>Ga0070741_10001931_pt1 | contig 58552 bp, 50 predicted proteins | sample Coa_R1_4_FD_66440 | JGI IMG/M metagenome (GOLD analysis project Ga0070741, IMG submission 66440) | Surface soil microbial communities from Centralia Pennsylvania, which are recovering from an underground coalmine fire - Coalmine... | ecosystem: Environmental > Terrestrial > Soil > Unclassified ... | reverse complement strand
CGTCACCATGGGGAGCTTCCTCGCCCTCAACCTGCACGCCACCGGGGAGCAAAGCGGGCTCGCCTACTCGACGCAGGCCTGGGGCGCGATCATCGCTCCCTTCATCGTCGGACTCATCGCCGACAGATACTTCAATGCGGAGCGCCTGCTCGGCGCCATCCACATCGTCTGCGGCGTGCTGATGCTGATGCTCGCGCGCGCGCACGATTTCGCGCACTTCTACCCGTATCTGCTGGCTTACATGATCCTCTACATGCCGACCCTGGCACTCGTCAACGCGGTGGCGTTCCGCCAGATGGAGGTGCCCGCGCGGGACTTCCCCAAAGTGCGCGTGTGGGGAACCATCGGATGGATCGTGGCGGGGCTCGTGATCAGCTACGTCTTCGCGTGGGATGCTCCGGCGGCGCTGGCAGGCGGTGCGTTGCACTACACTTTCACGATGTGCGCGGCGAGCTCGTTCCTGCTCGGCATATACAGCTTCACGCTGCCGCGCACCCCGCCGCTCGGCGCGGCACGGGGCAAGCGCAGCCTGGGCAGCCTGCTCGGCTTCGATGCCCTGGACATGCTGCGCGAGCGTAACTTCGCGATATTCTTCTTCGCTTCGATTCTGATCTGCGTGCCGCTCGCGTTCTACTATCAGGATGCCAACCAGTTCCTGACGGAGATCCACGTTGCGCACGCAGCAGGCAAGCAGACACTCGGGCAGGCCTCCGAGTTCTTCTTCATGCTGCTGCTGCCGGTATTCCTCAAGCGCTACGGGATGAAGACGACACTGCTCATCGGCATGGTCGCCTGGGCCTGCCGCTATGCGCTCTTCTCGCTGGGCGATTCCTGGCAGCTCGAGTGGCTGCTGCTCGTCGGCCTCGCCCTGCACGGGCCCTGCTACGACTTCTTCTTCGTCTCCGGTCAGATCTACACGGACACCCGCGCCGGACCGGAGCGGCAGGCCGCCGCGCAGGGTCTCATCACCCTGGCTACCTATGGCGTCGGGATGCTCATCGGTTTCTCCGCGGCAGGCCTCATCACCGACCGCTACAGCGCGCCGGGTGGTCACGACTGGGTGACGGTCTGGATCTATCCGGCGGTGTTCGCGCTCGCGGTCGCGGCGCTCTTCGTGCTCTCGTTCCGCAACGAGAGGCTCGCGCATGCCATCCCCCAGCAATAGCCCCGCTCCGGCGGGAGCGGCCGCAAGCGGCGGCACGACCGCCGGCGCATTCCGGCCGCGGCCCATGAAGCTCAGCATCCTCACCGCGGCACTGCAGGAGCTGACACCGAGGGAGCGACGGGAAGCCGACCCCGATGTGGCCATCGAGGAATGGCTGGCCTTCGCCGCGGAGATCGGCGCCCCCAATATCGAGCTGTCATGTGCTCTGCACCCGTCGCAGAGCGACGTGCCGGCCGCTGCCCTACTCGATCCGGTCGCCAACACGCTGGATCTGCGCAAGCCGTTCACCGCAGCACGTGCCGCTCGAGTCGAGAGCGCCATGCGCTCGACCGGCGTCGGGCTCTCGGAGCTGGGCTACTTCGACAACATGCTCGCTCCTGACGAGCGCGCCCGTGGAGTCAAACACGACCTGATGCGCCGCGTCTTCGATGCCGCGGTGTTGCTGCACTGCGATGCGGTCGTGGGCTTCGTGGGACGCAACCCCAAGATCGGCATGGACGCCAATCTCGACATGTTCGAGGAGGTATTCATCCCGCTCCTCAAGGAAGCGAAGGCCCGGGGGCTCACCTATCTGATCGAGCAGTGCCCGATGCCGGGATGGAACGTGACCGACGCCTGGCACAACAACATCGCCTACGCCCCGGGACCGTGGATCGCCCTGCACCGCATCTGTGAGCGGCACGGCGTCGGCGATCAGTTCCGCATCCACTACGATCCCTCGCATGCCATCCTCATGGGACAGGACTCGCGCTCGGTGTTCCAATACCTCAAGGACTCGGGCTACGCCTTCCTCATTCAGCGCTTTCACGTCAAGGGACAGGTGATCGATTCACGTGGCATTGCCGCGTGGGGATATGGTGGGCAGACGATGCAACGGGGCGACCGCGATGGCGATACGCCGCGCGCCGATCCTGCCGAACAGCAGAACGCCTGGAAGAAGCAGACTGTCTTCTGCGAGCACGAGCTGCCGGGCACCGCCCGGCACGATCCGCTGGCTTATCTGCAGAACCGGTCGGTGGACTGGCTGGACCATCAGCTCGCCGCGCGCGAGCTGCTCGACCTCGACCCGCAGCGGACATACCTCGTGCTGGAGCACGAATATCCGAAGGCGCGCGTGCAGGACAAGGCGCTTCTGGGACCCATTCTCGCCGGCTCGCTCGCCTTTGCGCGCGCGATCGACGAAGCAGCGGCGGCCATGTACGCGCTGCAGCACGAAGTGCTGGCGCACCGGGGCATTCCGGTGCAGGGATTCGGCAGGCAAGCCTACAGAACCTGAGACAACATCAACGATGGAGCACTGATCGATGCCATTCGTGACGGCAAATACTCAACGCGGCCCATACGACGTCATCATCGTCGGCTCCGGCGCGGGCGGCGGGCAAGCAGCCTACACCTTGTGCATGGAGGGCGTGCGCGTGCTCATGCTCGAGGCCGGGCGTCGGTACACGCCGGCGCACGAGACTCCCATGTTTCAGACGCCGGACATGGCACCGCTCGCTGGGGCAAGCACCCCCGATAAGAACAAGGGCTTTTACGACGCGACGATCGATGGCGGCTGGGATGTCCCCGGTGAGCCGTATGTCTCCGTCCCCGACAAGTGGGGCGGAAATTTCACCTGGTGGCGCGCGCGAATGCTGGGCGGCCGCACCAACCACTGGGGCCGGATCTCGCTGCGCAATGGCCCCTATGACTTCAAGCCCCGCAGCCGTGACGGGCTGGGATTCGACTGGCCGATCAGCTACGACGACGTTGCGCCCTATTACGACAAGGTGGAGCTGCTGATCGGCGTCTACGGCGGCGAGACTTCGCTGGAAAACACGCCCGCCGGGCCGGGCGGCACTCTCCTGCCGCCTCCGAAGCCAATCGTCAGCGACCATCTCCTCATGCACCGCGCACCGCCGCTCGGCATTCCGGTGCTGCCGGGACGTCGGGCCGTACTGACCCGTGCGCAGGATCACCGCACGATTCCGGGCAAGCTGCATCCGGGCAACGCGCGGGCGCAAAAGATCCTGGCCGAAGCGATGCGCAAGCGCTCGCCATGTCTGTGGGCCACCCCCTGCGGGCGGGGCTGTGCCGTCGCGGCCAACTACCAATCCACGACGGTGCACCTGCCGCCGGCGCTCGCAACCGGAAATCTCGACATCATTACGAATGCGATGGTGTATGAGGTGACGGTTGGGAAGAACGGGCGCGCGAACGGCGTGAGGTTCGTCGACGCCACCACGGGACGACACGAGCATGCCACCGCAAGAGTGGTCGTGCTCGGTGCAAGCGCCTGTGAGAGCGCGCGCATTCTGCTCAACTCCAAGAGCGGCCAGTTCCCGAACGGGCTGGGCAATTCGAGCGGGCTGGTCGGACGCTACGTGCTGGATACGGTAGGGAGCTCGGTGAGCGCGCAGATTCCCCTGCTCGAGAATCTGCCGCCGCTCAACGACGACGCCGCTGATGGCCTGCAGGTCTACGTCCCATGGTGGCTGTACAAGGAGCAGCTCGCACACAAGCTTCCGTTCCCGCGCGGTTACCACATCGAGTACGGTGGCGGCAAGCAGATGCCTTCCATCGGCACGTTCGGAGGCCTCGAGTGGCTGACGGGCGGCAGCTATGGCAAGAAATTCAAGGAAGACGCCCGGCGGTATTACGGCTCATTCGTGTATTTCGACGGGCGCGGCGCGATGGTGCCGAACGACAACTGCTACGTCGACATCGACCCCAAGGTGAAGGACAGGTTCGGCATCCCGGTGCTGCGCTTCCACTGGCAGTGGGGCGACTACGAGCAACGCCAGGCGGTGCACATGCAGGAGACCTTCGGCCAGATCGCGCAGGCGATGGGAGGCCGCCTGCAATCACCGGTGATCACCGATCCGGTCAAGGCTATTGCGCCGGGTGGGTACATGATTCACGAGGTCGGCGGCACGATCATGGGCGCGAACGCCCGCAGCTCCGTGACCAACAGCTGGTCACAGACCTGGGACGTTCCCAATGTCTTCGTGGCCGACGGCGGCGTCTTCCCGTACAACGCCGACAAGAACCCGACGCTCACCATCATGGCGCTGGCGTGGCGCATGTCCGATCACATCCTGGATCGGATGAAGAGGCGAGAGATATGACCGACAGGCGTACGACGATCAAACTCATCATCGCGGCGGCGTCCGCGATGCCGGCGATGCGCGCACGCGCGACTTACAAGCTGGAGCCCGGCGCATCGGCCCCCGGGCCACTGCGGGAGTTCGAGCCCACCCTGCACGGGTATGGGCCGGATCCGGACCTCATCAAGGCGTATGAGAGAGGAGCGTTCTGGCCGCTCACCTTGACCGCGAAGCAGAGACAGCTCGCAGCATCACTGTCCGACCTCATCATCCCTGCGGACGAGCACTCGCCGTCGGCCTCGGCGGTCGGTGTGGTGGACTTCATCGATGAGTGGATCAGCGCGCCCTATCCGCAGCAGCGCGAGGATCGCGAGACCGTATTGCAGGGCTTCGCCTGGCTGGATGCGGAGGCGCAGCGTCGAACCGAGGCGCGGGCACGTTCCGAGCAGTCGTTTGCCGAGCTGCCGGAAGCGCAACAACGTGCAATCTGCGACCGCATCTGCAATCTCAGCCGCGCCTCTGCGGACTTGCAGCAGCCGGCGCAGTTCTTCGCCGTCTACCGGAACCTGACGGCTGCAGGGTTCTATACCACGCTCGCCGGCCGGAAGGATCTGAAGTACATCGGCAATGTGGCACTGACCCATTTCGATGGCCCGCCCACCGAACTACTCAAAAAGCTGGGGCTCGCATGAGACAGTTTTTCGCCCGCATGAACGCCAGGCTCGGGCCGCCTGCACTGGCAACGGCCCTGACTCTGACGCTGTCGCTGAGTCTCGCCGGACTCGCGACTGCGGCAAGTCACACGAAGAGCCATCACGGCGATTGGCAAAGCCTGATCCAGGGCGACTCCGCCCCGCTGCTGCGCGGTTGGCAGCATCCCGGACTGCCTGCGGGCTGGACCGTTCACGACGGCGTGCTCTCCAAGAGCGGCCCGGTCGAGGACCTGCAGTCCACCCAGCCCTACAAAGACTTCGAGTTGGAGCTCGAGTGGAAGATCGGTAAAGAGGGCAACAGCGGTATCTTCTATCGGGCAACACACCAGTACGATGAGATCTATTGGACCGGACCCGAATACCAGCTCCTCGACGACGAGAACGCTCCGGATGGCAGGAACCGCATGACGGCCGCAGGCTCTGTGTACGCCATGTACCCCGCGCCCGCGGGAGTCGTGCATCCCTATGGTCACTGGAACAAGGCGCGCATCGTCGTGCGCGGCGATCATGTCTCGTACTGGCTGAACGGACGCAGGACCGTCGACTATCACCTGGGCAGTCCCGAGTGGAGGAAGCGGGTGGCGGCGTCGAAGTTCTCGGCATACCCGGGATACGGTCTCGCGCCCGTTGGAGTGATCGGCATACAGGGCAACCATCCGGGGGCCATTGCGATCCGCGACATGCGGATTCGCGTGCTGCCGTAACGGGCGCCGCTGTGGCAGTCCTGACGCCGCAGTGAGTGAGGCAATCAATGTCCCGCGCGGCGCCGCCTCTTCGCGGCTGGCGGGCGTCGATGTGCTGCGTGGCCTGTGCGTTCTGCTGGTCGTGCTGCATCACATCAACCTGCGCTTCCTGTTGAACCACTTTCCGGTGCAGCACGCCCTGCCCGCAACGCTGCAGCAAGTGCTCTTCTGGTCGGGGTACTACGCTGTCGTAGCATTCTTCGTCGTTTCGGGCTTCCTCATCACCGGGCTGTCGCTGCGTCGCTGGGGAAGCCTCGGCTGCGTGCAGATCGGCAGCTTCTATCGGATGCGATTCGCCCGGATCGCTCCCTGCCTGCTGCTCCTGCTCATCATCCTGAGCACGCTGCATCTCGCCGGCGTGCCCGATTTCACGATTCGTCCCGAGCGCGCATCCCTCGGCCGCGCCCTGGTGGCGGCACTCACGTTTCACGTGAATTGGCTCGAGGGGCATCACGGTTATCTCCCGGGCGGATGGGATGTACTGTGGTCGCTGTCCGTGGAGGAGGCTTTCTATCTGCTCTTCCCGCTCGCTGCCGTGCTCCTGCGCAGTGAGCGGGCATTCCTGTTCGCGCTCGCGACACTGCTGATCGTGGGTCCGGTGACCCGCACCCTGCTGGGCGATGCGGATCCGTGGCGGGAATATGCCTATCTCGCGTGTACCGATGCGATCGCTTTCGGATGCATTGCCGCGCTGGCGTCTCACCGCGGCCTGCTCGGGCCGCGCAGCTCGAGGGTCGCCCTGTTGGCCGGAGCATCGATCAGTGCGCTGACGGTCCTCCTCTTCAACGAAGACGCTCACACCGGCATCGCCCGTTGGGGACTCGACGTCACCGCGCTCGAGCTGGGCATCGCGCTGATGGTCGTTGCATTCGGCAATGGCACGGGCAACGCGGCAATCGCAAGAGGCACGGGCTGGCTGCGCGCGATCGGCCGCTGCAGCTATGAGATCTATCTCTTTCACATGCTGATCGTCCTGGCGTTGATTGCGGTCGTGAGGCAGGCACACGCGGCGCGCGCTACGCTGCCGGCCTGGTATGGGGCCATGCTGGGCGCGAGCATCCTGCTCGGCTACCTCATCGCACGCAGCTACTCCGAGCCGCTCAATCGGCGAATCAGGAAGGCATCGGGCCTCCTTTTGGGTGACGGTCGAACACGAGCGTCGCAGTTGGTAGCCGACTGACGGCACCCAGTGCGCTCCACGGCGGCATGCGGGCACCATCCGCTGTATCATTCTCGCGCCCCCGCGGACTGCGAGAAGCCCCATGACTGAAGCTGCGACGGCGGCTGGCTACAGCAACGAGCCGGTCAAATATCCGGCCCTGCGGGTCATCGACCTCGCGGATGAGGCCAGGTCGGTGACTGAGGAGTATCGGAATCAGGTACTCAATCGGGTCAACGACAGCTGCCTGCGCCTCGCCGTGTTTCAGGGCAAGTATCGCTGGCACGTCCACCCGACCTCCGATGAGCTCTTCGTCGTTCTGGAAGGAGCGATCATCATCGAGATGCAAAATGGCGGGTCCATTCGCATCGGGCCTCTTCAGGCCGCCACCGTTCCTGCCGGCGTCGTACATCGCACGATCGGCGTGGGCCGGACCGTGAATCTGTGTTTCGAGAAGACTCAGGCAGAAACCGTGTTTCTTGACGAGTAGAAAGGATGCCGGCAACGGGTGATCTGAAAGGCCGCGTGGCGCTGGTCACCGGCGGCTCGCGCGGCATCGGCAAGGCGACCGCGCTGGCGTTGGCTGAGGCCGGAGCTGCGGTCGCGGTGAACTATCGCGCGAGTGGCGCGGAGGCGGAAAGGGTCGCCGAAACCATACGCAAGGGCGGTGGGCGTGCCGCCGCTTTCGGTGCCGACGTCTCAGCCCGAGCCGCCGTCGAAGCCATGACGCATGAGATCGAGAAGCGGCTCGGCCCCATAGACGTTCTGGTCAACAACGCCGGCATGGCTGCAGTTCGTGGCCTCGGAGAGATCACGGAAGAAGACTTCGATCACACGATCGCCGTCAACCTGAAATCCGCTTTTCTCTGTACCCAGGCCGTTCTGCCGGGCATGCGGGCGCGGCGATGGGGACGGGTCGTCAACATCTCCTCGATTGGCGCGCGCATCGGCTCCGGCTCGATCAGCGTTGCGTACGCTGCCGCCAAGGCAGGGGTGGAGGGCCTGACGCGCGGTTACGCGCTGCGGCTCGCAGCCGAGGGTGTAACGGTCAACGCCGTGGCGCCGGGACTCATCGACACGGAAATGGGCAGGCCGCTGATCGAGGCGGGCGTACCTGCCCGGATTCCGGTCGGGCGGCCCGGAACGGGGGAGGAGATCGCGCAGGCCGTGCTGCTGCTCGTGGGCAACGGCTACATGACCGGCCAGACTGTCGCGGTCAACGGCGGTACCCTCTTCTCCTGACCGGCAGCCAGGGCCAGTGGCTGCCCGCCCCGTCCTCGCTATTTCTTCTGCGATTTGGCCAACAGCTCGATGAGGTACCGCTTCCACACCGCAGCATGGGTGTGCGTCCCGTGGCCGTAGGTCTCCATGGACGCCGGAATCAGAATGTACCGCCCGTGCGGAATCCTGCGGACCAGCCGCTGAGCGATGTCCTCGAGCTCCGGCGGGTTGATGAAGTCATCGCCGGAATTGATCCACGTGACGGGCGCCACGATGGAGCCCAAACGCGGCTCCGGATTGTAGACGCGCGACGAATCGACCTGGTACAGAAAATCGTCGGCGTCGATGTAGGACGCGTAGTACTGCACGCGCTCCTTGACATAGTCCTCGGCCTGCTTCCGGGTCGGCAGATCTTTCTGCATCTGTTGTGGCGCCGAGCCGGCGATAATGAGCCAGTCTGCGGCCTCGTCCACGCCCTCCATCGGCTCATGGGTGTAATTGCCATCGTCCCAGGCTGGATCGGTACGGATCGCCTGCATCGACATGTAGCGCCAGATGCGGTTGCGGCCTGCGATCTGCATGGGCATGCAGGCAAGAGGCATGAGCGCGTCCATGAATTTCGGATAAGTCTCGCCCCAGACGAAGGACTGCATGCACCCCATCGATGTCCCGAGAACGAGGCGCAGATGATCGACGTGCAGAGCCTGCAGCAGCATCTGGTGCTGCGCGCGGATCATGTCGTCATAGGTGTAGTGCGGAAACTTCATCCGCAGACCGTCGGACGGCTTGCTCGACTCGCCATGCCCGATCTCATCCGGAAGGATGATGAAGTACTTCCTGATATCCATCGGCTGCCCCGGACCGAAGAGGACGTCCGAGAACACCGGGTTGAGGAGTGAATGCGCATCCCCGCCCGTGCCGTGAATCAACAGGATGGCATTGGTCGTGTGACCGGCCGCGTCGTGTCGAGGCTCACCGAGGGTTACGTAGTGAAGTCGCAGATCCGCGAGCGTCTCGCCCGTGCCGAAGCGGAAATCGCGAATGTGAAACATGCCGTTGCGGATCGGCCAGTGAGTTGGCTTGTAGTGGATCGGAGGCGGAACCTGCGCATAGGCAAGCGTGATCGAGGCGAGCAGGAACGCAGCCAGGCGTTGGAGCATCTGGTTCTCCGGAGAGACGCGCAAGGCCTCGATGATATACGGATCGGGGCGGAAGCCCGCCGCGCCGAGCTCGTCAGCTCAACTCGTCAGTCTCTCCAGTCAGCGCATCGGCCCCTGACGAGAGCGCGGGGCCCGCGGCCCGCAGTCGCGCCCTCACGCTTTGTCCGGCATCGCCACCGCTTCGGGCGCCGCCCGGCCAATGCGGCGGGCGAGCCCATGGCCCAATCCCATCGCGATGAGGCCGACGAGCAGATGGACCACCTGCACGATCCAATGGCTGGCGCCCGGAAGCAACTGCAGTTGCAGAACACCGAGCGCCGGGACGAGCAGGCTCCAGATGAGGACCACGAGCGCAAACACCCGAGTCGCGCGCCTCATGAATCCGAGCACGGCGAGCACCCACAGGCATATGACGAAGAGGCCGCCGAGGTCCATATGCAGCGAGAGCAGCGAGAGCGCATGGCCGGTCCAGAAAAGAATGCCCAGCACCACGAGCGCGAGGCCCAACAGGCTGATGAGTGAGCGGGCGATGATCACGGTGTATTTCACGTCAACCTCGCACCAGGGGAGCGGCAGTCGAAGCCTCGGCCGCTTCACTCGCCCGTCATTTTGGATATCCCTATAGTATATCGCATGACCAAGCCCAGGCTTTCACTCCTCCTGGTTGGCGATGACGGGAAGTTGCGCCCCATTTTCCGGGCGCTGATCTACGCGGCCCTGGCCTTCTGGTTGCTTTCCGCAGACGAGTTTCTGGGTACGCCGATCCGGCGCGCGGCGACCGCGCTGCATGCCACCGCACTCTCCGCCGGCACTGACGCGTTCTACGAGACGATCAATCTGCTCACCGCCCTTCTCCTCACTTGGCTCTTCGGTTTGTACGAGGGGCGCCGGGTCGATGAGTACGGTCTGCCCATTCGCCAGGCTTTCGGGGCACGCTACTGGGAGGGCTTCGCGATCGGGATTGCGAGCGCGGGCGGCGTTGCCCTCGGCATAGTGGCCCTCGGGGGCATGACGGTGCACGGGCTGGCACTGCACGGAGTGATGATTGGCTGGGCAGCGCTCGCCTGGCTGGGCTCGAATGTGCTCGTCGGTATCGCGGAGGAGTACCTCTTTCGCGGCTACCTGCTGCAGACGCTGTGGAAGAGCCTCGGCTTCTGGCCGGCAGCGGTGCTCATCGCCCTGTGGTTCGGCGCCGATCACTACTTCTTCAAGCGCGGCGAGAATGTGTGGGACCTCATCTCCCTCGTCTCGTTCGGCATCTGGACCTGCTACACGGTCCTGCGAACCGGCTCGCTATGGCTTGCCGCGGGCTACCACGCCGCTTTCGACTACATGCAGCTCTTCGTCATCGGCACACCCAACGGGAGCGTGGCCCCGGTCAATCACCTGCTGAATGTGTCCTTTCAGGGACCGGACTGGGTCACCGGCGGTGTCCTCGGCACGGAGGCGAGCTTTCTCATATACCCGGTCATCGCCTTGATGTTCATCTACATCGGCTGGCGGCAATATGACTCGCGTGCGCGCACATGAGTGCCGCCGGCGGCCAGCGACTGACGATCAGTGTGGGCTCGTCCCATCGGGTCTCGGCTTTGTTGGAGCGGCCGGATACGGCACACGCGGTATTCGTCTTCGCGCACGGCGCAGGAGCCGGAATGGAGCACCCGTCGATGCAGGCGGTTGCGGCCGGCCTCGGCACGCGGGGGATCGCCACCCTGCGCTATCAATTTCCCTACATGGAGCAGGGGAGCCGGCGGCCCGACCCACCGCCCTTGTGTCATGCCACCGTTCGCGCGGCCATCGCGGAGGCTGCGCGACTGGCGCCGGACCTGCCGCGCATCGCCGGGGGCAGGTCGTTCGGCGGCCGGATGACCTCGCAGGCGCAGGCACAATCTCCGCTACCGGACGTCCGCGGACTCGTGTTCCTGGCATTCCCGCTGCATCCCGCGGGGCGAGCCGGAACCGAGCGCGCGGCGCACCTGGAGCGGGTCAGGATCCCAATGCTGTTCATTCAAGGTACTCGTGATGAGCTGGCAGACGTTGAATTGCTGAGGCCGTTGGCCGAGCGCCTGGGCGCGCTCGCCACCCTGCACTTACTGAATGACGCCGATCATTCCTTTCACGTTCCAGCCCGATCGGGCCGGAAGGACGCTGACGTGAGGGAAGAAGCCCTGGATGCCATGAGCCAATGGCTGGAGCGCCTGGGCCGCTCCCCTCCAAACTGAATCAAGGTCGAGAACCATGCGAAATCGAGACGAACTCCACGGCCTGCCTGTCATCATCGCCGTCGCGCTCACGTCTCTGCTGCTGGTGCCAGCCTGGGGCCGAGCCTCGGAGCAGGCGCCAACTGCCGGCGCGGATCAGGCGCAGGGCGTCACTGCTGCGGCCGCATGCGCGGATGACGCCGGGCTGAAACTCCCGCCCGGCTTCTGCGCGAGTATTTTCGCAGACCACCTCGGTCACGCCCGTCACATGGCCGTAGCGCCCGACGGCGTGGTCTACCTCAACACCTGGAGCGGCAGCTACTACCCCGGCTCTCCGCCGCCACCCGGCGGCTTCCTGTTGGCGCTGCGGGACACGACGGGTAGAGGCAAGGCCAACGTCATCCGGCGCTTCGGACCGACGCCTCGCACCGGCGGCCATGGAGGAACGGGCATCGCACTGTACGACGGCTATCTCTACGCCGAGGAAAGCGATCGCATCGTGCGCTACGCGATGTCGCGAGGATCGATCGTCCCCAAGGGTCCGGCACAGACTGTCGTCTATGGAATGCCGCTCACCGGCGATCATCCGATGCATCCATTTGCAATCGACGCCGATGGCTGGATGTACATCGACCTCGGATCCCCGAGCAACGCGTGCCAGCAACAGAACCGCATGCTCGAGTCGCCAGGCGTCAATCCCTGCCCGGAGCTCGCGACGCGCGGGGGTATCTGGCGTTACAGCGCGAAGCGGCTGCACCAGCGGTTCTCACCGGCCGGCCGCTATGCCACGGGCATCCGCAATGCCGACGGCATCACGGTCGACTCCGGGCACGAGGTCTATGCGACTCAGCACGGGCGTGATCAGCTCGGGCAGAACTGGCCCAAACTCTTCACCTCGCAACAGGGTGCCTACCTGCCCGCGGAGGAGATGATGCACGTGGTGCAAGGCGGCGACTACGGCTGGCCCTATTGCTACTACGACGGCGTTCAGCGCAAGCTCTTCCTCGCGCCCGAATACGGCGGCAACGGCAAGGCCATCGGGCTCTGCGCGGGTAAGCTCGACCCCGTGGCGGCCTATCCTGCCCACTGGGCGCCCCTGGATCTGACGGTCTATCGTGGCAAGCAATTCCCCAAGCGCTACGACGGCGGCGTATTCATCGCCTTCCACGGCTCGTGGAATCGCGCGCCGTTTCCGCAACAGGGCTACAACATAGTGTTTCAACCACTCGCCAACGGCGCGACCTCGGGGAAGTGCGAGATATTTGCTGACGGCTTCGCCGGAGGACAGGAAGACCCTGGCTCGGCGGCGCATCGCCCGGCAGGACTGGCCGTAGGGCCCCGCGGCGCACTTTACGTCTCCGATGACGTGCATGGACGGATCTATCGCATCGTGTACCGTGGCGGCACCGGCTCGACCGACGGGGCCAGCGGTATCAGGCCCTGCCCGGACATGACGGCACTGGGCAACGCGACAGAGTCTGCCGGTGCGCAACCGCCGGAAGGCATTCATTCCAATGCTGCGGCGGCCGCTCGCCTCCCGGTCCCGCAAGGCGCCACGCATGAGATGGTGACGCTCGGCGATCGGATCTTCCACGGGCAGGTGGCCGCGGGCACGTGTGCCGGCTGCCACGGAGAGCAGGGCAAGGGCTCGCCGCTCGGTCCCAACCTCACTGCCGGCAGATGGCACTGGAGCGACGGCAGCTACCAGGGAATCGAAAGCACGATCCGCCATGGCGTGCCGAGCCCGCGCAATTACCGCAGCCCGATGCCTCCAATGGGTGGCGCGCAGCTCTCGAGCAGTCAGGTTGCCGCGGTGGCGGCGTACGTCTGGGGCTTGGGACATGCAAGCTCCCGCTGACGGCGATCGTACGCACAGCACACCGGAGAGAGAGGAATGAAGCGGGCAGCTCGACTGTTGGCGGGCGCGGCGATCGTGGCCGGCACGCTCTCACTCGCCACGGCCCTCAGTGGCTTCACCGCCATCACACGCGATCCGGGTCATGCCGAGATCGTCACCGCCGACGTCACCCGGTTCTGGCGCGCCTTCGCTGATGCGGCGAAGGTGCCCATGGCCGAGCGCCTCAGCGTGTATCGCCAGGAGTACCTGGCCCCCGCCACCCAGGGGCTGAAGGATTTCATGGCCTACAGGCATGTGACGGCGGCGAGTCTCACCCAACATGTCGAGGCCGGTCGGACGTACTATTCCCAGGTCCGCCCCTACGTCGGCCAGGTCGTTGGTCAGAAGCCGGTGATCGCGGCTGCCTTCCGGCGGCTGCAGGCACTCTACCCGCCCATCGTCTTTCCGCGGCACGTATATTTCGTGGTGGGAGAGCAGCATGGGGCCGGAATGAACTCCCCGGACGGAATCATCCTGGCCGCCGAAATGCTCGCCACGCCGCCAGGCACCCCCTACAGCTACAACAAGGTGAATCCGGACTACGTACCTTTCTCGATAGTGCACGAGACGATCCATTTCAATCAGACCTTCCAGCAGGGCGATCACGACACGCTGCTCGAGGATGTCATCAACGAGGGCACCGCGGACTTCATCGCATCGCTGACATTGCCTGATCCCGCGCCCCGGCAATCCACGGACAGATGGCACTACGGCTGCGCGCACGAAGCAGAGCTGGCTGCGCGCTTCGCCAGGGAGGCAGGCATGAAAGGCACGGGGCCCTGGCTGTTCAACCATCATCCGGACACCGGGTGGCCCATAGACATGGGTTACTGGCTGGGATATCGCATCGCGCAGGCATTTTACGATCGCTCCGCGAACAAGCGCGAGGCGCTGCACGAGCTGCTGCAGGTGACGGACTTCAAGAAGCTTCTCGATGCAAGCCATTACCTGCAGTCGCGACCTGCCTGTGTCGAGGAGCGCCCCGCCGTCTCAGGCTCCGCCGATTGAGCGAACCCGGTCGTCGCGCGCCTCGTCGCGCAGGCCCTTCCACTCGTCACAGCCACCGGCAGGGTTGATTGCAGGCCGTGGTGCACTTGGCTAAGCTGTTTGGAATTCCGCATGCACGTTCCGTGCACCAACGGACCCGAAGAGGATCCCGACCGATGAACCCAGCCGACGCGCGACACCTCCCCGGCAAACCCCTGGTCACAGCGCTCGCCGCGCTGGCGGCCATCGCGGTTACCGCCCATGCCGCGACTCCGCATCAGTTTCTCGATGGCAAGCTCGCCTGGCGCAGCATCGGTCCGAACATCGGCGGCCGTGTGGTCGCGGTAGCCGGCGTTCCGAGCAACCGCAATCTGTTTTACATGGGCGGTGTCGATGGGGGCGTCTGGAAGAGCACGGATTACGGCGTTGTGTGGGACAACATCACCGACGGCAAATTTCCGTCGGCGAGCGATAGCATCGGCGCCATTGCGGTGGCACCCTCGGACGCCAAAGTCCTCTATGTCGGCACTGGCGAGACCGACATCCGCAACGACATGATCACCGGCGACGGCATCTACAAGTCCGTCGACAGCGGCAAGACCTGGAAATATGCCGGTCTGAAAGATACGCGCACGACCAGCAAGATCGTAATCGCTCCACACGACCCGAACGTCGTGTATGCCGCATCGATGGGGCATGTGTTCGCGCCGAACCCCGATCGCGGCGTCTTCAAGTCCACTGACGGCGGCAAGACCTGGCAGAAGGTTCTGTTCGTCGACGACAAGACCGGCGCGATCGACCTCGTGATGGATCCGCGCGATCCGAACGTCCTGTATGCCGCGATGTGGCAGGCGCAGCGCACACCCTGGACGCTGGATGACGGCGGGCCGGGCAGCGGGCTGTACAAGAGCACTGACGGCGGCGCGCATTGGTCGAACATCACGCGCAACCCGGGCCTGCCGCGCGGCGTGCTCGGCCGGATCGGGGTCGACGTCGCGGCCAGCAACCCGAATATCGTCTTCGCAATCATCCAGGCCAAGGGAGGCGGTGTGTTTCGCTCGGCTGACGGCGGCGCCACGTGGCACCGCGTCAACGACAACTGGAGCCTGCGCCAGCGGGCGTTCTATTACACCAGCGTCTATGTCGATCCCACCAACCCGAACACCCTTTACTGCCCGAACGTCGATGGTGTTTGGGTATCGCACGACGGCGGCAAGGCCTTCTCCCTGCTGCACATGCCTCACGGTGACGACCACATCGTCTGGATCAACCCCACGGACCCCAAGGTTCTCCTGGTCGGCAATGACGGCGGCGCGACCGTCTCGACCGACGGCGGCGAGACGTGGGGCTCCGAGCACAATCAGCCGACCGGCCAGTTCTATCATGTTGCGCTCGATGACCAGTTCCCGTTCCACGTCTATGGTGCGCAGCAGGATGAAGGCGCGTTCGAAGGGCCGAGCTCCAAGCCGGGGGGCGCCATACCGGTAGGCGCCTGGAGGGAGGTCGCAGGGGGAGAGAGCACCTTCGTGGCGCCGGAGCCGCATGATCCGGACGCCACTTACGGCAGCGACTATTACACCCTCATGCAGCGCGTCAACTCGGTGACTGGCGAGCGGCGATCGGCGAGCCCACAGCCGGAATACCTCGATGGCGTCTCCTCGGCTGAGATGAAGTACCGCCTCGGCTGGACCCACCCGATTTTCTTTTCGCCGAACGACCCGAAGGAGCTCTTCCTCGCCTCTCAGTACGTGATGACGAGCGCTGATGGCGGTCACAGCTGGAACGTCATCAGTCCCGATCTGACGCGCAACGACCCTGCAACCGAAAGGCCGAGCGGCGGTCCGATCGACCTCGATCAGACCGGAGCGGAAATCTTTCCGGACATCTCGGCGCTGGCGGTCTCGACGGTCGACCCACACGTGATCTGGGCGGGGTCTCAGGATGGCCTGCTTCATGTGACCAACGACGGGGGCAAGAACTGGCAGGCGGTGACGCCGCCCCAGTTGACGCAATGGGCCGAGATCAGCTCGATAGAGCCCTCGCACATCGCCGCCGGCACCGCATACGTGACCGCCCAGCGATACATGTGGGACGACTACCGGCCGTATGTATTCGAGACCACCGATTTCGGCCGTAACTGGACGGTCCTGACGAACGGCCTCCCGGACGATGAGGCCGCATTCATCGTGCGGCAGGATCCGAACGATGCCTCGCTCATGTTCCTCGGAACCTCGAATACCGTGCACGTCAGCTTCGATGGGGGCAAGCACTGGCGGCCGCTCGGGCTGAACCTGCCGCACGTGGAGGTACGGGACCTGGCAATCAACTCGCGCGAGGGCGAGCTCGTCGCCGCGACGCACGGCCGATCCTTCTGGATCCTCGACAATCTGGCCTTGCTCGAGCAATTGTCACATGACGGGGAGCCGGCGGCGGACTCGGCCGAGCTCTATGCGCCGCAGACCGCCTGGCTGACGAACGCCTATGGTCAGAATGAGAGAGCGAAGCGCCGTGAGCCGGTCGGGGACAACGCGCCGTTCGGCGCGACCGTATTCTTCCACATTCCCGCCAAATACGACGGCAAGACTCCCGCGAGCCTCGAATTCCTGGACGATCAGGGGCAGGTGGTGAGGCAGTTCACGCTGCACCTGAAGAAGAAGGAGAAGAAGCTGCCGCCGACCGTGGAAGACAATCTGTTGCCATCGGAAAAAGAGAAGATCGGCAACGAGAAGCAGACAGCCATCTCGCCCGGGACGAACAGCCTGCGATGGAATCTGCGCTATGCGGATGCGACGGACGTGCTCGGGTTCGAGCCGCCTGAAGAGGGCGATGGCTTGACCGGCGATGCGCGGGGGCCGCTCGTCAACCCTGGCCGCTACACCGTCGTACTCCATTATGGCAGGAAGACGTTCAAGCAGACGTTCCAGGTAGCCCTTGATCCGCGGATTCACACCACTCCGGAAGCGTTGAAGCTGCACCTCTCCCTACAGCTCACGCTGCATCAGACGATCGACACTCTCGACCGCGACATCAACTCCGCAATCGAGACCCGGCAGCGCCTGGTCAAGGCCGTGGCCGCCCACAAAGTCACCGCCTCCGCGGCGGCCGCAAGTCTCAACCAGCTCCATGATGCGATCGATACTGTCGTGCAACTCAACGTCCGCTCCAGCGAGGGCGACGTGCTGCATCCGATGCACCTGCGCAGCCTTCTGGCCTTCATGCAGTCGAACATCGGCCTCGATTACGGACCGCCGGATGCGACGATGATCGACGCCTGCAATCGGCTGGAGAGTGCGGCCCGGAGCGGAGAGGCGCGCCTTCGCGCAGCGACCGCGGCCGGGCAGCGCCTGCTGTGAGGAATGCGGGCCGGGTCGGTCCTGCGACTCTCTGCAGGCACTAGGAGCTCGCACCGTCGGCGCTCGAAGCGATTGCCGCGCCGAGCGGGGGTCCCACGTACCTTGCACGCGGCCGAATCAGCCGTCCAGCCGAGGCCTGCTCCATCGCGTGCGCGAGCCAGCCGACACACCGGGCAGTCGCAAACAACACCAGGGGCGCATCGGGTGGCAGATGAAAGGAAGCGGTCATGGCCGCGAGCGCGAAGTCGATGTTCGGTTGCTCGCCGGTGAGCTCACTGGCAGCCGCGCGCAGCTCCGCGTATTCCGGCGGCACGGCAACGGTGCGCAGCAATGCCTCGGCTCTAACATCCCCGTCGCGGTAAAGCGGGTGACCAAATCCGCTCAGGACACGTCCGTATTCGAGCCACTCGCGCAGCGCTGCCAACATCCCGCGCTGGCGTCCCGCGCGGACGAGTTCCAATACACCGGCTGCCGCTCGGCCGTGCAGAGGCCCGCTCAGCGTGGCAAGTCCTGCCAGGATGCCGGATGCGAGTGATGCTCCGGTGGACACAGTTACCCGCACCGCAAAAGTAGACGCGTTGAGCTCATGATCCGCCAGCAGCACGAGCGCGCGACGCACGACATCTGCGGCCTGCTTGCGCTGCCAGCCCGCAGCGATGCGCACGTGCAGCGGAGCGCGCCGCCCTGAATCGATGATGGAGTCCGCAAGCGCCGTAAGAACCTCGCTCGCCTCGCTGCGCAGTACGGTCGCAGCGCGACCATACGACGGGGGATCGGAGCCTGCCCGGCCGGCAATCGCGCCCAGCATTGCCGGCAACACCGCTCTCGTGCCAGGGACATTCTCTCTCGACCTCACCGATCGGGTTCCGGCCGCCCGAGCCCCGTGTCCGCGCGCCGGAGCGTCCGCAAAACTGGCCGCCCCGCTCTCCCACAGGACTGCCGCGATCTCTTCGAGTGTTCCTCTCTCGGCCAGATCGACAGCGTCCTGCCCCCGATACCACAGGCGGCCCTGCGCCACGGTGGAGATCGCCGACGGCAGAATCGGATCACCCCACTCGATGGCCGCCGCGGCCACGCGTTCCGCCTTGCGGGCGCCGGCGGGGGTACGCGCGATCTTCTTCACGTCGGCTTCGTGATAGAGACTCCGGCGGGGGTCCTTCGGATCGGGGCGAGCGCGAATTCGCCGGCGGCTGACGTTCGCGTACAGCGTCTGCGGCCGTACTCCGAGAATGCTCAACGCCTCCGCCGCAGTCAGCCAGCCCATACGCTCTCACGTTGATCGGATCGATCAAGATTGACGTCAATGATGATGGGTATAGGGTAATCGAGACGGCCGGAAGGAGGTAGCAAATCATGAGTGGTCTGGATGGCGTGATCGCGGCGGAAACCACCTTGTCGGATGTGGATGGCGAGGCCGGGCGGCTCGTCATTCGCGGCCGATCGCTCGATGAGCTCGTCGCGCACTACCGGTACGAGGACGTGGTGACGCTCCTCTGGACGACGCTTTTCCCGGAGCGCGAGAGCGAAGGTCGGCTCGCCGAAAAATTGGGCGCCGCGCGGGTCCGCGTCTTCGAGCATGTCCGGACAGCGGACGCGCAGGTGCTCGCTCTTCCGCCGGCAGACGCCCTGCGGGCGTTGGTCGCCCGGCTGGAGGATGGAACCGACATCGCGACAGCACTGACTCTAGCCGCCGCACCCGCCGTCTTCACCTCGGCAGTGATTCGGGCCAAACGCGGCCTGGAAGCAGTCCCGCCTGACCCGGGCCTGTCGCACGCCGCCGATATGCTGCGGATGTTGCAGGGCACGGTACCGGATGCCGTACAGGCTGCCGCGCTCGACCGATATCTGGTCAGTGCAAGCGATCACGGCCTCAACGCCTCGACCTTCGCGGCGCGCGTCATTGCCTCCACCCATGCTGGACTGACATCCGCCGTGGTGGGCGCGCTCTGTGCCCTCAAGGGGCCCCTGCACGGCGGTGCACCGGGCCCCGTCCTCGATATGCTCGATGCGATCGGACAACCGCGGGAGGCGCTACCGTGGCTGGCAACCGCTCTCGCGCGCGGGCAGCGGTTGATGGGATTCGGGCATCGCATCTACCGCGTGAGAGATCCGCGCGCGGATGCGATCAAGGGCAGTCTCGAGAACCTCGCGCGGGGCGGGCGGCTCGATCCCGCGCGGCTGCAGCTCGCCGAAGCGGTCGAGCGTGCGGCGCTCGAGCTTCTCTCGCGTCACAGACCGGAGCGCCCACTGCAGACGAACCTCGAGTTTTATACCGCCCTCCTCCTCGAGGCGCTCGGCTTTCCTCGCGAGGCGTTCACCTGTGTCTTTGCGGCCGGCCGCGCCGGCGGGTGGATTGCCCATGCCCGCGAGCAGATGCTTCGGGGCCGCCTGATCCGACCGTTGTCGCGTTACGTGGGGCCCCGGTGTAGCGAGGCTGCCTGATACACTGGGCGGCGTGAGTGGAGCCCCTCATGTTGTCCGTGTGCTCCGCGGCCCGGCGCGCGGGATCTACAGCACGCATACATCGAGCGGCCGGCAGTTCGGCCGCCATTGGCATGACGCGTACGGATTCGGCATCCTGGAGGAAGGCGCGCAGCGATCCGCCAGCGGCCGCGGTCGGGTCGATGCGTTTGCCGGGCAGGTGATCACCACGAATCCCGGTGAGGTTCATGACGGCCGCCCGCTGGGCGGTGCCACCCGGCGCTGGTGCATCGTCTCAGTGGATGCGGACGTGTTCTCCTCTCTGATCGGGCAGGGGAGCGCCGCGGAAATCACGCGACCCGTGATCGAAGATCCACCTTTGCTCCGCGCCCTGCAGCGGCTCTTTCGCCGGCTCGAGCGTTGGCACACACATCCGGGCAACAGAGCCGCGGAAATGCTGGCGTGCGAAGAGTCGCTCGTCGAGACGGCAGTGCACCTCGTGGCGCGGCACGGCACCTTACGCCTGCGTACCGATGCTCCGGATGGCAATCTGCGCCGGGTGCGGGAGCTGCTGGCCGATGCTCCCCTCGACCCTCCTTCTCTCGCCGACATGGCGGCAATGACAGGATTCAGCCGCTACCAGGTCCTGCGGCGATTCGAGAAGGCCTATGGGCTGCCGCCCCATGCCTGGCTTCTTTGCCGCCGCGCGGAGCACGCGCTGCGCCTGATCCGGGGCGGCGGGACGCTGATCGACGCTGCGGCTGCGAGCGGCTTCGCGGATCAGAGCCACATGACCCGGGTCTTCGCCCGCCACTACGGCTTCACACCGGGAGCCTGGCGCAAGGCCATGGCGATGCAATAGGGTTCAAGACTCCGGCCGACGGCCTGGCGATGATTCCGGACACATGGCGGCGGCATCGCCGGCGCCGGATACAGGCCACCTCGAGAGGACATGACGCATGAGCACCTGGCACGTTGCGCAATTGAACGTCGGCCGCGCCGTCGCACCGCCGGGCAGCCCGGAGCTGGCCGATTTCATGGCCGCGCTCGATCGCATCAATGCCCTTGCCGATGCCGCACCCGGCTTCGTGTGGCGGCTGCAATCGGCGGGCGGCAACGCCACCGACATCCTGGTGTCGGATGATCCGAGATCTCTCATCAATATGTCGGTGTGGAGCTCGGTCGAGTCACTCTTCACATTCGTCTATCGCACGGCGCACACGGCGGTGATGCAGCGGCGTCGCGAATGGTTCGAGAAACCGACAGAAGCTCATCAGGTGCTGTGGTGGGTTCCAGCGGGCCACATTCCAACCACCGAAGAGGCCCTGGAGCGCCTCGCGCATCTGCGGCGCGAAGGTCCGACTGCGCGGGCGTTTACTTTCAGCCGGCGCTATCCCCCGCCAGGGGAGCTGGGAGCGCCCGAGGACATGAGGCCCGAGCCGTACTGTAGGGGCTGGGAAGGCACTGCGCTGGCAGACGCATGAGAGCATCGCTGATCGAGATCGTCACCCTTCCATAGTCTCGGCGCCGGCAGGGCACCGGCGCCTGAGTTGCTCCGCGCTGACTCATCAGCCAACCCGCGCAGATGACGCAGCGGCCTGCTGGTCGGATGCGAGGACGTGATGGTGGGCCGAGCTCCAGTGGTAGGCGCGCGAGACAACCTGCTGGGAAGCGGCGAGTGTCAGGGGCGCGGTGGCGAGAGTCGCACCAACAAGGGTGATGGTGATGGCCATGGCGGCGGCAGTGGCTTTCTGGATGGCGTTCATGATGTGTTCTCCTCTTGTTACGCCCCCATAACACGACGGCCCGCCAAAAGTTGCAGAAATTATGTCGTCGCCGCGTATCTGGCGAAGGGCCGGGCGCCGACGGCAGCGCGCCCGCAAGGGTCGAAGCCCGACAGAACCTACTGGACCTGCAATCGCCGGATGGCCGACGGCGCGCCCGCCGCTTTCCGCCCCGGCGCGGCTCGATGCCCGTGGCGCGGCTCCCTTCCCGGGCGCGACATAAGCCATTGAATAGCCAGTGATTCTTAGACGAACCGCGCCGGACGGCCGTCCCCCCGGGCGCGCATCGGCGCTAAAATCAGGGCTCTTGCGGCGAGGTGCGGACCATGCGGGCGTTGCGAATCATCGGGATCGTGGTCGGCTGTCTCATCGTGGTGCTCATCGCCGCGGTGATCGCGCTCCAGCTGCTCGTCCATCCGAATGACTACAAGGGACGCATTCAGGCTGCCGTGCGGAGCTCGACCGGCAGGGAGCTTTCACTCCCGGGCGATATCCACCTCGCCATCTTCCCGTCACTTGCGGTGGAGCTCGGACCTGCGAGTCTCGGGAATCCGCCGGGATTCGGCTCCGCACAGCCCTTCGCCTCGGTCCAGCGCGTAGCGCTTCGCGTGCGCCTGCTTCCGCTCCTGCACCGCCGGCTGGTCGTCGGGCGCATAGTGATCGACGGCCTCGACTTGCGTCTTCTCAAGAACTCGCGGGGCCAGGGCAACTGGGCGATGCCCGCGACCCAGCCGATGACACCGACTCCGCCGCAATCGGGCAGCAGCCAGCTGACGCTCGGCGGAATCGCCGGCATCGTGATCAAGAACAGCCGCGTCAGCTACCAGGACATGGTGGCGGATCACGTGAATGTCAACATCGGCCATGTGGCGGCAGGCACCGAGGTGCCCGTCAAATGGAGCGTCGACCTCACCACGGGCCCCGGTGCGCGCCCCATGGCCCTCTCGGGGAATGCCACGCTCGAATACGACTCGAAGGCCGCCCATCTGTCGAGCCTCGAGGCGCGGATCGATGACTCGACTTTGCGCGGCAACGCCGCGGTCACCAATCTGACCACAGGAGCGATGACCTTCGATCTGTCTCTCGATCACATCGACCTCGATCGCTACCTCACGCCGGCCTCCAAAACAGCGCAGGCGGCTGCCCAACCTGCGCCGGAGGGCGGCGCGGGATCCACTCCCCAGGCGACCGAGCTGCCCACGAGCGCACTCAAGACCCTGCAGATCAAGGGCAAGCTCGCGATCGGCAGCGCCATCATCTACCGCATGAAGCTTTCCCAGGTGGCGGTCGGCCTGGCAGCCGACGCAGGGGTGCTGCACGTCAACCCGGCCGCCGCAAGACTCTACAACGGCACCTCCGAAGGGAGCGTGACCCTCGACGCCCACGGCGACATACCCGTGCTGCAGCTGAATGAAACCTTATCGGGTGTCGATATCGAGCCCCTGCTGGCGGACTTCGCGAAGCTCAATCGCGTCTCCGGGCGCGGCAATGTCAGGCTTAATCTGACGGGACATGGCAAAACGAGCGCCGCGATAGTGGGCTCCCTGGACGGCCACGCCGCGGTGAACCTCGCGAACGGCGCCATCGACGGCCTGGACCTCTGGGCCGCAATCAACAGCGCGGTAGCGCTCGCTCAGCGGCACGCGTTGCCCGCCGGGGGCACGAGTAACAGCACCCGCTTCGATGTCTTCAAGGCCTCCGCCGATCTCACGAACGGTGTGGCCTCGACGAAGGACCTGGAGATCTCCTCGGGAGACCTGCGCGTCACTGGAGAGGGTACGACGAATCTCGTCAATGGCGCCGTCAACTACCGCGTCAATGCGGCGATCCAGCAAGGCCCCGCCGCAGGCGCGGCGCTCGCCAACGTCCCACTGCTGATCAGCGGCAGGATGACGAGCCCTATCGTGCGTCCCGACACCCAGGCTCTGGTCAAGTCGGTCGCACGGCAACAGCTCGAGAAGCACAAGGGACAGGTCGAGAAAAAGTTACGCGGCATTCTGAAGGGATTGATCCACTGACAGGTCTCCCGGGGCGGCGCGCCTGGCCGTCAGCGGTTAAACTACCGCCCTCGGCCTGGAGAGGAGTGCAGGAGATATGAAACTCACCGCGACGTTTTCCCGGTCCGCCCGCGTGCTGCTTTGCTCGTTGGGCACGCTCGCGATGGCCGTCACGGCAAGTGCCGCCATCATGGGACCTCAGGCTCACGCGGATGCGGCAGCCACTCTCGTTCACTCCATGCTCGGAACCTGGGACGTGAAGGAGTGGATGTGGCAGGCGCCCGGCGGCACGGCCGTTGCCCTGCCGTCCGCAGTAGCTCAGCGCCAGCTCGTCGGCAACGACTTCCTCCAGGAGGTGATGAGCGCCACACCAGGCTCCCGGGGCGCCTTTACGCGGATCGCATACTTTGGATACAACGCGGTGAATCAGAGCTATGAATACTTCTCACTCGATACCCGTGCGCCGCAAATGATGAACGAGCGGAGCTTCGGCGCAAGCGGCGGAGCCACCGGAGGCGGTTCCATCGACCTGCTGGGCAGCACGTTCGTTGCGCCCCAGTGGGGCAAGTTCACCAACGCGGCTTTCCGCTACCGACTCGTGGTCGGACCCGTGCAGCACGACCGTCAGGAAGTGGTTCTTTACCTGACGCCGCTCTCGGGAGCAGGGCAGCCCGAGTTCGAGGCCTTCAAGTATCTCTATACTCGCCGGCATTGAGCCGCGGCGGGGCGCGGGCTTGGAAGTCTGCGCCTCGAGCCTCTTCAGGCTTCCTTGCCGATCACCTCCTCGGCAGTGATGACCGCCGCCGCCACCGTCTGAACCGGGGCCACCTTGGCTGCCAGTGTGTCAGAGATGAAGAACCGGTATAGCGCCACACCGAGGGAGCCGCCGACGATCGGCCCGATGAGGGGCACCCACCAGTAGCCGTAAGGCCCCGGGAATGCGTTTGCTCCCCAGCCCATCAGCCAGCAGAAGAGCCGCGGCCCGAGATCGCGCGCGGGATTGATCGCATATCCCGAGCCGGTGCCGAAAGACATGCCGATCGCGGCGACCGCCATGCCGACCATGAAGGGCGCAAGATTGGCTTTCACCCCGACATTCATCGAATCGACGATGGCGAGCACGAAGAGCAGCAGGAAGAACGTGCCGACTATCTGGTCGAACAGCGGCCACAGCATGTTCGTGCCGTAGTACTGCGCCGGAAAGGTGGCGAAGATACTGAACGTGGTCATGCCGGCCGGGGAGGCGCGCGAGATGACTCCGTTTGCGGCATTCCACATGTCGATCGCGGGAAGATAGTCTGCATAGGCGAGCGCGGCGCCGGCGAACGCGCCGGCGAGCTGCGCCGCGGAGTATGGGAGGACCTTCGCCCAGGGGAAGTCGCCTTTCACCGCAAAAGCAACGGTCACCGCCGGGTTGAGGTGCGCGCCGGTGACACCACCGGCCACATATACCGCCATGGTGACTGCCATGGCCCATCCCCACGTGATCAGCAGCCAATCCCCCGCGCCGGCGAAAATCGTCGGCGTGCGGCCGGACTCCGGCAGGCCCACCACCGCAACGGCGACCACGCCGGCGCCGAAAGCCAGCAGAACGAAGGTGCCGAAGAACTCGGCCAACAGCTCGCTCCAGATGCTGCGGGCACGCCAACCCGTCTTGACTCCCATTTTCACTGACATGACACTTCTCCGATCACTCGGCCCAGCCGAAAGACCGTGTGACGGCCTTTTTCCAGCATTTGTAGTAATGCTCCCGCTGTCCGTGGGCCATCTTGGGCGTGAAGGTGCGATCGATCTCCCAGTTGGCACGCAGGTCCTCGGTGCTGTCCCAGAATCCGACCGCCAGGCCGGCCGCATACGCAGCACCGAGGGCCGTCGTTTCCGTGACCCTGGGCCGGATGACCGGCGCATTGAGGATATCGGCCTGGAACTGCATGAGCAGTCCATTCGCGACCATGCCGCCGTCGGTCTTCAGACTCGATAGCGCGATGCGGCTGTCCGCCTGCATGGCCTCGACCACATCGCGCACCTGATAGGCCGTAGACTCGAGCGCCGCACGCGCTATGTGCGCGCGTGTTGCATACCGCGTGAGACCAGCAATCACGCCGCGCGCGTCATCCCTCCAGTAAGGGGCGTACAGTCCGGAGAAAGCAGGCACGATGTAGACATCGCCGTTGTCCTCGACGCTGGCCGCCAGCGGCTCGATCTGCGGGGCGACGTCAAACAGCTTCAGGTTATCGCGCAGCCATTGCACCAGCGCGCCGGTGATCGCAATTGCGCCTTCCAACGCGTAGTGCGGTGGTCCATCGCCAAAACGGTAGGCGAGCGTGGTGAGGAGCCCTGCCTTGGATTGCACCGGCTGGGTTCCGGTGTTCATGAGCAGGAACGAGCCGGTGCCATAGGTGTTCTTGGCTTCACCGGGCGCAAAGCACGTCTGGCCCACCAGCGCCGCCTGCTGATCGCCGAGGATGCCGGCGAGCCTGGCGCCCTTCAGCGGCGCCGAGGCCACTTCGCCATAGACCTCGGAAGAGGACACGATGCGCGGCAGACATGCCCGCGGAATGCCGAACTCGGCGAGCATGTCCTCGTCCCACTCGCAAGTCGCGATATTCATCAGTTGGGTACGGCTCGCGTTCGTGACATCCATGATGTGCTCACCTCCGTGTGGACCGCCGGTCAGATTCCAGGTGAGCCAGCTGTCGACGGTGCCGAAGAGAGCCTCGCCCGACTCGGCCTTGCGGCGCGCGCCTTCGATGCTGTCGAGAACCCAGCGCAGCTTGAGACCTGCAAAGTAGGTCGTCAGCGGCAAACCCGTTTTCTGCCGGAAGCGATCCTGCCCACCCTCGCGGGCATAACCTGCCACCAACTGGGCGGTGCGCGCGTCCATCCACACCAGGGCATTGCAGAGCGGCCGACCGCTCACCTTGTCCCACAGTACGGTGGTCTCGCGCTGATTGGTGATGCCGATCGCGGCAAGGTCGGACGCACGCAGACTGGCACGAGTCAACGCCGCCGCGATCACCTCCTCGGTGTTTCTGATGATCTCCAGCGGATCGTGCTCGACCCAGCCCGGCTTGGGATAGATCTGACGATGCTCCTTCTGCGCGACGGTGACCATGCCCCCTTTCCGGTCGAAGACGATGAAGCGCGAGCTCGTCGTACCCTGATCGATGGCGCCAACGTACCGTGACATGAGACTCACCTCTTCCTGCAGCGCGGCTACGCGGGTACTTCGGGCGGCAATGCCGGTTGGGCAGCTTCAGCCGCTGCGGCAGTACCGGCCCGAGCCGCCGCCTGGCTCGCGCGCAGCTCTGCGAGACCTTCCTGCACCAGCCCGAGGACGATGATCCAGGCCACCGCGCCGAGTAGAACGTAGAGACCGTCGAACGGCAGCTCCAGTGGCGAGTCCCAGATCATGTGCAAAAGAACCGCGGTTGCGAACACACGCGTGAAGCGCGAATCCTTGAGCATCTCGAAGCGGAACGGCGCGCCGCCCATCACGCGCCAGAGAGCAGCGGCAGACATGGCCGTCCAGGCAATGTGACCAAATGGGGCGAGCAGTCCCCGGGCAACGATGAGCTGACGCATGGCGTCGATGTCGTTGAGCTCCAGCGTCACCGCGCCGTTGTAGTGCGTCGTGACGCTGAGGTGTTGCAGCAGATAGAGAAACGCATAGCCGGCGGACTCGAAGGCCGCGAAACCGGCACCCACGGCTGCCCCGAGCAGGAGTCCGTTGAGAACGCTGCGGTACCTGCGGTTGTTGATGACGAACGCCAGGACGAGGAGCTTCCCCGGCTCTTCAACCAGCCCCGCGAGCGATGCGCCCAGCCAATCGAGCTTGAAGCCGGAGGCGACCTGGTATCCCAGCAGGGAAAGGAGCAGCGATGCGGCGCCACCGAGCGCGACCAGGCGGCAGATCTGGTAAAGCGAGACGTTGCGTTGGACATTGAGCTCGAAGAACAGGATCAGGGTCGCGAACGGGATGGCGAACGACCCGACGAAGATGATCGCCGGCAGAAGCTTGACGTTGCCGAACTGGTTCCACGCCGCCACGAACGCGATGTACGTCCCCAGGGCGACGAGGAATGTGCGAAAGAAGACCCACGGCTTGGGCCAGCGGACATCGACCCGCTCGAGCGGCGGCGTCGTATCCGGCCCGCCGACCGAGAAATACCGCTCGATCTCCTCATCGGAGTGCCGACCGAAGACCTCGGAGAACGTCTCGCCGAGCGAGAACCCCTGCAGCTTCTGCACGCCCGCGGCGCTCGATATCCGATCGGAGACCCGCCCGAAGAGCCCGCCTTGGGATGCGGCGGACTCGGAGCCTGCCGGTGAGGCGGGCTGGGATGGTGCGCGGGACGAATGGGTCGCTGCGTCGTGCGTAACGGGCCCGCCGCATGTCGGGCAGGTTGTGCTCGAGCCCGATAGCGTCAGATCCGGATCGAAGTCGGCCCCGCAGGCGACGCAATGAACCTTCATGTCCCCCCCGGCTCCGGGTGTACCCGGGCTCCCGGGTGATTATAAGCCGCTCGTGAGCCGGATGGCGTCCGGGCAAGGTAGCCGAGGCCCCCTGGGCGCAGTCCATGCTTGGAGCTGCTCATGGCGATCGTCCGTATAGGCATCTCAGGCTGGCGCTACGCGCCCTGGCGCGGGTCCTTCTATCCGCCGCGCCTCCCGCAGCGCGCCGAGCTCGAGCATGCATCGCGCCGCTTCTCCACCATCGAGATCAACGGCTCGTTCTACTCCCTGCAGCGGCCGGAGCTCTATGCACAATGGTATGCCGAGACTCCAGAGGGTTTCGTATTCAGCGTCAAGGGAGGACGCTACATCACACACATGCGGCGGCTGCGGGAGATCGAAGAGCCGCTTGCGAACTTCTTCGCCTCGGGCCTCTTCAATTTGCGTGAGAAGCTGGGGCCGATCCTCTGGCAGTTTCCACCCAACTTCAAATATCGCCGCGAGCTGCTGGAGAGCTTCTTCCGCCTGCTGCCGCGCGACACGGAGCGGGCATGCGCTCTGGCACGACGGCGATCGGCATGGATGAAGGGCCGCGTGCGGCTCGCTGTCGATGCGCGACGTCCGCTTCGTCACGCGATCGAGGTCAGGCACGAAAGTTTTCTCGATCCGTCATTCATCGACCTGCTGCGCGAGCATCAGATCGCCCTCGTCGTGGCCGAGACGGCCGGGCAGTGGCTGATGAGGCAGGACGTGACTGCGGACTTCATCTATATCCGACTCCACGGCGACAAGGAGCTCTACCGCAGCGGCTACTCGCCTCGCGCGCTGTCCCGCTGGGCGGAGCGCATCCGTGCCTGGCATGCGGGATCGGAGCCCGCGGACGCGCAGAAGATATCGGCTCACCGGCCGCCCTCCCCCGCCCCGCGGGACGTCTACTGCTACTTCGACAACACCGACGTGAAGCTCCGCGCCCCGGTCGATGCGCAGAGTCTCATGCGCAGGATGGGGATCGAATGGCAGGGTGATGAGGCCTCCTGCGCGCGGCCCCGCAGCGCGCGCAGGAGAGCCTGATCGCGCAACGCTGCGCGTGTTGCCATGTGTCAGGGCCCGCCCTTGCGCAGCACCTCCTGCGCTCGTTTCAGCTCATCGGGGCTGAGCACGGCGTCGCGGTTGGTGTCCGCCCGATCGAATGCCAGCGTCGGTCCGTTTACGAATTCGTCACGGCTGATGCGTCCGTCACCGTCCTCGTCGAATTGAGCGATCAGCGCAGACATGCGATCGGCAGCTTTGTGGCGCCTGCGAAGCCGCTTCGGAAGATCGCCGGCATCAATGTAGCCGTCACTATTGCGGTCGAGCTTTGAGAAGCGGCTTGCACGCGCCGCAATGAACTCCGCGCGTGTAACAGTGCCGTCGTGATTCGCGTCCGCTGACGCGAGCATCTGCGCCGCACTGGACCTGGTGCGAGCGTTGAGAGGCGTGCAGGCGGACAGCACTGCGGCGCACGCCAGCAAGAGGGCGCTGAGCTCAAGATGGTTTCGTTGCATCTCACTCTCCCGATTGGGTGCCGGTGCCAGCGAGCTCGCCGAAGAGCTCATCGAGCCCGATCAGCTGGTGGGAGGTCCCGGGATTCCGGCGCAATCACGTGAGCTCGTGCTGGAGCCTTTCGTTCGGCTGGATGACTCGTGCAGCCCGCGCACCGGCGGGGCGGGACTCGGACTCGCCGTGGTGCGCGCTCTCGTGGAGGCTCATCGCGGAACGGTACGTATCTCGGACGCGCCCGCCGGTGGGGGACGCCTGATCGTACGCCTGCCGCTGTTTGGCTAAATGCGGACGGTGCGGGATGAGACGCCAGCGCTCGATGATGCGTCGGTCATGAGATCCCTCGTGAGTGAGCAGGCGACGAGGACGGGGTGGCCAGAGGCGCCGAATCGTAATCTGCACCGATCGACACGGCCTTCCAGGCTTCGAGCTCTGCCGAGAACGTATCGAGCATCTGGCGGGTACGGTGGTAGGCGTCGGAGCCCAGGATCAGATGCAGCGGAGGCTCGGATGAGTCGACCGCCTGGATGATGGCAGCTGCGGCGCGCGCGGGATCACCGGGTTGTTTGCCGGCCATCTCGGCCAGGCGCCCGTGTGCCGCACCAGCGGTGCTACTGTAGTCCTGCAGCCGGGTGGCGCTGCGGCGGATGGAGTGGTCGGAAAGAAAGTCGGTGCGGAAGGCGCTCGGCTCAACGAGGGTCACGCGGATTCCGAGCGGCGCGACCTCCTTGGCGAGAGCTTGCGAGATCCCCTCGACTGCCATCTTCGCGGCCGCGTAGTAGCCGCTTCCGGGGTTCGGCGCCACGGCGGCCATGGAAGTGATGTTGACGATGTGCCCGCTGCGCTGGGCGCGAAGGCGAGGAAGCGCCGCCTGGATCACCCGGCGTGTGCCATGGAAGTTGACGGCAAACACGTGCTCGATCTCCTCGTCAGTTGCTTCTTCGACGGAGCTCAGCAAGCCGTAGCCGGCGTTGTTGACGATCACATCGACCCTGCCGTGCAACTCGAAAGCAGCGGCGACCGTCTTCTTCACGGCCTGCGCGTCCGTCACGTCGAGCGCGAGCACTTCGAGACGGCCTCTGCCGCGGGGCACGTCGGCGGACCCGTCGCGCGTAGTCCCGATCACGGTATCTGCGCGAGCAAGCAGGGCTTCGGCAAGCTCTCGGCCGAAGCCGCGCGAGATTCCGGTGATCAACCAGATTTTCGGTCCAATGCTCATGGGGGGTCTCCTGGCCAGTCGTGGGCGAGTGCGAACGGGGGATAGGGTATGGGCTGCCTTTATTCGATAAAAGCCACTTCTTGTGGCATGTGCTGTTTAGCTTTACTAAATTATGACGAGCCCCTCTCGAGGTGCGGCCAGTGCCACGCAGCAATCCCTTCAATGGTCTTTCCGAGTTCCTCGCGGTCGCGAAGCACCGATCCTTCCGCAAGGCCGCCCACGAGCTCGGAGTGACAGCCGGTGCCGTCAGCCAGGCAATTCAAGGCATCGAAGCCCGTCTGCGTCAGCCGCTCTTTCACCGAACGACCCGGTCGGTGGCGCTCACCGAGTCCGGGGAGCGCCTGCTCGAGCGCGTCCGACCGGCGGCGGGCGTCATCACAGCGTCACTGGACGAACTACTGCAAACGAGCGCGCAGCCGAGCGGCACGTTGCGGCTATTGGTCCAGCGTTCGGCGCTCGCTCATGTGATCGAGCCGCTGGTGCCGCTGTTCCGTCGCGAGCACCCGCAAGTGAAGCTCGAGATCGGGATCGAGGCAGATCACACCGGCCTCATTGGCGCCGGCTATGACGCCGGCGTGCGAATCGGCGAGTACATCGACCGGGACATGGTAGCGACCCGGGTGTCACGCCCCTTCAGGTGGCTGGTCTTCGGCGCGCCGAGCTACCTGGAGAAGCACGGACGTCCGCGGGTGCCGGAAGACCTCGCGCGGCACGAGTGCCTGCGCTATCGCAGGCCGGAGATCGGCGACATCTACCGTTGGGAATTCGAGCGCAATGGGCAGTCCGTGATCATCGATCCTCCAGGATCGGTGCTGGTCAATGACCCGACCCTGCTGCGAGCCTTCGCGAGGCAGGGCATGGGTCTCATCTACAGCGCCAGCATCAATGCCGCCGCAGACGTCGAGCGCGGCGCGCTCGAGCCCCTCCTCGAGAAGTACTCACCCGCGCAGGAGAGCTTCTTCATCTACTACCCGCGCGCGAGCCGCAATCAGCCCAAGCTGCGCGCGTTCGTCGATCTGTGCGCGCGGAATGTCTGACAAATACCGCAGCGGCATCGCAGCAGAAACCTAGGTCGGCAGGCCGCCGCGACGAATCTCCTGCGGCAGCAGAATCGGCTTCGAACCAGTCCCAGCGCCCGCGCAGCGGCGATCACGATTGCCCTCTTTTAAGGCTTACCAATCAAATGCTTACGTTCATCACTCCTTCCCATCCCAACCTCGCCCCGGCGCAGTCCAGCGCGCCCGATCCGAGCTGAAAGCATTCCGGCGCAGGCACGCTGCCGTCGCCGGCACCACACCACCCTGACTTTATCCCGCAAAGTTCTGCGACCAAAAAACGGCAGATCGCCGGCTCGCATGGTTAAAATGAGACCTGGACGATCGATCCTGCGAGCTGTCCCTCGTATGGTCACAAAGTGATCACCGTGGCACCGAACGGTAGATACACGGCAATGCCGTGCCTCCGCGAAAGCGGGACCCGGCGGCTCTATAAGTACGAGACGGCCGGGGGCGAAGCGTGGAGTCGAATGACTGCCTGAAACAGCACAAATGCGCCATGATCGGACGCTATGCCAAGTCCGAAGACTCCGTCGGACTGGTGCAGGTCTTCACGACCCTGGTGCCGCTCACCGTTCTCTGGTGGGCCTCCATGCGGCTGATCAACACATCCTTCTGGGTAGCGCTGCTGCCGCTGCCCTTCATCATCCTGTTGACCGTCCGGGTCTTTGGACTCATGCACGAGTGCGGCCATGGCAGCCTGTTCCGCAGCCGCTGGCTCAATCGCCTGGTTGGATTCCTTCTTGGGGTCCTGTCCGGCATGCCGCAGTACGTGTGGTCGCAGCATCACAATTATCACCACATCCACAACGGCAACTGGGACAAATATCGGGGCCCTTACACCACGCTTTCGGTCGATGAGTACGCGGCCCTGAGCCGCGCACGCCAGCGCATGTATCGGTTCAAGTGCAGCGTGGTGGCCGCCCCGCTCGCCGGTTTCATCTACCTGATTTTCAACCCACGCTTCACCTGGCTCAAAGGCAGCGCCGGACTCCTGATCCACATGCTCCGGCAGAAGCTCGCCCAGCCCGGCGTGTCGCTCCAGATGCATGCCGCGAGTTACCGGACGCGCTATTGGAAGTCGGCCAGGGAATACCGACACATGCTGTGGAACAATCTCGTGCTGTTGAGCGCCTGGGCGCTCATGTGCTTCGAGTTCGGCGCTGCGCATTTCTTTTGGATCTATGTGCTCAGCGTATCGATTGCGGGCGGCGCGGGCATCGTGCTGTTCACCGTGCAGCACAACTTCGAGCACTCCTATGCCAGCGACGGCCAGCATTGGGATCAGGACACCGGCGCGATCGAGGGCACGAGCTACCTGGTGCTGCCGCGCTGGCTGAACTGGGTCACCGTCGACATCGGCTATCATCACATCCACCACCTCTCGGCCGCCATTCCGAACTACCGGCTGGCCAAGTGCCACGACGAATATCAACACCTGTTCTCGAGCGTCACGCGCGTGAGGCTCTACGGAGTGCTCGGCGCGCTGAGATGCATTTTGTGGGACCGGCACGCACAACGAATCATGTCGATCGCGGAATACCAGCAGCGCTGCGCTGAGAGTGGCGGCGCCCTGGCCCGCTGAGCCGGAAGATCGCAGTCTGGAATCGCCGCCCGAAGGGCTCCATCCCGCAGTCAAACATCCAGTCGAGTAACGCCCGACCGGCGCGAACTGCGTGGCCCAGCGCAAATGCGTTCAAGCCATAGGGGGCGGCGTTTCATATTCTCCGCGCACGAAGGCGCCGGGTGCTCATCAACGCAGCGCAGCGCATCCCGGCAACTCTGAAGGGGCATACCTTGGACGCACGACAGTTCTTCCCCCTGACCGCCGTGTTGCTGGCACTCCTTGCGAGTCATGCCGCAGTCTTTGCCGCGGACGCACATGCTTGCCACATCGGCTCCTATCGCCTTGCCGACGGCAGTGTGGTGGACGTCGCGCCCTCGGACGGCGATACGCTGCGCTGGCGCTCCTGGCGCGGCGAGACCGGCCAGTTGCATCGGCAAAGGGACGGCTCCTGGACGAGTACCTATGGCTGGACCAACCGGCCCGATGGACGAGCGATCACATTCTCCGATTGCGCGAAGGGCGAGATCTCATTCGGCAGACTGCCCGGCAAGCGCATCGCCTTCGATGTCAGGAACACGACTTTCGCCGGTGACGCGGGTGTGAAGCTGAAAGGCCGCCTCGTGCTGCCGGAAGGCTCGGGCAAGGTGCCGGTGGTTGTCCTCGTGCACGGATCGGAACACGATTCCGCGCTCGATTTCTACGCACTGCAGCGGATGTTCCCGGCAGAGGGAATCGGCGCCTTCGTCTACGACAAGCGCGGCACGGGAAGCTCCGGTGGCATCTACACGCAGGACTTCGCTGTGCTGGCGAACGATGCCGTTGCGGCGATGAGAGAGGCACGTCGGCTTGCGGGCGGGCGAGCGTCCCGTGTCGGTTATCAGGGCGGCAGCGAAGGCGGCTGGGTCGTGCCGTTGGCCGCCAATCGCGCAGCCGTAGACTTCGCCATCATCAGCTTCGGGCTTGCGGTGACGGTGCTCGATGAGGACCAGGAGAGCGTAGCGCTCGACATGTATTTTCACCACCACTCGGCCGAGGACACGAAGAAGGCGCTGAGACTCGCGGCCGCCGGCGAACGGGTGATCGAGACAGGCGGCAGGCAAGGCTACGACACCTTCGATGCGCTCCGCCGCAAATACAAATCCGCGCCGTGGTACAAGGATGTGCACGGCGATTTCGTCTGGTTGATAATGCCCCTCGAAGGCAAGGCGAAGATCGAGGAGCTGGCGAAGCAGCTCGATTTCCACACGCCGTTCCGCTACGAGCCGATGCCAACACTGCGCGCTTCCACCACGCCGCAGCTGTGGGTGCTGGGCGGCGATGATCTGGAAGCGCCCAGCGCGGAAACCTCGGCGCGCATCAAATCGCTGATCGCGGACGGGAAAGCCTACACGCTGGCCGTTTATCCCGGCGCCGAACACGGCATGACGGAGTACGAGCTCGATGCAAAAGGCGAGCGCCTCTCCACACGTTATGCGCCCGGCTACTTCGACATGATGGCCGATTTCATCCGCACCGGCCGCGTCGGCGCGCGATACGGCAATGCTGAGATCACCCAGCCTCGGATCCATTGACGGCCTGCCTGGCTGGTCTGGCGGCGCACATTCGACCCGGCCACTCGGCGGCCGGACAGTGCTGGACCCCGGCAACGCCGCCCACGAAGAGTTACTTACCGGTGACCTCGGTTGGGCGCCAAAAACTCACGTGGCGTTACTTGGATTCAACTACACTCTTCGTCGAGATCTCATGTGCTCAGTGTCCGTGAGGTCTGCTCCGGGGCAGATCGAGGTCAACGCCGCGCATGGCGCCGGAGATGCGACCTTTGACGGCTCCCGCAAGTGTAACGTCGAACTGAGCACCTGAGGCGGCACGTGCTCCCGTCCGGTGAACAACGCCTCCATGTCGGCGCCGTAGTCGGTGACACCGGTGATATCTAGGTCATATTCGAAGATTTTTTCGTAGTTCATGACTTCTCCTCCCAGACTCGGGCGCAACCCGGGCGCGGTGGACGTTGCGGAGGCCGTGGACTGCGTGAATGTATCGGTCGCGATGTCCCCTCCCGCAGCGCGGTCTGCCGCTCAGTCGACGATCAGTCCGCCGGTCAGGTTGGCCACGGTCCCCGTCATGCCGCTCGAGCGGATGCAGACCGCGCGGACCCCGTTGGCGCCGAACTCGGCGGACAGGTTGCGGTTGAGGGCTTCCATGGCCGCCCAGGCCGGCCCCATTCCGCCTACGCGGGCCAATCCGAGGCGCGCCGGCTCAGGCGTGTTCATCAGCAGCACGCCCGCGCCTTGCTCTGCCATCCGCCGCGCGGCGGCCCGCGCCGTCAGATAGTGCGACCGCATATAGGCGGCGATCGGCGCAATGAAACTGTCGACCGGCAACTCGGCGATAGAAATACCCTGGGTCCCCGGCTGCGAACAGCGGTGATGGCGTTGAAGGAAACGTCCAGCCTTCCAGTCGTCGCGAAGACGTGCGCGACATGGCTCTCTACCGCCGGCTCGTCCAAGGCGTCGACCTCGAAGGCCTGGGCCGTTCCGCCCGCGGCGACGATCGCCTCGGCCACGCGCTCGACCTTGCCGATCGTGCGGCCGGAGAGAAACACCTTGGCGCCTTCGCGGGCAAAGGTCCGGGCCACGGCGCCGCCAATGGCTCCGCCGGCCCCGTAGATGATCGCTGTCCTGTTCTTGAGAAGCATCGCCTGTGCTCCGTTATCTGTAGCTCGAGGCGCCGCGGCAGATGCGCATGCGCTCGCCTGCGTGTTGGTGTCGCAAAGACAATGCGGTCCGCGCTGGCCCCGCTCGCATTCCCGTTGCCTTCCGAGTGGAGCATATGAAATGTCGATGGGCCTTGCTTGAACGCATTTGCGCAGCATCAAGCATTCCAGGCGACTCGATCGGCTCGATGCCAACGCACTCCAACTGCGCTGGCAGAAAGCCAGACTTCAAGCCCCGGGCCCGTGATCAGTCTCTGCCGACTCGCTTTACGGCGGAGACACTTCGTCGCCAAGGCCTTAGAGCGGACCCTTCCCCCGTTTTCCGAGAAACAGATCGTGCGGCAGCTGTCGAATCCTGCCCGCCAGCTTCGGCAATGAAGTGATCCCTCGGGAGACCGATCATGACCACGACCCTAAGTGCCGGTTTTGTAAAGAACGCCGAGAAGCGCCCAATGAAGCCCACAACGCCGAATCTCAGAGAGCGACTCCTCGGTACGCGCACCTCTATCCAGTGGTCGGCGCTCGCGACCGTTCTACTGATGGCGATTTTTCCGCTCTGCGCGGAAGCAAAGGCGAGCTTTCACAGCCGTTCAGGACTCGATCTTTCAGCGATCGATCGTTCGGTCAGACCCGGCGATGACTTTTTCAACTATGCCGTCGGCAACTGGCTTGCCCACCATGAAATTCCCGCCGACCGGTCCGAAATCGGGCTCGAGGTCGATACGTCGGAAGAAGTCCAGGAACAGGTGAGGACGATCATCGCCCAGAGCACGCGTTCGCCCCAGAATGCCGACGAAGTGAGGATTGCAACTCTCTATCGTTCTTACACGGATGAGAAGCAGATCGAAGCCCTGGGCGAGCGTCCACTGCAAACGGATCTTGCGCGCATAGCAGCGGTGCATGACCGGTCCGCGTTCGCTTCTTTGCTGGGCAGCTCGCATTCCAACTATGGCGCAGACGTCTTTACGCTGCTCGTACAGCCCGACTCGCACAGTCCCGTCAACGCTCTCTTTCTGGGGCAGGGCGGCCTCGGGCTTCCCAACCGGGATTACTACCTTTCTCCCGACTTACTCGCCCAGCGAACGGCCTATGTCGCCTATGTTGCGCGCCTTCTGCGGATGGTCCGGTTCGCTAATCCAGACGATTCGGCCAGGGCCGCAATGGCCTTTGAGACGCGCATCGCTGAGGCAAGCTGGCCGGAGGCAGACCAGCGCGACGTCGAGAAGACATATAACCCGATGAGCGTTGCCGACCTCGAAACCTATGCGCCCGAATTCGACTGGAGCTCCTATCTCGGGGGCGCCGGCGCCGCGGACATCCCGCGGATCGTGCTTGCCGAGAAACCGGCCGTCCGCGAAATCGCACGGATCGTCGCCGAGACTCCGCTCGACACCTTGAAAACCTGGGAGACGTTTCGCACGATCGATCACGCTTGTCCTTATCTTTCCCGCAGCTTCGTCGAAGCGCGGTTTGTTTTTCGCAGCCGCGACCTCCTTGGGGAGAGTGCGATGGTCCCACGGTGGCAGCTCGCGGTCGGACAGGTGAACTTCAGTCTCGGCGATGCCGTTGGCCGGGACTATGTCGCTCGCTACTTCCCACACGCCGCCAAAGTTCGCATCGAGAACATGGTTCAGGAGCTCAAGCGCGCGACGGCCGTCCGGATTGCGTCCGCACGTTGGATGAGCGCGGGCACCCGGCGCGAGGCGCTCGATAAGCTTGCCCGCATGAAGGTGTTCGTCGGCTATCCGGATGAGTGGCGCGACTATTCTGGCCTCCAGCTCAGCCCGACTGACCTGTATGGCAATGTCCGGCGAAGCGCGGCCTTTGATTGGACCTATCAAATTGCGATGCTCGAGAAGCCGGTGAACCCGAAGGCGTGGGGGCCTGTCTACTGGGGAATTCATCCGCAGACGGTCGACGCGTTCAACATCTCCTCAGAGAACGAGATCATCTTCCCTGCCGCCTTGCTCCAGCCGCCTCAGTTCGATCCCGCAGCCGATGCCGCGGTCAATTACGGAATGATTGGAGCGATCATCGGGCACGAGATCAGTCACGGTTTCGACGATCAGGGGCGCAAGCTCGACGCTTCAGGAGCACTTCGGGACTGGTGGGCACCAGAGGATGCGGTGCATTACCGGATCGAGGCAGAAAAGCTTGCCCGACAGGTGGACGCCTATGAAATCTTGCCGGGTGTTCATCTCAACGGACAGCAAACGCTCGGCGAAAACATCGCTGACGTCGCCGGGGTCGTCCTGGCATTGGATGCTTATCATGCATCGCTGCACGGCAGGATGCCGCCCACCATTGACGGGTTGAGCGGTGAGCAGCGCTTCTTCGTGGCGTGGGGCCAGAAATGGAGACGAAAGAGTCGCCCGGGCGCACTGCGAGCGAAGGCCGCTGCCGATCAGCATTCACCCGCTCGTTTCCGCGCGATCGGTTCCGTTCGCAATGTAGACGCCTGGTATCGCGCTTTCGATGTAAAGCCGGGCGATCGTTATTACCTGCCACCAAATGATCGGGCTCATATCTGGTGAGGGCGGGGCTGTATGCAAAGCAAGACCGCGTACCGGCAGTCGATCCCCCGCAAGGCGGCCGTCATAGCCATCGTATCGCTTTCGTGTGCACCGTTGTTCGCAGAGGGGCGCCCGACGGGGCCACTCGACGGTAGATGGATCTACGACTCCGGGAGGAGTCGACAGCTCGATCCGGATCTGCTGATCGCCACCACAACGCGCGGGACGCTGCGCCTCGAGGGCGGCCATTTCGGTGGTCCATATGAGCTTGATGCGCAAGGAGGCTCGCATCGTCAGGCGAACGGCACGACGATCGTGTGGCATCCGATTTCGCCCGGTACCTGGTCATTCACCCGCGTGCGCGACGGCGAAATTGTGGAATCGGCTGAGGTCACCTTGCGCGGCGACACACTCCGCACCGCAATGAGGGGACGCCTGCCCGACGGGTTACCTTACGAACGGATTGCCAGATGGCACCGCGACGGCCACGCCCGGGGGCTGGCCGGCAAATGGCGCTCGATCGCGGTCGACACAGGCACGACCTTCGACGAATTCATCATCTCTACGGCGAAAGACGGGGTCGTGACATGGCAGATACCCACCGATCTGCAGGTCATTACCGGGCGATTGAATGGCAGTGATCTGCCGATCGTCGGAACCCGCGGAACCACCGGATCGACCATCGCGCTGCGCCGCGTGGCCCCGGGTCGTTTCGCGTACACCATGAAAGAGGCAGGTCGCATCACCGAGCTTGGCACGATCACAATTTCACCCAATGGGCGCTGGCTCACCGAATGGAGCTGGGGGGCCGATCAGCCGCGCCGGCGGTCCAAGCTCGTATACGGACGCGACTGACAATCCCCGGGCTGCCGCAAGAATCTCCCGAACCGCCTGGCGCGCGGATCGCACCGCAGCTCGTGACGCGCGCCCACTCCGCCCTGGCCGATGCGGCGGTGCTTGTAATGACGGAACCTGGTTCCCGCCGGACCAGGGCGAACGATCACGATGGCCCGGATCAGGGGGGAGAATCGGCGTACAGACGGTCGGCCGCCAGGGCCAGGAACATGTAATCCGTGGCCCCGCCGCCCATTACGTATTCGGACTGTTGCCAGAAGTACGGCCAGACTTTCAGCTCCGGCAGATCCGGGCGGATCAAGGCCGTGCCGGAGATCACTCCGCCGGGAATATAACTCCAATCCGCGCGGTTGGCGCCGTAGGCCACGGTCGCCGAGCGGGCGCCGACACCGGAGACGAACGACTCGGTGTTGCTTCCAGGATGAACGCCGAGGACGAATTCGAGCGCGTTGAGCTCGCCGTCGACTCCGGCGTATTCGGGCCAACCTTTGTGGAAGAAATACTGGTGCACACCGAATGTCTCGATCGTCCACCCCGCACCCCAGATGTCGGGCTCATAAGGGACACCATACGGATCAGCGAGAGCCGCGGCCCGGACCTTCTCCTGATAACGCCTCACTGCCTGGCCGATATCATGCCGAAACGCCTGGTCGTGGATGTCCGCGATCACTTCACCCAGTGGCCACCCGGCCTCCCCGATCTGAGCCACTATCTGCTCCTTCAGGCCGACCAGCTTGCGTAACAGGGCCGCGTCCCTCGTGGCGAGGTATAGCTCGCTCAGCACGAAGACTCTAGGCGCGATGGCGCCGCGTGCATAGTTCTTTGCCATGATCGTCCGGGCTGCGGCAAGCGCATCGGCGGATGTCTTCGGATCGAAGCTCCGCAAGGCCACCGACGCCGCGGCGAGGCCCGCCGCCGCATCGAGGGAGCGGTCAGGATTGTCCTCGGTAAAGACGAAACGGTCATCGAGCTTGCCCGAACGTAAGAGCGTCCTCTCATCGGGCCGCATTCCCGGATCGTAGATCAGTCCATCGGTATCGGTCGCGATGTCACCCAACAGCGTGTATTGCTCGAGAGTGGCTTCCTGGATGCCGCGATAGAGCCGGCCGAGCGCATGATAGCCGCCGAGGACGGAAAGCAACCCGTGCTCGATTTGCTGCAAAGCGTCGTTCTGCCCGTCGGGCACGTGGATCAGTGCCAGCTTCCTCCGCTCGTCGATCGTGGTGCCGTCGTAGTAAAAGCCGAATTCACTTACCATCTTCGACAGCGTCCATACGGTGCCCATCTGCGATTCGATGCGCAAATCGTAATCGCCCGCATCGTGCCATCCGCCGGCGTTCAAACCGGGCACGTGCTGATAGGGCTTGAATCGGGTGAGATTATCAGCCCCCTCGGCATAGCCATCGAAGTGATCGCCGGGGGGTGCCATCAGTGAATCGTCCTGATGATCCAGGCCATGCCAGACCCGGTACTTGTCGCGCACCAACATATGGCACATCTGCACCGGCAGAAAATCAGCGATGGTCGGCTCCCAGGCCCAGCGGCCGAAGACCTGTTCGCCGATCTTGAAGGGATGCGAGCGCTCCCCGCGATAGCCGAACTCGTACATGCCGGGCTGCGTAACTGCGCTGAAATCGTAAGTAAGATACGTGTAGCGCAGGAACTGACCTGGCCACCTTTGCGGCACGCCCCGAATCACCTCCTGGGCACCCGTGGCGGTGATGCGGTAGAGAGTGATCGGACTTGGCGTGCGATCGGATGCGTCCTGCTCTATTACGAGACGCTTGGGCTGGGCGGGAGCGTACCCGAGCTGCGACACCTGCAGCACCGGCCTATACCGCCAGCCGGGCACGACATTGGGGGTCACGGTCCATTCGATGGCGCCTTTGGTCGCTCCTTGCGGTACCAACGTGCGCACGATGTACCAGCCGTTATTGAAGTTGATGCGTCCGTCGATCAGCTCGAGCCGCCCGTGCTCGCTGTGAATCGTGAGCCGCTGCAAGGGCTCTTCCGGGGCCACCACGAGCGTTTCGCCGACCGCCATCGGCTCGGCGACGATCTCGCCATGTGACAGATGGACCGGACCTTCGGGCTGGCGCGGGAAAATGCCGCTCTGGTCCCCCATCAGGAAGGTTTTGCCGAAAAGCAGCCCTGGAAAGAGCTCCAGATTGAATCCTACGCGCCCTACCCATTTTTTAGGCAGAGGTGCATCGAGGTCGACTCTTATCTTGAAGCTGCTGCCCGATCCGGGAGCGACACTGACTCGATACGTCAATCGCAGATCCGGATAATCGATCGGATTGAAGCCGGTGCGGTCCTTCGTGGGATCGGGGTAAGACAGCGTCTGCGTTATGGTCCGATGCGCAGGGTCGATCACCCGCTTCACGGTTGCCGGCATGGGCGACCATTGCCCGGGCGCCGCCTCGAGCCGTAGATCGCCGTTCGCCACTACGCGGGTACCGTGCTGAATGATCGTGACTCCGGTCTGATGCCCATCCGGGTAATAATCGGAGAACACCATCACATCGAGTCCCGGCTCGGCGAAATAGCTCTTGTGGTTGAGTGCCAGCCCCGACGCGGCGCCTTGCGCAATCGCGAGGACGGGCGCAAGAAGGACCAGAGCCAATGCGGCATTGCTCTTCGTCATCATGCGGATACTTTCGCTGCGGCTGGCGACCGCGGGCATTCTACATTGGACTCGCAGAGCTGCGAAGGTATCGCTATCGCTTTTATGGTACAGCCGCCGTTACCGCCGTCCCCTAAGTGGTCCAAGCTCTCCGGGGCTTCGCCAGCTATGCTGTTTACAAGTGGAGAACCCTCAAAACTTCACGTGCAATAGGGAGCGGACATCATGTTTAGAAGCGCTCTGTTGATAGCGGCGATCGGTGCTTGCGCGTGTGCCCAGGGAGCCGAATGGCGCATGAGCGGCCACGACCTCGCGAACTCGCGCAGCCAGCCTGCGGAGATCCGCATCGGCCCCGCCAACGTCCATTCACTCGCACCGAAGTGGGTTTTCACCACTGGCGGCAATGTCTCGGCCACGCCGACGGTGTTCGGCGATGCCATCTTTTTACCGGATTCCGCGGGCAATCTGTACGCAATCAACAAGAACACAGGTCGATTGATCTGGTCGCACCAGATCTCCGACTACGATGGGTCTTCCGGCGCAATCTCGCGCACCAGTCCCGCCATCCATGGGAAGGACATCATCGTGGGCGATCAGGAAGCCAATTTCCTGAGCGACAACGGCACGAGCATCATTGCCGTCGATCGCACCACGGGCGCCTTGCATTGGATGACTCGCGTCGATTCCCATCCCGCCGCCAAGATCACCGGCGCCGCCGTGGTCTTCGGTAATGTCATCTACGTCGGAGTCTCCTCGCAGGAGGAGGTCTTCGCGCTCGCGCCCGTTTTCAATGCAGTCTATGCCTGCTGCACCTTCCGCGGCAGCGTAGTGGCGCTGGATGCCAACACCGGCAAGATCCTTTGGAAGACCTACACCATTCCGGATAACGGCGGCCAGGCGGGCGGGTACAGCGGCGGCCCGGTGTGGCAGCCGCCCGCGATCGATCCTGTCCGGCATCTCCTTTACGTCGGTACCGGCAACAACTACAGCGCTCCACAGAGCGTCCTGGATTGCGAGAGCCAGGCGATTGCCGACAACAATCTGACCGCCGATTGCGAGGCGCCCGACGATCACTTCGATTCGGCACTGGCACTCGATCTCAGCGACGGCCACATCGTCTGGGCGAAACGACTGTTCAGCTATGATGTGTTCACGAACGCCTGCATCTTTCCCGCAGCAGAGTTTCTCTGCCCCGTACCACCCGGGCCCGACTATGATTTCGGCGGCTCGGGCCCGAACCTGCTCCGCGGAATAGTCGGCTTCGGACAGAAGAGCGGCCGCTATTGGGCCTTGGATCCGGACAATGGCGCCATCCGCTGGAGCACTCAAGTGGGGCCGGGCGGCAGCACGGGCGGCATTCAGTGGGGCACCGCCACGGACGGCCGGCGGATCTATGCCGCCATTGCCAACAAAGACGGCCATCCCTACACACTGATTCCCGACGGACAGGAAATTACCTGGGGTGCCTGGTCGGCGCTCGATGTGCGCACCGGCACGCTGATCTGGCAGACTCCCGATCCCACCACCGGCGCCGCTGATGAGGGCGCGTTCAGCGTCGCCAACGGAGTGGCCTATGCCGGGTCCGAGTCGGGCGTCATGTATGCGTTCGATGCAGCCACGGGCAGGATCCTGTGGAGCTTCGACAGCGGTGGGTCGGTCATTGACGGGCCATCCATAGTCGACGGCGTAGTGTATTGGGGCTCCGGATACAATGACAGCGACGCAATCCCGAACAACAGGCTGTACGCCTTCAGCTTGCAGAGGGGGCACTGAGGCCACATGTGCAGCACGCACGGCCTCCGGGCACGTTTCTGGCGGCACCGCCAAATCCCTCACGAGCCCGCCGCCGCGTCGGCGACGGGCTCGCTTCCCGCAGTCAGCTGAAGCTGGCCGTCGGCAACGCCCTCAGTGATCCTCGTTGGGTCCGAGGCGATTCGGTGCCCCCGCGGCCAGTGACAGAGTCTGCTGGACAGCGGTGTACTGCGGCTTCGGGTTGAGGTTCACATCATAGAGATCGGCGTCCCCCTCACCGTGGAAGGTGCCTGGCACCCACGACTCCGCGTCGTCAAAGCCCCACACTGTGAACGAGATGCACGCCTGCACGGCCAGGCACGATTGCAGCATGCCGTTGTACCAATCCGCCCCGGCGGGGTTCGCCGTGTGGTTGGTGGTCGAGTCCGTGGGTGAGACGATCGGGGTCTGCTGGCTGTCTGTCGTCTCGACGAATGTGCGGACATCCGCCTCGGTAATCGCGACCTTCAGGCCGAGGCTGGCATATTGCTGCAGGTCCTGGGTCATGAGATTCGGGTTGAACCCGTACTGCAGGTCGAGGTGGCCCTGGTCTCCCACGCAGTCGATCGGAACGCCCTGGGCAAGCAGGCCCTGGACCATCGAGAATACACCTTCGAACTTGGCGTTGCTGCCATCCTCGCCGGCGATGTTGTAGTCGTTGTAACAAAGCACAGCGCGCGGGTCGGCCGCTTTCGCCCAGCGGAACGCGTCGGCGATGACGCCCGGGCCGAGATGCGAGATCCAGAAGTCGTTCGGGTTCATCTGCGATGGGTTCGAGTCGGTGAACATCTCGTTGGCGACGTCCCACTGCCAGATCCTGCCACGATAGCGGCGCACCTCGGTGGTGATGTGCTGGTGCAGCAGATTGCGCAGCTGAGCGTCACTGATCGTGCCGCTCGCGACGCCCTGCGTCAGCCAGTTCGGCAGCTGGTTGTGCCATACCAATGTATGTCCGCGCACGCGCTCGCCGTGCATCTCGGCGAAGTTGACCAGGTTATCGGCGCCTGTCCAGTTGAAGCTGCCCTGCTGCGGCTCGACGACCTGCCATTTCATCTCGTTTTCCGGCGTAAGCACTGAGAACTGATCGGCGGTGATCTGCGACAGAGTTGGGTCGCTGAGGTCGTGAGGGGCCGCTGCCGTGCCGATGCGCAGCTGAACCTGCGCGCCAAGATCACGCAATGACTCGCTGGACGGGCTCGAACCGGCAACTGCAGTCGCGGCACCCGCCAGGGCCAGTACACCGGCTGCTCCAATGGCCATTGACCGGAAATTCATGACGTTCATGGCAAACCTCCCTCGGTGAGGTGATGGGGAAGTGGGGTGATTTCCAAGCAGCTACGACGAGGACGCTCGCGCCGACTCACAGTCAGTGCCTGCCGGGAAGCGTGATTTCATTGTTTGCTCTCGCCAGCACGACGGAATTGGTCGTCGTGAGCGGACTGTGAGGCGATTCGCTAAGCGCTCCCGCGCTCGAAGCAATCCGCGTACGGCGGCCGTTGAGCGAAACCGGCACACCGAGCACCCGCCAACGGCGAAGCCGGCTGGAGGAAGAATGATTTGCGGAATGAAGCATCTTGTTCCCTCCCCTCTATCCGACGTTGCAGCGTCGCAACGTGCGCACAGTGGAACCAAGATCGAAATGGGGTGCGCCGGCTGAGCAGCCTTGGCCGCCGAGAAATCATCAACAGCGCGAAACCAGGGCTGTGGGCCGCTCGAGCCAGCAGTCGATCGCTATTAGATGGCATTGCCTCCGCGCGCCTCTGCCGCATTGCATTGCGCACCGTGCACTCAACCAGTGTCAGGCCGACTCCGAAACAGGCGCCCGCAGCATCGGCGCGGCCCGCCTACAATGGGAGCGCTACCATTTCAGTGCGAGCGGAGTCTAGGCACCGCGGCGGCGGAAAGTCAACAGACCCAGCGGCCACGAGCCGGCTCGAGCTCGATGTTGAATCGCGTTTGGTGTCGGCACGCCCGATCGATCGTCTCGGTCGTCCTTGCTGACACTCTCATTGAAAACGCGGAATCAGTGTGACTGGCGGGGCCGAGCGTCGCGAGAATCAATTCTCTGGATGGTCACGCTTACGCCCGAGCGTCCCTGTGCAGCGGGCCAGGCGAAATTGGAGACTCCGCAGCGACCGGCCCTGATTCAGTGTTCAGCCGTGCTCGCGCGCGGCTGTAATGACCAAGTTCACTTCCCAGGTCTTGCCGGCGTCTTCGGAGAAGGCCTGCTCAACGCGATAGGTATTCCGAGTAACGCCCGAAATGTCAAATCTAACCAGAATGGTTCGTCCGTTGATCGTTTCCTCATCGACAAAGTCACCGCGCCCATTTCTCCACTCGCCGACCGCAGCCGGACTCAAGACACCGCTCGCGCTGGCCGTAATATTGAGGCCCCACTGGTGGGCCTGCGGATTGTAGAGACGCAGTGACAATACTTCGAGGTTGCCCGCCGAGCCGTGAGCCTCGAGCTCCGCCAGATTGGCACGTCCATTCCACACCTTGCGCACAACAGTGGTGCCCTCGTACTCGACCCAGGTGTGGGAGCCGGTCAAGGGGTGCACCAGGCGCTTGAGGTGCGTTTTCCAAGTACCGAACTCGAAGTCAAAATCATGTTGGCCATCCCTAAGGGTTGCTGTCGGCCGGGTAGCACTGGGATATCCTTTGCTGGCGGCTGAGGTAATGGACATTAAAGTCGCACACAGGACAAATGTGCCAACCAGTGCAGAATGGAGTTTCAAAAACTTCATGAGCGTGCGCCGTGATTACCCCCGTGCGAGAGGGTATTGACCCGTAATGGTCGCATCAATAGCCAATTCGGCGGAGTAGATGTGGCCACTTTGGATCAGACAGCCCGTCACGATGTGCCCAAAGCACCAGGCTGCAACTTCAGGCGCTCTGCGAGAGGAGAGGTGAAGGGATCTCCTCCAGGAGATTCAGGCTGGGATTCGCGCCGGCGGCATTAAAGCGCTCGTACTCCGCGACATCCCCACATTCCATTTCGACGGGCCGAGATGCAGCTCCCTCAGTACGCGCCGCTTCCCCCCAGGACGACACGCGTGGTCTTGAACAGGATGTAGAGATCGAGCAGCAGGTTCTGGTTACGCACGTAGTACGTGTCCATCACAACCCTCCTGCGGTAATCGGTGTCGTTTCTGCCATTGACTTGCCACAGGCCCGTGATGCCGGGCTTCGCGGATAAGTAGGCGCGTACGTTGCGACCGTACCGAAGCAACTCCTCCCGGACCACCGGGCGAGGTCCCACCAGGGTCATCTCGCCCCGCAGCACGTTCCAAAGTTGCGGTAGCTCATCCAAGCTGGTCCGCCGCAGGAACCTCCCGAGCCGCGTGACGCGCGGATCGCACCGCAGCTTGTGATCCAGCATCCATTCCGCCTTGATGGCCGGGTTGCGCTCCAGGAGCTCCCGCAGCACCTGGTCGGCATTCGGCACCATCGTCCTGAACTTCAGACACTCGAATGCGCGTCCGTCCTGGCCGATGCGGCGGTGCCTGTAGATGATGGAACCTGGTTGCCGCCGGATCAGGGCGACGATCACGATAGCCAGGATCAGGGGCGAGAAGACAACCGCGAGTACGCTAGCGCCGAGGATGTCGAGGGCCCTCTTGGTCGCTGCATAAGGGGAGCCCAGCGGCGCGACCTGCTCCGGTGATTGCGCTGGCGGTTCTCTCCACCGGGGTTCGAACGAATGCATCCCCACGGTGGCGCGGTCGAACGCCACCGTGCTCTCCGACTGGACGTCAGAGTCGAGGCTCATGCATCGCTCCCCGCTTGCCGCCACCTACGAAGAACGAGCACGACGCATGTTCCCGCTTGATCGCGATTCCGGCAGAACCCGTGCATTTGAAAGCGAGCCGGGCTGCGAAACATCAGAATGACCACGAGAGCCCAAGCGAAAAAAGGCTTGGATGCTCACCGGCGGCAACGAAGATCCAGGTCCTGGCTCGATTGAGGATCGAGAACGCTCGACACATGGGGATCTCCCTTGTTGTGGTGCGGCCCGGTGAGCCTTGGGTCCATACTAGACAGGTCACGCGGTTAAGTTGTTGCCAATATGTGGCGTGAAGTTAGCCCCTTGTTGAGATGGAAGCGTATCTGTAGCTCTTTGGATACACATCAGCAACATATTGCTACGGCCGCCCTCAGCATGCCCGGGTGGATTTCTGCCATGATCGCAGCCGGTGCCCTTTTCCACAGCCAGATGAACACGAGCACATTCAGCGTTCTGCTGATGGCCGCTATCGGCCTCGTCCTGATACCGGGCGCTCGGGCGGCTGACGACGGTGCTCACGCCGTGGAGGTATCACCCGCGGACGGTAAGAGCCAGCCCTTCCCGGCCGCGGCGTCGGACAATGGTGCTCAGGGCACGGGCCCTGCAACTGAGGCCACGAGCGATGGGAAACGGGACGGCTGCAACGCCCCACCCGAGGATTGCGTAGCGGTTGGCCATTGGAACTTCAAGGTCAGCCTCGGTGCCGGCCTGAGGACCGACCCCGTCGTCCATGAAGCGACCATACCGCTCGTCGTGATCCCGCAATTCAGCTACTACGGCAAGCGGGTTTTCATCGAGGATCTCGATCTCGGCTTCACGCTGACGGAAAGCGATGCCAGCACGCTGAGCCTGATAGCGACGCCGGGGTACGATCGAGTATTTTTCGACCGCAGCGACCCGCAAAATATTTTCATCAGCGCCGTTCCGTCCAACAGCCTGGCTCACCCGGTCGAAAGCGTTCCGGGGGGGCCGCGTAAGTGGACTTATCTGGCGGGGCCGGAATGGACATTCGAGACCCACGGCATCACGGGCCAGCTCGACCTCTTACACGAGATCACAGCCCGGAATCACGGCAATGAAGTCCGAGCCGCCCTCGATACTCCTCTCATCGAATCCACCGGTTCGCTATCAGCCAGTGTCGGCCTCACATGGAAGAGTTCCGCGATCGTCAGCTATTATTATGGCGTGCCGCGGGTTTATGAAGGCAGCTGGGCGCTCAACCCCTTCGTGAAGTTCGGTTATTCGCGTCCGCTGAGCGGCAAGTGGCGGCTGACGGCGTTCGTGCATTATGAGCATCTTGGAAACGCGATCGCAGACAGCCCCATCGTGAATGCTCGCTATGTGCTGACGGTCTTCGCGGGTGCGACTTACGCGTTCTAGCTCCGACAATCCGGTGCCTGCTTTGGTGGCCTACACGCGCTTGGCGGGCATAGCCGGCATTCTGCTCGCGCTCGGGTGGATGCAGAGCGCGGCCGGTGCGAGCGACGTGTCCAGCAAAGTCATCCGATTGGAGATTTCTCCCCGACTCTGCACGCTCGCAGCCCGCGATAGGCAATGCGACGTGGTCGTCCGCGCCAGCTGGAGCGCACCCCAGGAGGAGTCTCTGTGCCTCGTGCTGCTTGGCCGTCCGGAGATCAAGCGGTGCTGGGAGGATTACGCGTCCGGCACGTACACTCTGCAGCTGGAGTTCGCTCAGGACCTGACCTTTCAGCTCAGAGATCCGTCGCTGCAGAATGTACTGGCCTCCGAGGTGCTTCGGGTTCTCCGCGAGGCGCTTCAATATCGGCACCGGCGACGACAACCCTGGAACATCTTCGACTGAGCACCCCGCCTCACCTCGATCCAGCCGAATGAGCACGCTGCCGACCGCTTCAATCCTGCTCGTAGAGGACGATCTGCGCCTAGCCGAGCTGGTGAGTCGATATCTACAGAACAACGGCTTCCGCGTGTCGGCAGTCGGCGCTGCGGAAGGGGCGCTGGAACGCGTGCATCGCGATCAGCCCGATCTGGTGATCCTCGATATCGGACTGCCCGGTGAGGATGGATTCAGTCTCTGCCGGCAACTGCGGCCCTCATATCAGCAGCCAATCTTGATTCTTACGGCCCGCGATAACGACATCGACCATGTGCTCGGGCTGGAGCTCGGGGCGGACGATTACGTCGTCAAGCCCATCGAGCCGCGGGTGCTGTTGGCTAGGGTCGGCGCTCTCTTGCGGCGAGCCAAGGGCCATCCAGCGCCGGCCGCCAAGCTGATGCGCTTCGGCGGGTTAGTCATCAATGCCGCAGCGCACTCGGTGAGCTTGAACGGCATCGCCATCAAGCTGAGCCGCAGCGAGTTCGACCTGCTTACGCATCTTGCAACCCACTCAGACCAGATTCAGTCGCGTGAGGCGCTGTTCCGTGCTCTGTATCGGCGCGAGTATGACGGGGTCGATCGCATGCTCGACATCAGCATATCGAGGCTGCGACGTAAGTTGGGCGGAGAAGCGGAGAACGCGGAGCGTATCAAGACGATCTGGGGCCAGGGGTACCTCTTCGTCGCCGACGCGTGGTAAGCGATGACGCGCCACTTCCTCGGACTGTACGTGTTGATCGTCATGACCCTGGCGGTGGTCAGCTGGGGTCAGGACCGAATCCTAGCCTTCTACGGCTCCCCCGGGGCACCTGCGGACAAGTCGGTCCGCGTTGCGGCGGCCGCGTTAGCCGCGCGGTTGCATGCCGTACCGCCCGCGCAGTGGAGAAGTATAGTCTCAGATTTGTCCAAACAGTCCGGCGTCGACATGGAGTTATTCACGACGGCGGATATTGCGGGTCCAGGCACTCTGCAGAAGCTGGCGCGTGGTGATACGGTCTACATGCAAGGGTCCAAAGGACGCGTCTGGTCTTTGCGTCGGGTGGATGGCGCGAACATAGTGGCGATCGAGTCTGCTGTGCTCAGTACGCACCGCAGTGCTCTGGATTGGCTGCTGACCTTGCTGTTCTACGCTGCGATAGCATTGGTGCTCATGCTCTGGATCTGGCCGCTCGCGCGCGACCTGCGCGACCTCGAGCGCGCGGCGGCTCGTTTCGGGGACAGAAACTGGAGTTTCGAAGCCCACATCAAGCCGCATTCGCAGATCTATCCCTTGGCCCAGACCTTTCGCCGCATGGCGGAACGCATCGATCGACTGATCGGCTCGCACAAGGACATGTCAAATGCGGTATCGCACGAGATCAAGACACCCCTGGCGCGTATGCAGTTTGAGATCGAGCTGATACAACAGGCGCGATCGCACGCAGAAATCGAACGCCCTCTCCGCAACATCAAGGCGGACATCGAGGCGATCGACGACCTCGTGCGAGCCACGCTGGAGTATGCGATTCTCGATCGTGCCGACGTTACGCTCAATATTGCCTCGCACGACTTCACGACTCTCGTTCCTGCCATCGCCGACTATGTCAGGCGCGACACCCGTCCCGAAGTGCTGATTAGAACCCAAGTTCAGGAGGACGCACATCAGGTGCTGTGCGATGTACATCTTATGGAGAGCGTCCTGAAGAACCTGCTGTATAACGCCGTCCGTTATGCCAAGCGCGAGGTGGCAGTTACGTTTATCCGTGATGCAGCGGGCTACGAGCTGCTGGTTGAAGACGACGGACCGGGGATCCCCGAGTCGGAGCGCGAGCGAGTATTTGACTCATTCGTGCAGCTCGAGCGCGACACCAACATGAAGAAAGGGAACTACGGCCTCGGACTGGCGATCGTCAAGCGAGCCGTGGAGTGGCATCACGGCGGAGTATCGATCGCGTCATCGGTGTTGGGCGGCGCTCGCGTTTGCATCACTTGGCCGAATGCGGAGGGAACGCTTGCGCCGGGTCGGGCGTAATAGCTTTTGGCGGATCGGGAGCAGTCGCAGTCAGTCAGGAGGCTCGATCGCCTGCAGGCCGACAGGCGGAATTCCCGTCCGCGTGCCTCGGCCAACCGACGCCGTCTGATCCCGGCGGCGGGTAGACTGGATACGCGCGCAGGAATCCCCTTTACACTCATGATGGGACCAGGGAGTCGTTCGCTGCTCCGCTGCTCGTGCCTGGAGTATCACTGGCGCGCGGCCTCGCTGTCGCCGATCCACGAACCCGCGCAAGGCATGCTTCCACCGCCTGGTGAAGCGTAACGACATAGTAGTCAGCACCGACGAGCTGGCGCAGGCGGGCGTCGTTGCGCATCGGGTCCTGAGCCGGCCAGAGCCCGACGAGTAGAGGCGCATCGGGCAGGCGCGCGCGAAGCCGCAGGAGCAGATAGCGCACATGCGCTGCATTCGCACCGATGTCGAGGTAGGTAATGCAGATCATTGCTCCAGGACCCACATCGAACGATTTGATATTGGCGCGGGAGACCTTCTCGTGCGACGCCACACGCGACTGCAGGCCGTGCTTGCGCAGCAACTGATCGAGCATGCTGGCCGCGACCTCATCGAGCGGCCCACGTCCAGCGACGCACACCACAGACTTGATTCCCTGACAGCCGGGCAGCGTCCCGCGTGGGTCGACGAGCGCGCCCGCAGAGCTCTCATCCGGAGCAGGCTGGCCAGGCGACCTCTTCTCATCGAGGGTCGCTCCCGCGACCGTCGTTGCCTCGGCAGGCATTTCGCGCGGCGCATCATCGTACCGATCGAGATCCTCGATCAGTTCCAGCGCCGCAGCCTTGATGCGCTCGACCTTTGTGGGCGGGAGGCCCTGGCGGGCCGCATCGTACGCGGCGAGCTGCAACCCCTTGAGCGCTACCTCATCGTAATACGAGGAGAGCGGCCGTTCCTCGAGGTAAGTCTCCGCCTGTTCCTCCGCCTCATCCGGATCGTTCGCCAGGATGCGCTGGTAGAAGCCCTCCGCGGGTGTCAGCGCCGGCCGGTCGCCGAGCAACACGTCGAGAAACTCGAGCTGCTCGACATGACGGCCCAGGACGACCAGGCAAAGCGTGAGAGGAGTTGAGATGATGAGTCCGATCGGCCCCCAGATCCAAGTCCAGAAGATCGCCGCGATGATCACCGCGATCGGCGTGAGCCCGGTGCTGTGGCCATAGACCATTGGCTCGACGGCCTGGCCCATCGTCAGCTCCGTAACCGTGTATAGGGCTGCGGTCCAAATCACCTTCGACCAGCCGGGCGTCACCGCCATCGCGAGCGCCATCGGCAGGATCACCGCTATCCAGGACCCAACGTAGGGAACGAAGCGCAGCAGCGCTCCGAGAATGCCCCAGAGCACGGGGTTCGGCACCCCGATGAAGTAGAGACCCACTCCGACGATCGCGCCGAAGCTGGCGTTGATTCCGAGCTGGGTCAGAAAGTAGCGGCTGAGCCGGCGTCCCGCCTCGTTCATCGCGACGGTCGTGCGGCGCAGGTCTCCCGACCCGAACAGCCGGATCATGCGGTCGCGCAGATCCTCCTGCTGCAGCAGCGCGAAGATCGTCACCACCAGGATGATGCCGGCACTCGCAAGCGGCGAGAGAAGCGGCGAAATCACCGTCTCGCCGATCTTCAAAGCCGAAGGCGCGGGCTGGGTCACGACCACGGGCAAGGGCTGTCGCTGCGCGGCGGCTCCCGGCTTCGGCGGTGCCGAAGTGGCCGATTCGGCGCGGTTTAGCTGCCGGCCGATGCGCTCGATCTTGCCCGACAACCGGTCAACGGTGGCATCGCGGAGACGGTGGAACTTGTCTTCGATCGTGCTCTCGTACTGCGGGAGTTGCCTGCTGAGCTGGGCCACCTGAGTGCCGATCGCCGTGCCGAGCGCCAGAATGGCGCAGAGTGCCAGAACCACGGTAAGGAGAACGGAAAGAGCCTTGCCGAGCCGCAGGCGGCGCAGCAGCTCCACGAGCGGCGTGAGAAGAAAGCTCAGCAGCATCGCGAGCGTAAGCGGAATGAGCACTACGCGCCCGAAGTAGAGCGCGACGACTACGACAACAGCGACAACGACACCCGTGAGCGTAGACAGACTCGGCGCGCCGGCGGGGGGCAACCTGGGCGGTGGCGTCGATTCGGAATGCGCCGGAAAGGAGTCGGACATGACCCACCTGTTGCGGCAAGAGGCGGCCCCTCGTCTGCCGATTCGTGGTCAACGCGCGAACCCCTCGCACGATCCGGCGCTGCGCCAGAACCCGCGACTTTCGCTTTCCCGAATGAGCTCAGATGCGGTCCATCGGTCACTGCGCCTGAGGCGGCTTCGCCGCGGCTCTCGCTCCGATGCCACCGCAATGACATGCCTCACTCCCGTGTGGCTGTCGTGGCCTTATGAATGTCTACAGCCACATGCTGCCGCGAGAGCACGACCCGAGCGGCGATCGGCTCGCACGCTTGGTTTTTGGAAACAAAATGGCAACTGTTGCCAATCCGCCATGCCACATGAGCGGCCGAGCGCGGAAAACTTCAGCAAGTCAGCGTAGTTGCGTTGCTCGTCTGCATGTCGAAACAGGACCCCGCGAAAGCATGCGCGGTAGCCGCGTACTGAGAGACAGAGCGAGGCGGTCAGCTGGATTGGGAGCGGTACTGCGCCGCGATGGTATACCGAAGGCTTACCCCGCAAGGCCCCTTCATCAGACCCGTGCGGGGGCGCATGCCTTTGCAGTCAAGAGTCCCGTCCACATGCGAAGATTCGTCCCTCATCACTGAGTGAACGGCGGCAGAGAGGTCGAATGTGCCGTCGCAGTCGGCGTGAGGGCAGAGAAACTCGAAGAACGCGCGTGCCCCAGGATGCACCGCGTGAGATTGAGCGCCTGGGGGCGCCGCTGCAGTGTCCTGAAACGCCAGATCCACGGAGATCCGCTCGACCCCGGGAAAGGCGCGGCGCAGGGTCCGCGCGGCGGCTCGGTCGCGCAGCCATCGCTGCCGATGCAACTCGTATACGGAACTAGGCGCACGTGATGAGGCTGGCATGGAATTTCACCGAAAGGTCAGATCAGGCGTGGTATGCGCATCTGTCACATCGAAGCTACCTTAATCGCGGTGCTCACGGGCAGACATGACCGGGATAACATCTGCAGCCAGAGTGGAAACGCTCGCATCAGCTTGTCCGCCGTGCGAATTGCCGCTTCAGCGCCACAATTCGCTACTTCGGCGGTTTGCCGCGCGGTGGATCGACACCTCGTGGCGTGCGATCCGGCCCTGCGACCTCGAGGCGAATGCCCGCAGGCACTCGGTGGAACAGACCACGACGGCGGGCTCCTGATCATCGAGGGCGCCGCGATTGGGATGGCAGGTCACACGGAAATGCGCGCGCGGGCGATGCTCGTCTTCAGTGCCGATGTCGCGCTCGCATACATCGCACGTGAGCACAAGAATCTCTTCTGGGTTGCGGAAGAGTCCTGTCTTACGCCATCCCATCGTCGATATCCCACTGCTCACACCGGCCGCTATGGATGGGCAATGGCGGCGGCCCCGTGCATCTCGGCTCGCGTCTCTGCGTTCGCGGAACGTCGCCGCTGCTCTTCATGCATCTGCTCGAGCGCCAGACCCGTTGCGGCCGCAATGACCCCGAGTGCCGGGTGATTGGAATCGAGCGGCAAAGTCAGTCCGTGGCGTCGCTCCCAGATGACTACGCGCTGAGCGGGGGTGTTGCGCTCGGATATCAGCTCCAGAACCTCTTCCTGCTTACGCTCGAGGTCCTGTTGCCGCTCCTGCGCAATGCGCGCCTTGTGGTCCGCAACGAGATTACCGGATTCCGATATCGGCAGCGGGTCACGCCCGCGACCGGCGAAGAAATCGAACGACATGGACGCTCCTCGAGTTCTGGTGGTCGTGTGCCCCGCCGCTTTCTGGCGGCGCGGCGGTAAATGCGGTTGTTGCCAGCAGCAGCCTCAGTCGGCACAAACGCAACCATCGCGCGAGGGAACCGTGCGCTCAGGACAGTCAGCATACTCCTCTTGGCAGCTCGCTGTGCAAAATAAACCCCACATCGGCCCCGATCTGTGCGTTACTGCAGCCTGCATTCGTTGAAGATGCGCCGGCGCGGCAGTATGCCGCCCACGCGAGGAAAGGTGACTCATGGGTGACAACGGCATTCAGACGGGCTGGCAGCGATTTCTAGAGAGATTGCGACGACTGTGGCCCAAGCACAGCGACGGCAGAAACCCCCTTCCGACCTGACTCACATCAGCGCTTCGAGCGGCTCTCGAGAGGCAGACAAGATGTTCACGGCGCAAAAGTGCGAACTGGGCAAGGACGCCGGAAAGTGGTTCGTCGTCGCAATCCAACGCGGCGGGGTCACTCACCGAATCGGCTATTGCGCCCGGGGATGTGCGGGGCACGAGTCGAGCGTGGCTGCACTGACGCACCATCTGCAGTTTCAGTTGGACCGGGAAGCAGACCTGTGGCTGGAACGGCGGCAAGCTGACGCCTGTGAGATTTGCGGCGCATCTACCATGCTTCGGGCTAGACTGGGACGCGACACCAAGCCGAGCGTCCTGTGCGCCGACCACCAGTCCTCGAGCAGTCTACAGCTGCTCTTTCAGAGACGTATCGCGCTCACGGATGGACAAGCGACCGGCGACTGATCCGTTCGCACTCGCTGGACAAGCGGTGTAATCCAACCGATTGCATCAAACGGGTGCTCGCGATGGCGCATCCGCGGTGTTGCCTTCCGCGACACTTACGGCGTCAGCATGCCGCGTTAAGTCACTTTCGCGGCTCAATGGCTGGCCTACACTCTCCCGTGCCGACCGGCCTTCAGGCGCTCTGCGAGCGCAGCTCCTACGATTCGGGGAAGGGTCACCACGCGACGGATGATAATCATTCACGTCGTGAATAGAAGGCGGAGCGTGCAAAACCGACCTCTTTGGCACGCAGACTGCCGGTTCTTCCCCCGCGTGGGCCCGCCGAAGCTACGCATCTATGACAACCGACCCCGCCCCACCCAACCTCAGCTCGGCGTCCACATAGCGCGCTCGATATGATCATCACGTCACTGGCGGAGGCGGACGACCGATGATCGATGCGCTCGGATGCAGGTTGTAGAGGCTTACCAGCGCCAGGCCGCTGACGGGTTTCAGCGTACCGAGCGAATCCAATGGAATCATTTGGCCATCTGTCGGGTAAAAGCCAAGCCACTGCAGGCCTGCTGTTATAATCACGATCGGGCGACATCCCGTATAGATAGACGGTTTCAGCGAGACCAACAATGACATATTGCACAAGCCGAATTGCTGCCAGTTGTTTAATGCTCGCATGCGTGCTGGCGGCTCCCTGCGCTTCCTCGGCGCCTAACGTATCGCGGCAACAGGCCACACAGGGCGACGTTGAAGAAATCCGTCGGGCGCGCAACGATTTGAATGAAGCTTTGGCCGCACGGAGCGTAGCTCGCTATGCCCGGCATTGGACCAAAGACGCTGTGGTGATGTGGGCTGGCGGCGGGCTGCGCATCGGCCTCCATGACAATGTCATCAGGATGGCGAGAACCTTTAAAGACCCGCACTTCTTCGGCAAGCGCACACCAGAAAGCATTGAAATCGACAACGGCAGCCCCCGATATGCGTCCGAATCGGGTGTATGGGTATGGTCCGAGGGGCTGAAGTCGGGATGGGTTGGAACTTACCGCGGCCGCTATCTGGTCATGTGGCTCAAGACCGACGGTCAGTGGAAGATCCGATCAGAGCTCTATGTTGAAACCCATTGCAGCGGAGACCCGGACTGCAAGTGAGGCAGGCGGCTCATCGGGCGCCCCGACCACTCGCCTTTGTTCCAGCCTTGCGTCGGTGACTGACAGGGCGACTCTGCATCAAGGCACATCTCCTGGTTGGATGACCTGGAGAAGTGCGCAGTGTTCCGCTCATCCACCACCAAGTGCGCCGACCGCGCCCGCAGTCGACACTCGCGACGCAAGCTGCGGCCTACGGTCCCGACCCGTTTCCGCCGTTCGCGACGGTCTGGTATCGGGTAGCCTAGAAGGATCTCCCAGCCGCCCCGCCGCGGGGATTGAAGTCCAGTTCCGGAGCTATCATGCTCCGCGGAACGACAACAATGATGGCGATTGGGGTTGTGCTCGTGGGAGGCGCGCGTATGTCAGCAACCGTTGAGACCTCCGTTGCGATTCTGCGCTCGGCGGGCTCGCGCTGGGCGCGGCGGGTCGACTCCCTTCGCAGCGGGCCGCATGGGGCTGGTTCGCCCGGCCGTCCCGACTGTGGAAAGGCGGTTGTCGGCGAGCCAAGAGGTCTATAGTTGCTCGGCCCAGAGAGCAAAATGCAGCATCCGATCGCATGGGGGCCCACGGATTGACCAAAACATCAAAGAAAGACACCCGTTACAGCCTTCTCACCGCGTTCTGCATCCTGGGGAGATGCTTGCCGGCCAAACGGTCGGCCTGGAACGCAATTGCCACAACGGTCGTTCACGCCTGGAGGTGAGCCGATGCGATGCTCTGACCAAGGTACGCCATGAATACCACGGAAGCACCGGTACACGAATGCGCCGCGCGCTCTTCGGAAAGCGCGGACCTCGTCCGTGGCCTTGGGCCTTGGCAGACCACGGCCGTAGTGGTCAGCACGATCATCGGCACAGGTGTCTTTCTGGTCGCTGCGCCCATGGC
>Ga0070741_10001930_pt1 | contig 58573 bp, 47 predicted proteins | sample Coa_R1_4_FD_66440 | JGI IMG/M metagenome (GOLD analysis project Ga0070741, IMG submission 66440) | Surface soil microbial communities from Centralia Pennsylvania, which are recovering from an underground coalmine fire - Coalmine... | ecosystem: Environmental > Terrestrial > Soil > Unclassified ... | reverse complement strand
CCGCAGTGTAGCGCAGGCTTTCCAGCCTGCTGTACCGCCGACTTTCAGTCGGCTGCGCGTCCCCATACTGATCAACCCGATTTCTCGCCAGGGCGCCGTTCTGCGCCCAGCAGGCCAGAGGCCTGCGGTACGGCAGGCTGGAAAACCTGCGCTACCCGCCCTAACCTAAAACCCTTCCAGTAAAACGTCCGCGAGGAAATCCACCCAATCGACCGATACAGGCTCCTTAAGCTCATAAGAACGGGCGAAGTCCTGCTCGAACAAGTCCTTTTCCACACGCGTGGCGAACTCCGGGTCTGAAGTGGCGACGTTCTGCTCGTGATTCACCCGCAAGCTGAGATGATTAAGATTGCCGGATCCAAGACATGACCAGCCGTCGACCAGCAACGCTTTGACGTGCGTCATAGCCGGGTAGAAATACACGCGCACGCCGTGCTCGATCAGATAGTTCGCAATCACGAGGTTCCCGCGTCCTCCCGCTTTGAAATCATTGACGCACGGCAGTACCACCCGCACATCCACGCCGCGGCTGCGCGCTTTGACCAACGCCACAATCACACGCTTGTCGAAGAGGTAAGGATTTTCCACGTAAATGCGGCTTTGCGCCTGGCGAATTGAGCCCAAAACAGCCGTCGCGAAGGGTTTCCACGCCGTGCGGGTCGGGAGCAGTCGCACCGGGAGCCAGGGGCCAGGCTCGGACTTCGTTCTTTTAGCCGAGTCCTGCACGACTGCTAATGCATACGCCAGGTCTCCCCCCGGGCCGCAGTACGCCCATTCCCGCCGAAAATCCTGTTCCAACAGGCCAACGACAGGTCCGCTGACTTCCACCATCAAATCGTGCCATTCATACCGGTACTCGCGCCCGATGTTCATTCCACCGAGCCAGGCCACACGATCATCAATGACGATTGTTTTGGCGTGATCCGATGAAAACCACGGGTTCAAAAAGGGCCGAACGTGCACCCGAGAATCGTGGCGCAGATACGAAACGATCGAACGCGGCGCAACAAAATCTTCCGGCAATGGAGTCGCCGGGGGTGAGGCTCCACCGGCGATGCTTCCCATGCGATCCAGGATGACCTTGACGTCAATGTCCCGGGAACGCGCCTTGAGCTGGTCGGCGAAATCGACGCCGACATCGTCTTTGTCAAAAATGTACACGTCGACGTTGATGTGGTTTGTGGCTGCGGCGATGGCCTGCCGGAGGCGCGGGAAAAACCTGTCCCCATCGATCTGGAGTTGGAGCGAGCCCGCTTCGCGGCGGGTCCCCGTGTAGCGGTCGAGCCACGATTCCCAATGCTCCAGATTCATGCCCTGGCCTGGAGGCCGGACTGGTGGAAATTCCTTCGGCTTGGGCAAAGGCATGCGAATGAATTTGATCAAAGTTGCGATGGCCAGGTCCCCCAGGCGCGCGGCGCTCGAGATCGGATTTTTTAGCAAGGCGATCCCGTGGCTCTCGGGCAGCAACGCGACAAAGCCTTGCGCCGTGACGGCCAGGGCCCCGCCGCGGTCCACTGAATCATATAAAGCGGCCGGAGCAAGGAACACGCACTGCCTCTGCTGCCGATCCAGTAGCAGCGGCTGGGTGAATCGGCGTGCGTTAGGCGCCATCACGACGAAGAGCGAATTGGTGGGATGACTTTTCGACAAATGTTCTTCCAGGAAATGGGCTAATAACTCCAGGGTTTCATCCATGGAAAATCTATGTTCGATGAGGATCTCCGGCGGGCGCTCAGATGCGGGCACTGCGCGAGCCATACCTTCCGAATCACGATAAAGAAGCCGGTCGGCGAGGAAGGCCTGATAAAAGGCGCCGTGGCCGCGAGGCTTGGGCGTTAGCGCGGTGATGATATTGGTGGCCAGTTGTCTCCACTCAGTGGAGGCAATTACCGTTGCCTCGCGCCAGCCGTGTTCGTGTTCGGCCGGAATGCGCGAGAGCTTCTGGTCCCATCGGATCAGGGCCGAGCTAACTTTGTATCGACCGGTAGGCACCCGCAGCCGAGTCCAGTGCGCGTCGAATGCCTCAACTCCTTCCTCCGCGCGGAAATAGAAACGCACATGATCGCCCTTGACAAAAACGCGCGGCGGCGGCGCGGTCGCCGAAGTGAAGCTGCGCCATTCGTCCAGGGACTGCTGTTTGGTCGTCCCCGGAGTGGCTAACAGCTGCGACGCGCTTATCAGGAAGAAGAGCACCGCCGAAGTAAGAAAATGTGAGCGGCAACCCATTAATATCACCACGTGACGCATAATCGAGCAGGGGCCATCCCTTGCGTCAATGGCAAAGGGCAGCGGCGCGCTCAAGCCCTGGCACAGATTTCGTTTAGTTGAAATTCCTTCCAAGCGGCCAGGCCGGAAGACATTTCACGGATGGAACGGCGCTGCGCCCGGACACTGGCTCACACCGCATCCAAGGCTGGGTAGGTCAGCGGGCGGTAACACCTCGACAGTTTTGGATTCAGATTTCGAGCATCCAACCCAGGCGCTTTCTTACTGTCGCAATCACTGGCGCCTCATAGCGTCCAGCGCATCGCTCAAACCGGTGGTGTTCGACGGCTCCGATCCCAACCACATTGGCGACCCCTTCATCTGAGCCGGGCATCCATTTGACGCGAGGGAGAGAGACCTCATATCGCCCACCTTGGATGCTTGTGGTGCAAGGAATGCAAACGCTGAGGGCTCTTTCCGGGTCCGGATCCCTCTCGCGACACAACCATCATCGGCCGGAACTCACCTGTCACTTATCACGTGTCACTGTCAGAATGGTCCCGTCCGCAGCCACCCGCAGGGGCGGGTGCAACTGATCCTTGAAGGTTATCTGATAGACGGTCTGATCACCGGACACTTCTCTTACGATCGAGTCGACCTGCGCATCGGGAGCGCTGCGCTGCATCGCTTTAACTGCCGCCGGAGGCAAATCGTTGAGCGAGACGACACCGGAACCACTACCCGTTATCACGCTGGTTTCGTCTTTTGGAGCGCCCATCACCACGATCAGGTCCGGATCAAGCAAACTGCCGTCCGGGGCGATGTTCAGCGGTTCAAACAAATTGCTGTTGGCGAAAGAAATCCGGTAAATGATCCGGCCCAGGCTCGTGTCTTTGACGACCTCCTCGATGGTCGCCGAACCCGTCTCGGCACGAACCGTGTTTTGCACCGCCGGTGGGAGCGCCGCAAATTGAGCGCCTGACGACAGCAACGGTTTGTTATAAAGTTTGCGGTATTCCTCGACCGTGTATTGCGTCCTGGTCGCACACCCGAAGATCAACAGACCCGCCACGCCCAAAATAAAAACCGGCGCAAACCGCAAGGTGCGAATCACACGTTCTCGCCTCGCCTTTGCAACCACCACGTACCTGGACCACGCGCGAGCGTTCCGGAGCGGGTCTAAAGAGCTCATGATTAAGATTTGTGGTGACAATCCTCTCTCCTTGCGCGCCGGCGATCTATAGGGTCTGCACTCCGGTACCGGGCAGAGATCGCCCCAGAGACGCTTCGGCACACGGACGGAGATACTGCTACCCCGAAACGATTACGCGAATCCCGTTGGGACGTCGAAGATCCTGCCGCGCGGTATTACTGTTTAACGCGATAAAACTTAGCGGCGGCGCCAGGGGTGATGATGTAGCTGGGAGAGTTGGCGCCCGCAACCGGGCTCCATGGGCCCAAAGGAGTGTCCGCCTGGAGCAGGGTTCCGACCTGCCAGATCAGAACGGTGCCAGACCCGGAAGTGCTCACCGCCAAGGACACCCGCCCATTGGCATCCAAAGCCGCTCCGGAATGAGCACCCGAGTAATAGATTTCGTAGATTTCGAGTGGTGATAACACCCGTCGCCAAACGCCCAGGTCATCCAAGTCCGCCGCGCCTGCCTGGGGATAATTGCCGGTCGGACCCTGTCCGATGCTGATGGTGTTGGTCGTATCGAACGAGCCCAAGCCGGTCAGCGAAGTCGAGTCCACTTGCACGCCGTCGAGGTAGGTCAAGGCAAGCGCCTGGTTCCGATCGAAAGTGGCCGCGAAATGGTGCCAGCCACCGCTATTAATCGAACCATCCGGTCCGTTTACATCGATATCGTTCGTTACGGTTCCAACGACCTGGACCAGGCTCCACTGCCACCCTCCGTGCTGGAACGAAGGAGCGAAGGTGAACCCGGGCGAGTTGGCGGAATTAATGGCACTGCTCAGAAAGGGCAGATCGCCGTTGGTTGAGTCGGCCTCCTCACGCACCCAAAACGCGACCGAAAAGCTATTACTGGCCCCAAACAGCAAATCTTGCGGGGTGCCCAGTGTGACGTAGTTCGCGTTGGTCACGGTCGCATTAGTTCCGTTACCGTCGGTGTCCGTGCTGTAATGAAGAGCCTGGCCAATTTTGCCGGCAACGAACGCCGGCGTGCCCACGGGCGTGCCGTTGTTGCCTCGGCCGGAGGCATCCACGTAGTCGCCATCAAATTTCAAATGCAACACCAGGCCATTGGTCGCGTTGGCAAAGGTTATGGGCGGCAACACCGTCAGGCTGGCCACGTTGCTGAGGTTCGTTCCGGCTGGATTGCTGGCCGCCAGCCGATACGCTCCCGTGTCGCTGAACTTCAAGTTGGTGAAAGTTAAACTGCCGGTGGTCGCCCCAGGCAGGGCCAAACCATCCTTCAGCCACTGATACTTCAGGGGCAGGCTTCCCTCGACTTTAGTTGAAAACGTGGCGAGATCGCCCGACGCCAGAACCACAGACTGCGGCTGTGTCACAAAGATCGGTTTGGTGGAATTGCCGTAAAGCCCCTGCACGTAGTGATTCTGGATCTGTTGCGGGCTCAGTCCGTATTTGTAAACGGCGACCTCGTCGATGGCCCCTTTCCATCGGGCAATCCCCTGCCAATTGGTGCCCACTGCGCCGATCAGAAAATCGAATTTCTTGTTGTGGGAAAAATTAATGTACGGCCCGGCTACTTGCTGGCCATCGATGTACTCGAATTCGCCGGCGGAGCTGAAGGTCGCCGCCAGATACGACCAGCGGCCGGAGGCGATTGGACCCGTCGGGATGAAATACCAAATAGCTGCGTCACTGAGCCCTACATCCGTTTCCCAGGTCGCATCGGGATTGGCTTTAAAGAAAATGCCTCGGTGAGACGTCGTGTCGTAAGTCGAGATCACGGCCCGCGGCAGGCTCTCATCGGTAATAAAGGCCCACGCCTCGATGGTAAAATCGCTCGTGTTCAAATCGCTCGAGTAAGGAACGTCGCCAAACCCGTCGGTCCCGTCAAAAGTCGCAGCCGTGTTGGTTGCGCCGTTGGCGATCGCTCCCGGCGAGCCGAGGGTGATTCCCGAACCCACATAAGTGCCGTCATGGCGGCCCATCGCATCAAACATCGTGCTCGATCCCACGGGCTCGTCCAGACGCCACCAGGCTTCGGGGCTATCCGCCACGATCGTCGCCTCATAACTATTGGTCGGCGGAACAACCACGTTGACCACCACCGGCCCGGCCGAGGCGGTCGCAACGGAATTGCTGACCGTGACCCGGTACACCCCGCCATCGGCCGCGCTCACGCTGTTGACCACGTAAGCCGAGGCGGTGGCACCCGGAAGATTTGTGCCCGCTTTCTGCCATTGGTAGTGGAGTTCGCCGCCACTCGCGTCAACCGTCAGGTCCAGCAGGCCACCGGGATAAAGCGTCCGGCCAACCGGGCCCTGATTGATTACGGGGGTGGTCGCGCTTTGGACGGCGATAACCGCCGCCCCGCTGAGGACCTGCCCGAAGGCATTGGTCACCACGACATCGTAACTGCCGGAGTCGCTCGAGCTGAGGCTGGCAATGCTGAAGGAACTGCCGGTGGCACCACCAATCGGTGCGCCGTCTTTGCGCCATTGGTAGCTCAAGCTGGGTGTTCCGCCCACATCCACTGCCAGGTTCAGCGTGGCGCCGACGAACGGTTGATCCGCCGGACCGCTCACATCGTTGAACAATTGCGGTGCGACCCCGCCTACCGCAGTGGCATACGCACTATAGAGCTCGCCTTCGCTGAGTGACCGGTTGAAGATGGCGACTTCATCCATTGAGCCGTTAAAGAGCAGCGTGTTATTTGTCTGGAAATCCGCGCCAAATAAGGTCGGGCCTTCGAAAGCCTGAGTCTGGTGCGTGGCATGATTAGTTGCTCCCAGCCAGGTGCTGGCGTCGGCGGCGCTGGCGGTGTAAAGGGCTGCCTGGGTGGGTTGGATGACCAGGGCAACGTAGCTCCAATCGGAGTCAGCCAATGACAAACTGCTGGCCCAATTGAAAGTGGCCGGATCGTTTGCCCAGTTGTAACTCAAGGCCAAACCTCCACCGATGTCCATGGTTATCCCGGCGGTCGTATCGCCGGAGCGATTGAGTATTAAAGGGGTGCCGGGATTCTGCCCTCCCGCGGCGTTGAACCAACCTGTGATCGTCACCGTGTTGGTGTTTAGATTGAGGGCCGGCACGCTAACGTATCCCCCGCCAACCCCATCAAAACCCACGCTTGTATTGCCCGCCTCAAACCCCGGATAAGACGGCGGTCGAGGCCCGTCCACTCCCGGTGCGGCATTGTACACATAGCTACCCGTGGCCGCCGGGCCAAGCGTCCCTAGATTCGCTGCCGGAGGGTCGGCCGGCTCACCAAAGCGCCAATAGCCTACGGGTGCGTCCGCCAGGACGACCTGGTTATAAGGCGTGGGCGGTGCCGCATTCGTGCCGGCCTGATAATGTGCCAGAATCCTGGCCGGGCTCAGTGCCGCGTCATAGACCGCTGTTTCATCAATCAGCCCGGCGTACGGGAAATAACCAAACTGGCCGTCGGCTCTCGCGCCAAAGGTCAAAGGAACCGCTGTATTGGTGTTGGGACGAGGAGTGCCGTCAAAAGGCGCCGTGCCGCCCAACACGCCATTTACATAGATGCTGATTTGTGAGCCGTCATAAACTCCAGCGATATGATACCAGCGATTCGTATCCACGGTCATGTCCGCGCTGGCAATGCTGAAATTCGTCAAACTCTTGCTGTTGTATTGAAAGAAAACCCAGCCGTTCCCGTTGGTTAAACCCGAGTCGCTCTGGTAGATCAGCCAGCCATTGCGCTGGCGCGCGGGCGTCTGCGACTGCGCAACGGGTTCGATAAACTCAACCGACGCTGCGGGACACAGAAAAGTATTGGTCTGACCCGGCTTCGCCCAGAATTCCACCGTCAACGGTCCGCTCGGATTCCATTGCGATTGAAAGGGGACCCGGACGCGGTTGCTAACCGTCACACCATCGAACCCGGCCGCGGCGTTGGCCGGTTGGCTGGCGATGGCGCCCGGCACCACGCCGCGCCTGACACCGTAGTACGTCCCGTTGCCGGCCAACCCCAGGCTCCCAATGTTGGTGGCAAAGATCGGCAAAGGCGGCGGCTGGGCAGTCTCATTTAACCGCCAGAACCCTGCCGGTCGTTGCGACACGACCGTCGATTGGTAATCGGCACGAACGGTCACGCCGGCGAACAGCAGACTGGCGACCACTGCGCCCGACAGATGAGGTTTAATAAAAGAAAAGTTCATAGGAGGGACTGAGGGCTCGACGAGTGGTAACCGGAGGTCGGCGCCACCGGTGGCGAATTTGCATCTGGCCGGGCGAGTTGTGCTGAACCGGCGCGCAGCCAGGCCGCGTTGCACGATCCAACCCCTTGTGACGTTTCTCGGATTTTCACTGCCAAAGACGTTTCAAACCAGTTGCTCCTCCAGAGCGCCCTTCCAGAATGGACATTCTCAAGATCGAGCCGCTTCGGCAGAGGAACGCCTAAACAATTGGCCCGCGATTAGGCTTTTGCAAGAACGAATTCGGGTTACTCTGGCCTCATGGACAAGGATCAGGTTGCCGAAGTGCTAACTGAAATCGCGGTACTGCTCGAACTTAAAGGTGAAAACCCGTTCAAATCCCGGGCCTATGTCAATGCCGCCCGCACCCTCGAGAACCTCTCCGAGCCGCTCGACAAAATCGTCGCCGAAAACCGACTCGGGGATATCAAGGGCATCGGCGAAGCGCTTCAAAAGAAGATCACCGAACTCGTTACGACGGGCAAATTGGGCTATTACGATGAACTCAAGGCAGCCACGCCCCCGGGGCTGGTGGCGATGCTCGACATTCCCGGGATCGGGCCAAAGAAAATCAAAGCGGTCCACGACCAATTGCGCATCGAGACGATCGAACAACTCGAAGAAGCGTGTCGAGATGGACGCATTGCCAAACTGAAAGGGTTTGGCGAAAAAACCGCCACCAATATTTGCGACGGCATCGCTCGACGCCGGGCCTATGCCTCCAAGCACTTGCTGAGCGATGCCTTGCCGCTCGCCGAATCGCTCTTAGAGGCTTTGCGGGCTCATCCCGACGTCATCCGATGCAGCTCTGCCGGCAGCGTCCGGCGTCATCGCGAGATTATCGGCGATCTGGATTTGCTCGCCTCGTCGAAATCGCCCGGCGCCGTGCTCGATTATTTTACCCGTCAACCCGGGGTGCTCAGGGTGATCGCCAAGGGTGACACCAAAGCCAGCGTCCTGCTGACCGGCGGCGTTCAATCGGATTTACGCGTTGTCACTGACGCCGAGTTCCCGTTCGCCCTCCTGTACTTCACCGGCAGCAAAGAGCATAATATTGTCATGCGCCAGCGCGCCATCGAGCGCGGCCTCCGCCTCAATGAGTACGGCCTGTTCCGCTCCAAAATCGAAACCCGCGATCCGATGCTGCTCGTCGCTTGCCAGTCCGAACACGAAGTATTCGAGAAACTCGGCCTTCACTTCATTCCGCCCGAAATGCGCGAAGACCTTGGTGAAATCGCCCTGGCGGAGCGCGGTCCCATCCCGCGCCTGATCGAGTGGACCGACCTCAAAGGCTCCTTGCACAATCATTCAACCTGGAGCGACGGACATCAGCGGCCCGCAGAGCTGGCTGAAACCATGCGTGAACTTGGACTGGCCTATTGGGGTGTCACCGATCATTCCAAAGCCTCTTTCCAGGCCAATGGACTGGATCCCAAACGAGTTCGCGAGCAGTTGATTGAAATTGCAGCAATTAACGAAAACCTGGCCCGCCAGGGTTTTGCCTTTCGCCTCCTTACCGGCGCCGAGGTCGATATTCTCAGGGATGGAACTCTGGATTTCCCTGACGAATTGCTCGCCGAACTGGATGTGGTGATCGCCAGCGTCCATCAGAGTTTCAATCAGACCGAGTCTGAAATCACGCAGCGCCTTATTTCCGCGGCTCGCAATCCTTACGTTCACATCCTCGGCCACTTGACCGGCCGCTTGTTGCTTGGACGCGAACCCAATAAAGTTAATCAGCGAGCCGTCATCGATGCTTGCGCCGAAACCGGGACCTGGATCGAGCTCAACGCCAGCCCGGCCAGATTTGATATGGATTGGCGGCTTTGGCCCTATGCGAAAAGTAAAGGCGTCCAATGCGTCATTAACTGCGATGCCCATCGCTTTGAACAGGCGGGCTACCTCCGGCTGGGCGCGGGCATCGCCCGCAAAGCCGGTCTTACCAGGGAAGACGTGCTCAACACTCTTCCATTGGACAAACTACGAAAAGAACTCAAACGCAAACGCGGCAAACTTGGTTGAGACTGCTCTCTTGCGCGTCTTAAATCACAAAATCCAGCTCGCTCATCGGTTCCTGTTGCAGCTTGCGCCAGCGTTCGCAAAGCTCGCCAATCGTCACCCTTTCGGCGATTTTCACCACCGCTTCCCGGATCTCTTTCATTACGCTCCGGATGGCGCAACGCGATTCATCCGGACACGAACATTTTTCGTAAAACCTTTCGCTCACGCAGCTCACGGGCGCTAAAGCTCCCTCTACATGGCGCACGATCACCGCCAAAGTGATTTCCTCCGGAGGCTTCGCCAATCGGTAGCCTCCGGCAACGCCCCGCCGGCTTTGCACTACTCCGGCGGATTTAAGATCGTTGAGAATTTGCTCCAAAAACCGTTTCGGAATGTTCTGGTGCTCGGAAATGGTTTGAATGCGCACGACTGAATCGCCGTATTCGAGCCCCAGAACCAATAATGCTCGTAAAGCATATTCACCGCGCAACGACAGTTTCATAAAATAACAATGCCTAAGTACACTAACGGGGTAGACAATCAAGTAATTGCGCGACCTTTCCTACAAGGTCACGAGTGTCGTTTGAAACCAGATTGTAGCGCAGGCGTCCTCGCCTGCGGGTTCCGGCGGCGTCCTCGCCGCCGGAACAGGGTCTCAGGACGCATTTAAAAGCCGTTTGAGAGCAAAATATTGTTTCTCTATTGACATAGTGTAGATTCAACCCTACTTTTACCGACCATGAAACACCTGCACGCCTTGGTTCGGATAGTTCACAGGTTGGTGGGCACTCTCAAAACATCCGCTTTTGCGTGGGCACCTGGGTTTGGAGTCCCGCCTTTAGGCGGCCCGGCGCCAAAACCGCCTAAAGGCGAGATTCCAAACCGAAGTTTAAACCGCACCCTGAGAACGCGCCATTTCCGCCCGTCCCGGGCTAAATCGCCGGCGTTAATAAATCGAGTCGGCGTGCTTTGTGAAATACCTCTGCTCGCAGCCGGCCTGAGCTTGTTCCCCATGGTCGGGACGTGCGCGCAGAAGAGCGTAACCATCCTCAATGTCTCGTATGATCCGACGCGCGAGCTGTATCAGGATTTTAACGAGGCTTTCGGGAAGTACTGGGCAGCCAAGACCGGCGAAAAAGTAAATGTGCAACAGTCCCACGGGGGCTCGGGCAAACAAGCCCGCTCAGTCATTGATGGTCTGGCGGCGGACGTCCTGACCCTGGCGCTGGCTTACGACATCGATGCCGTCGCCGAGCACGGCAAACTTCTTCCGGTCGATTGGCAAAAGCGACTTCCAAACAACAGCTGCCCGTATACGTCGACCATTGTATTCCTGGTGCGTCAGGGCAATCCAAAGGCGATCAAGGATTGGGACGACTTAATCAAGCCGGGGATACAGGTCATCACGCCCAATCCGAAGACCTCCGGAGGCGCTCGCTGGAATTATTTGGCGGCCTGGGGATTTGCGCTGCGGAAATTCGGCAACGATCCCGGCAAGGCGCGAGAATTCGTCAATAAACTCTACCAGAATGTGCCTGTTCTCGATACCGGTGCCCGTGGCGCTACGACGACGTTCGTTCAGCGCGGGATTGGGGATGTGCTCATTGCCTGGGAAAACGAGGCGTTGCTCTCGCTCAAGGAAATGGGCAAGGGCCAGGTCGAAATCGTGACGCCTTCGATTAGTATCCTGGCGGAGCCGCCCGTTGCCTGGGTGGATCGGGTAACGGCTAAACACGGTACGCTCGAAGTGGCTCAAGCCTATCTCAATTACCTGTACACACCCGAAGGCCAGGAAATTGCCGCGCGCCATTTCTACCGCCCGACCCTCGAAGCGATTCGTCAGAAGTACGCCAAAGCATTCCCCAATGTCGAATTATTCACCATCGATCAAGTCTTTGGCGGCTGGCAGAAGGTGCAAAAACTCCACTTCAATGAAGGCGGTATTTTCGATCAGCTCCAGCAGGCGCGCCGATGAGCCTTATCTCGTTTCCGGCCTCAGGAATTCCGACCGGGAGCATTCGCCCCGCAGCGCGACACGTGCCGGCCCGCAGTCCGTCCGCCCGGGAAGCGCGGGGAAAATGTCTTCGGGACTCCCGCGATCCGGAGGTCTCGCATTCCCCCGTCGCACTCAGACCGACCGGGTCCAAATTCGAACATTTGATTCTGCCCGCTGACTTGACTATTCTGCCGGCTGCTCACGCCACTCAACCGGGTCTCCGGCAATCGGCTTGCCTTTCGGCCCACGGGCGCTGAGCAATCATGGCGCGACGAAATTTCAATGCTCTGCCCGGGTTAGGCCTCACCCTGGGGTTTACCTTGTTCTATCTCAGTGCGGTGGTGCTGATCCCCTTCGCCGGGCTGGTCCTGCGCGCCTGCGAATTGTCCTGGACTGATTTTTGGGATCTGGCAACAACTCCGCGCGCATTGGCCGCCTACAAACTGACTTTCGGCGCCTCCTTGGTCGCCGCCGTCGCCAATGCTCTATTCGGAACTCTTTTGGCTTGGGTCCTGGTCCGGTACGAGTTTCCGGGGCGGCGGTTTATCGACGCCATCGTCGACTTCCCCTTTGCGCTCCCCACTGCGGTCGCGGGATTGACTTTGTCCAGCTTGTTCGCGGCTAACGGCTGGCTGGGGCGTTACCTGGTGCCGCTGGGAATTCGCGGCGCTTTTACCCCCTTGGGCGTGGTCATCGCCCTCACCTTTGTGGGCCTGCCTTTCGTCGTGCGCACGCTGCAGCCGGTCCTGCAAAACCTCGAACGCGAGGTCGAGGAGGCCGCTGCCACCCTGGGTGCCAGCCGGCTGCGCACTTTTGTCAGTATTATTGCTCCCTCGCTTTTCCCGCCGGTGCTGACCGGCTTTGCCCTCGCCTTCGCCCGGGCAATCGGTGAGTACGGCTCGATCGTCTTTATTTCCGGCAACCAGCCGTTTAAAACGGAAATCGCCCCTTACCTGATTGTGATGCGCCTCGAGGAGTATAATTACGGCGGCGCCATCGCCTTAGCCGTCGTCTTGCTGGTTTTTTCTTTTCTGCTGCTGGCTGCCATCAACCTGCTCGAACAATGGTCGAGCCGATTCCAAAACTGAAATGGCCGGAAGCGACAAATCCAATCGGAGCGCGGCGGTTCGACAATCGCAACGCGGCACGGAAGAGTCTCCGGTGATCAAATGGACGCTGATCACGCTGGCGCTGGCCTTTTCCCTGGTTTTCCTGCTGCTGCCGCTGATCAATGTGTTCGTTCAAGCTTTTGCCAAAGGCGCTGCATACTATTGGAACTCGCTGATTAGTCCCGATGCCTGGTCGGCCATCCTCCTGACCTTGATAGTGGCGGCCATCAGCGTGCCGCTCAACGTCGGTTTCGGACTCGCCGCAGCCTGGGCGATCGCCAAATTCGAGTTTCCCGGAAAGTCCTTGCTCATCACCGTCATCGATCTGCCCTTCTCGGTTTCACCGGTGGTCGCCGGCTTAATGTTTGTGGTCTTGTTCGGGCTGCAGGGTTTTTTCGGGCCCTGGCTCGACGCGCATAACCTGAAAATCATCTTTGCCGTGCCCGGCATTGTCCTGGCCACCATCTTCATCACCTTTCCTTTCGTGGCCCGCGAACTCATACCGGTCATGCAAGCAACCGGAACGGAGCAGGAACAGGCCGCCTTGACCCTCGGAGCCAACGGTCTGCAAACGTTCTGGCATGTGACCCTGCCCTCGGTGAAGTGGGGATTGCTCTATGGCATTATCCTTTGCAACGCCCGCGCCATGGGCGAGTTCGGCGCTGTCTCTGTCGTTTCCGGCCACATTACCGGCCAGACCGAGACCATGCCGTTGCGGGTTGAAAAGCTCTATAACGAATACAACTCCGCCGCCGCTTTCGCGGTCGCCAGTCTGCTGGCCTTGCTCGCGCTGGTCACCCTGGGCATTAAAACCTGGCTGGAATGGCAGCAGGCCCGCGAGTTCGCCAAAGCACAAGTGGCCTCCGCTCCCGGGCCTAAACCATTGCCGGTCGAGTTGTCCCCAGCCGCATGAGTATTGAACTGCGCAATGTCACCAAACGCTTCGGCGACGTCGCCGCGGTGAATAACGTCTCTTTCTCGGTCAAAGAAGGTGAGTTGATGGCTTTGCTCGGACCGAGTGGCGGCGGCAAAACCACTGTGCTGCGCATGATTGCCGGCTTGGAGATGCCCACTTCGGGCGACGTTTTCATTCGGGGCCGGCGCGTCAATGATCTCTCGGTGCAGCAGCGCAACATCGGCTTTGTTTTCCAGAGCTACGCTTTGTTCAAGAACATGAACGTGTTTAAGAACATCGCCTTCGGCCTCAAGGTCAAGAAATGGAAACGCGGGGAAATCAAAGCCCGTATTGACGAGTTGCTCAATTTGTTCGGCTTGCAGGGACTGGAGAAGCGATACCCCCATCAGCTCTCCGGCGGCCAGCGCCAGCGCGTGGCTATTGCCCGCGCTCTGGCCCCCAAACCCAGCGTGCTGCTGCTGGACGAACCCTTCGGCGCCGTCGATGCCAAGATCCGCCAGGAACTCCGGGAATGGCTCGTGACCTTGCACCACGACTTGAATGTGACCACGGTGTTCGTCACGCACGACCAGGAGGAGGCCATGGAAGTATCCAACCGGATCGTGATCTTCTCCCGGGGCATGCTCGAACAGGTCGGCGCGCCCCGCGAGGTCTACGAGCAGCCGGCCAATGAGTTCGTCGCCCGCTTCATCGGCGTGATGAATATTCTCGAACCCGTCGTGCGCGACGGCGTGGCACGCCTGGGCGAACTCGAGTTTCCCGCGCACGGCCGGCCCGATGGCCAGAAGCTGCGGATTGGGTTCCGGCCCTATGCCGTCCAAATTTCCTCCGACCTGACGCAATACCGCTATCACGCCGTGTTGCGCCACACTTTCTTTCTCGGGGTCATGCTCCGCGTCGAGTTGGAGTTGCCCAGCGGTTTGGTGCTGCGTGCCCGCATGAGCAAAGAGGATTATGCCCACGAAGGCCTTTACGATGGGCGCGAAGTTTCGTTCCAAATCCGCCAATACCGCATCCTGGCCAAACAGGAAGCTCCCCTGTCACCGGAAACTGAGCTGCGTTATCAACCGCCCCCCGTCGTCGGCGAACACATCTAAATCATCCCGTCGCGGTGTCTCGGAGAACGCCGCTCTTTCCTCAAGCCAGGTCGAAACGGCGTCGAGTGCATCCTGAACAGACTCTTTCGGATTCCCCATCTGCGGTCGCCCCGAATCTGTGGGGAGAGGGTCAGTTCGGGGCGTTTCATCTACCCGGAACGGGTTGCGACTCGATGGAACTGGTCGTATCTCCGCTGGAGTCGAGATTTTTCTGCGAAGACCCTTGGCCAGGGTAGCCTCCGTAAGCTTTTGTCCCCGCAATGGGACTCTGAGCCTGTATAGAAAACCTCAGCTTTCGGATTCCCCATCTGCGGTCGCCCCGAATCTGTGGGGAGAGCTTTCCCATCTTTGCGCCTCTTAGAACGTGTTTTAAAATACCGGCCTGGGGCATGGGCGCCCGGGTTTGAAGTCCCGCCTTCAGGCGGTTTCGGCGCCGGGCCGCCTAAAGGCGGAACTCCTAACCGATTTCTAAAACAGGCTCTTACTCTTTCGCCGCTACGACACGCCCTTTAGATAAGCCAGAATCAATTCCGGCAAATCGTTGCTGTAGCCGCCCTCCAGCAGGCTGAACATGGGAACACCGAGTTTCCTGAGAGATTCTCCCAGCCAAAAGAAATCCTCAGCCTCAAGGGTTTCCTGCGCCAATGGATCGCGCGCGTAACAATCAAAACCCGCGGACACCGCCACCATTTCCGGTTTAAGGCTTGCCAGGTGTTCCAGGGCGCTGGTCAGAACGTGCCGATACTCGGCGCGGGGGGTCTGGGGCGCCACGGGGTAATTGAAGCAATTGTCGCCCACATTGCGGGTGCCGGTGCCCGGATAGCAGGGGAACTGGTGGATGGAAAAGAAAGAAGCGCCGGGTTTATTCACAAGAATGGCTTCCGTCCCATTGCCGTGATGCACGTCGAAATCGAAAACCGCTATCCGTTTGCAGCCGGTGGCCAGCGCTTCCAAACACGCGACCGCCATATTGTTCAGGTAACAGAAACCCATCGCCCGAGTCGAGGTGGCGTGATGGCCCGGCGGCCGCATCAGGCTGAAGGCCATCTCACCGGCGCGAGCTGTTTTCAGCGCGGTCAACGCCGCACCGGCCGACGCGCGCGCATAATTCCCTATTTCGGAAAAGTAAGGTGTGTCGGGATCGAAATCGCGCTCCACGCCTAACCGGGCCAGGTGCTCGGGCGTATGAGCTCGCAGCAGGACCGCATCTTCGACCGGTCCAGGATCGGCCCAGGTCAACTTGAGTTCCTGTTGCTTGCGCAGCGTCTGAACCGAGGCGGCAATGCGTTCCGGCCGCTCCGGATGGCCCGGTTGACGGTAACCGGTGCAACGCTCGTCACAGATGATTTTGAGGTCAGAGCTCACGGCTGTGTCGTTGGAAGAATAGTAATAGAAGCGAAAGCACGATGGCTAGAATTAGAATCTGCGCGAACAAAAAAGGTGGATACGATGGGTGTTGCTCCTCACGTCGCCATGTCGATACAATTGCGTCGAAAGGTTATTGCCATGCGCAACTTCTTAGCAATCGCGTGCCTTCTGCTGGCGACACCGGGGCTGGCCGCCGAATGGAAACTTGTTTGGTCGGATGATTTCGACAAACCCGGCCTGCCCGATCCGGCCAAATGGACTTACGAGGAAGGCTTCCTGCGCAATAACGAGGCGCAATACTACACCAAGGCACGTTCGGAAAATGCCCGGGTGGAAAACGGCATGCTGGTCATCGAGGCGCGCAAGGAACAATTCAAAAACCCCCTTTACGATCCCGCGGCGACCGCTGGCACTCGCAGAAACCGCGAGTTCGCCGAATACACCTCCGCCAGCCTTACGACACGCGGTAAAGCCGACTGGACTTATGGCCGGATCGAGGTGCGGGCGAAGCTGCCGCCGGGCCGGGGCACCTGGCCCGCCATTTGGACGCTGGGGACCAACACAGCCCACGTCGGCTGGCCCGCGGGCGGCGAGATCGATATCATGGAATTCGTCGGATTCGATCCGGGCGTCATTCACGCTAATATCCATACCAGGAAGTACAACCACGTGAAGAAGACCGGAAAGGGAAGCCAGATCAGCGTTCCGGATGCCGCCGAGGCCTTTCATGTATACGCCTTGGAATGGGATCCGACTCGGCTGGATTTCTTCGTCGACGACAAAAAATATTTCACTTACGAAAACGAAAAATCGGGCGAAGACGCGTGGCCTTACGATCGAGGGCAATACTTAATCCTCAACCTCGCCATCGGCGGAGCTTGGGGCGGGGCCAAAGGCATCGATGAATCCTGTTTTCCGCAGCGGTATTACATTGATTACGTGCGCGTGTATCAGCGCTAGGCCAGGCTAGCGAGTGGATGATTCTCTCGTGCCAACCGTTCATTCAATCTCCGGCTTCGGCCTTGTTTAGGATTTTGGCCTATTGCGCGCGCACTTGGGTTTGGAGTCCCGCCTTTAGGCGGCCTGGCTCCAAAACCGCCTGAAGGCGGGACTCCAAACCCTGGTGCCCACGCCAAGCCGAGGGTTTAAAAATGCTCGCAATCAGGCCGGCGGTCCGGGCGCGTTCAGGCCAGCCGGGGCCGGCGAGATCGGCAACCCAATGAGCATCGAGACAATCATCGCCGAGGCAAGGGCCAGGATTATCTGGGGTGAGCCACCTTTAGAGGTTCGCGATTTCCTGATCTCCAATGGCGTTTCAGATTTGGTTGCGGATGCCAAGCTGAAGGAGTTCCTGATTGAGAGAAACCAGGAGCTTAGAAGAATCGGCCTCCGAAATGTTCTGATTGGTGCGGTGCTCACCATTGCCGCCAGTATCACGATTTACCTCTGGCTTCCATTTCTTGGCAATGCCAACTATGGGGTCGGTTTGGTCGGTATAGCTGGAATATACGGCTTTTGGAAGTTGGTGCGCGGAATTGTTTATCTCGTCCGTCCGCAGTCCGAACCCAAATCCATGGCCGACATCGAACAATCGGACCTCATCGAGTGAATGTCGGTGCCAGAGTTTCTAAGAGCGTGTTTTAGAATTCGGTTTGGAGTCCCGCCTTTAGGCGGCCCGGCGCCGAAACCGCCCGCAGGCCAGACTCCAAACCCAGGCGCCCAAGGCCAATCCGGAGTTTAAAACACGCCGAGCAAACCGACAGCTCATTGCTGAAAGCCTACGCCGAACGCAGGCCGGCCAATTCAGAGAACCCCAGCGGGGTTCAAGAAAGTAGCCCGGGGTCAGCCCGCCAGGGCGCCACCCCGGGTAACAGTCACAAAACAAAGAACACCCTCTCCCCTTCCGAAGGGGAGAGGGACGGGGTGAGGGGCCTCCGACAATTCATAACTACATGTCCCCCAGCAAATGGACCCTGTTTGGCCTTCTCGTCAGGTAATTGTTTATCTCGTCCGTCCGCAGTCCGAACCCAAATCCATAGCCGACATCGAACACTCGGACCTCATCGAGTGAATGTCGGACCAGCGGATCCGCCGAAGCCCGCGTTGACTCTGCAATACTCTCTCTCCTTCCCACCTGCATTCGCTTTTCGCTTTCCGCTTTCCGCTTTTCCCCCAACATGGCGCCAGCCCATGTATACCACCCTCGATCTCGCCATCTGCGTTGGATATTTCGTCCTCGTGGTGCTGATCGGGTTTCTTTCCTCGCGCAAAGAACGCACTTCGGTCCAGGGCTACTTCCGCGCCGATAATCGGCTGCCCTGGTACGTGATTGGTTTTTCGATCGTCGCCGCCGGCGTCAGTTCCGAGCAATTCGTCGGCGAGATCGGTTACGCCTATAAATTGGGAATGCCCGTCGCCAATTGGGAATGGCTTGTCTGGCCCGGCCTCTCGCTGCTGCTCTGGGTTTTTGTTCCGCTCTACGTCCGCAATAACATCGCGACCATGCCCGAGTACCTCGAACGCCGGTTCGGGCCACGGTCACGCAAGCTGTATGCCTGCCTAAACATCGGCAGCTACGTCCTGGTAAACTTCGCGCTGGTGTTTTACACGGGCGGCTTTGCATTGGAAAAGATGTGGCACATCAACCGATTGCTGGCGGTATGGCTGCTGGCTTTAATTACCGGCGCTTACACGGTCTACGGCGGACTTACCGCGGTAGCCTGGACCAGCACCCTGCAGTGCATCCTCTTGCTGGGCGGGGGCATCTACGTGTTCTTTGCCGGCTTGGCAAAAATTCATTGGGATTTCCCCGCGGTTTTGGGCACCGGCCAGCGGGCACACCTGTTTACTCCTGCCAGCCACGAAGTGCCCTGGACGGCCCTAGTGGTTCTCATGCTCTCAACCAATGTTTGGTACTACACAAATAACCAGCATATCAACCAACGCTGCCTGGCAGCTCGAAACGAGTGGCACGCCAAGATGGGTGTCCTCTTTTCAGCCGTGCTGCAGCTGCTCGTCCCGCTGGCCACCTGCTTCCCGGGCATGATTTATCGAGTGATTAATCCGCACCTCGACAACCCCGACGTGGCCTATCCGGCGGTCGTGGCCAGCGTGGTACCGCAAGGCTGGCGTGGACTCGTTGTGGCCGCGATCATCAGCGGGATCATGTCCACCGTCTCCGGCCTGGTAAATTCCACGTCCACCATGGTCACGCTGGACCTGGTACAACAATCCGGCGGTCGTAACTGGTCGGAAGCGCGCCTGGTCAGCGTCGGGCGCTGGTCCGGCGCCATCGCGCTGCTGGTCGGGGCCTTGCTCGCGCCGATTGTGATGCGCTGGGAAAACATTTTCAGGTACGCCCAGGATATCCTCGCGCCCATGGCTTCTCCGGTCGTAGTCGTCTTTCTCGCCGGCGCGCTGTGGAAACGAGCCAGCGAACGGGGTGCGCTGGTTTGTCTGTGGTTATCGCTCCTGTCGGCGCCTTTCATCCTCATCAAAGCCATCCTGGCCGATCACGATCTTCATTTCCTGCCGCCCAATCTCGAAAACCCGATGGTATTTGCGGGCGCGTACGGCCTGATTTCCCTGGTGCTGATGTACGCCTTGAGCAGCGAACGCCCGCGATTGGCCTTGCCTCTGGCCGCTGTTGCCGCGGGTCTGGTCGTGTGGATTTCCGCCGTGAATCCCTCCGCCATGGCCTTAATCCTATTGGTGAGTGCGGTGGCGTTCCTGGTTCCTTTGCTAATCAAGCGCAAGCAACCCGCGAACAATCTCTGGGATCGTTCGATGCTGTATACGGGCCAGCCCGCCGGCTGGTATTCCAATCTGTGGCTCTGGTGGGCGTTGCTGGGAATGATCCTGATTGGAATTTATTGGAAGTTTTGGTAGCCAACCCGCGTGCCGGCCATTCAACAGAATCTCGAGCTTGATGGCGTGCCCATCGTCCGAATGGAATCGGCGCACCTCCAGGTCGGCGTGGTGCCCAGTGTCGGTGGGCGGATTGTCAGCATCATTGATAAGCGCACCGGGCATGAGTTCCTGTGGCGCAACCAGGCTTTGCGCCTTGAGCTAAAGCCGAGCGGCACCGAGTACGATCCGAATTTTTACGGCGGCATTGATGAATTGCTACCCAATGACCTCGCCGAACCGATCATCGGAATTGACTGTCCGGATCACGGCGAGCTCTGGACCACGCCGCTCCAGGCCAAAGTCGCCGGCGATCACCTTATTTTGCACGGCCGTCTGGCTCGGTTCGGGTTGGAGTATCATCGGGAAATGCACCTCCGTGCCGGTGAGCCGTGGATTGATTTCAAATATCGCATTGCCAACACGACGCAACAGTCGCGCGATTTTCTCTGGAAATTGCACGCCGCAGTCGCAGTGCAGGAAGGCGATGTCATTGAATGCCCGGCGCGTCGCGCGCAAATCGTGGATCCAGCCTGGTCCCGCTTCAAAACCAGAGAACCTTTCAAATGGCCTGAAATCGAAGGCCGCGGGGCAAATATTATCCCTGCGAAAGACGGCACGATGGATTTTTTCTACCTGTTCGACTTGGCCAAAGGCGAGATGTTCTGGTGCCGCCCAAAGACCGGACTCAAGTTCGGTTATCAGTTTGATACCAAAATATTTCCTTTTGCCTGGCTGTTCGCCTCGTACGGAGGCTTTCTGGATCACTACACCATCATCCTTGAACCCTGCACCGCCATGCCGATGTCCGTCAAAGATGCCGCCGCCAAAGCCCAATGTTCGCGCCTCGAGCCCGGCCAGGTGCTGGACACGATCGTCAGCCTTTATGCCGGACCGGCCTAGCCTATGGAAATCCGCATTACCCAGCCAGGTAGGGACGGCGCGCTGCGCCGTCCGGGCCCCCTTCCGCTTCGCAACCATCGGTCCTCGATCCAACGCGGTTCGAGCGACGCACCCGCATCCACGTTCATTCCGGCCTTCAGCCGGGGACATCGCAGCGCGATGTCCCTACCTCTATGAATCCTCACCGCAAAGCCGTCATCACGGGCGCCTCCTCCGGCATCGGCCGCGCCACCGCCCTGCGCTTCGCCGCCGATGGCTATGACGTTTGTCTCAACGCTCGCCGAACGGAGCGGTTGGAGGAACTGGTGAAAAAATTCCCGCCTGGCGGCCACCTCCTGTGCCCGGGGGATTACAGCGATCCAGCCGTGCTCGCACTGCTCGAGCGACAGCTCAAAGAAAAATGGGGCCGCGTGGACGTGCTGGTCAACTGTGCTGGGATGGCCCAATCCGCGCACGTGACGGACTCGCCCATCGAGCAGTGGCGCAAACCGTTCGACACCATGTTCGAAGGCGGCGTGGGCGTGACGCGCGCCTGTGTTCCCCTGATGCCCAACGGCGGGCGCATCATTCACGTCACCTCGATTCACGGCGGCCGAGCCGAGCCCGGATCGAGCGCCTACGCCATGGCCAAGGCGGCCTTGAACCAGTTTTGCCGCGGACTGGCCGTCGAGTTGGCGCCCCGAAACATCCTGGTCAATGCTATCGCCCCAGGCTTCATCGATACGGAAATGAGCATCGGGCCCGATGGCATCAGCGAGTTGGAAACCGACTGGTTCCGCAGCAATTACGTCGAAGGCCATCATCTCCCTTTGCGCCGCGCGGGCCGCCCCGAGGAAATCGCCGGTGTGGCCGCTTTCCTCGCTGGGCCGGATGCCACCTATCTCACCGGCCAGGTCATCATCGTCGATGGTGGTCTAACCATCACCTTCTGAATTCAAGCCTCAATGAAGATCGAAGCCGTCGATTTCTTCTATCTTTCCATGCCGATCGTCCGCGACATCGGCGATGGCAGCCAGGATGCCTTATTGGTCCGCGTCGAAGGCGGCGGCTTCTGTGGGTGGGGCGAATGCGAGGCTTCGCCGTTGGTCTCGATGGCCAGTTGGAACAGCCCAATGTCCCACAGCGCCTGCAAACCCCTAAGCGCCTCAGTGCTGGGCCAATGCCTCGACGAACCGGAAGACATCCGGCGCATTAACGCGCTGGTGCGTGCCAACAGCTTCGACCTCTTGCAAACCGATCACACGTTGTCCGGCATTGACGTGGCCCTGTGGGACTTGCTCGGACGCAAGCTGAACGAACCCGTCTATCGTCTCCTGGGTTACGAAGGCGCCTATCCGAAAACCGCTTACGCCTCTCAACTCTTCGGCGATGACCCCCACTCCATCCTCCTCAAAGCCCAGCAAGTTGCTCGCGCCGGTTTCCGCGCCGCAAAATTCGGTTGGGGACCGTACGGCCGCGGCACCGTCGCCCAGGACGCCGACCAGGTACAGGCCGCGCGCGAGGGCCTTGGTAATGACCGGATGCTGCTTGTCGATGCCGGCACGGTCTGGGGCGATGACGTTTCGGAGGCCGAAAAACGGTTACCCGCTCTCCAGGCCTGCAACGCCGCCTGGCTCGAAGAACCCTTCGTCTGCGGCGCCCTCAGCGCCTATAAATCGTTGGCCTCAAGGTCTTCCCTCAAACTAGCCGGTGGTGAAGGTTGCCATAACTTCCTCCAAGCCAAAAACATGATCGATTTCGCCGGCCTCGGATATATCCAAATCGACGCCGGCCGCGTCGGCGGCATCACCACCGCCAAAGCCGTCGCCGACTACGCCGCCCTCTCCAAAACACAATACGTTAACCATACCTTCACCACACCCCTCGCTCTCAGCGCCTCCCTCCAGCCCTACGCCGGTCTGGAAGAACATTCACTGTGCGAATATCCGACGCAGCCATCGGCGTTGGCGCGCAGTTTTACCAAGACCGGAATCATGCCAGACGTGGACGGACTGGTCCGAATTCCCGAAGGGATTGGGCTTGGGATCGAGCCGGATATTGAGGCCTTGAGAGAATATTGCGTGCCGGTTGAAATCAAAGTCGCCGAGCGAACAGTTTTTCGGGGTGGAACGATTGGAGCCTTTGGCGGGAAAACCGAAAAGAGGCGTGTCTGAACGCTGCGGTATGGACCTCGTACCCTGGGTTCGGACTCCCGCCTTCAGGCGGAGCGATCCGGAATGCAGCTTCGCGTCAAATCTCGCGCTGACCCGATTCGTCCGTCACGCCGGGTGAAGGCGGGACTTCGAACCTGAATTCGGGCGTTGTGACAAGTGGGGCGGGCGATTAGAGTGTGACTCATGCAAGCCCAGGCAGCCATCGCGGATGGCAAGGGACATTTTGCGCTTGAATCGATCGAGGTAACGGAAGCGATCGGCGACGAAGTGTTGGTTGAGATCAAAGCTGCCGGGATTTGTCACACCGATTACGCTTCATTAAACTGGAAGCGCCCGTTGGTGATGGGCCATGAAGGCGCTGGGGTGGTGCGGTCGGTAGGCCCGCTCGTGCGGCATGTTCAGACAGGTGATGCCGTCGTCCTGAACTGGGCTGTGCCGTGTGGCAAATGCTATCAATGCCGCAATGGCAACGAAGTATTATGCGAGGAGAGCAAGCCCGCTTATGTGATGGAACGCTCGAAGGGTCACGCACATCCTGAAGGCACTACTCTAAAGGGCAAACCGGTCGACCGCTCATTCAATTTAGGCACGCTCTCTTCGCTGGCGCTGGTGCGGGCCGCGGCGGTAACGAAGCTGCCCAAGGATGTTCCCTTCACCTCGGCCTGCATTGTGGGTTGTGGCGTGATGACCGGCTTCGGGTCCGCGGTCAACGTCGCCCAAGTGACCGCGGGCAGTTCGGTGGCGGTGCTTGGCTGCGGCGGAGTGGGATTGAACGTGATTCAAGGCGCGCGGCTCCGCTGCGCTGAGTCCATCATTGCAATCGACCTTCGCGCCGGCAGCCTCGAGACCGCGCGTAAGTTCGGAGCCACACAGACATTGCTGGCGGATCCCGACGATCGTGAGTTTGAACGGATGGCGCAAAGCGTGAGGCAGCTTACGGGCGGGCGCGGGGCCGATTATGCCTTTGAGGCGACTTCCGTACCCGCTCTGGCGTTCGCTCCGTTGCGGTTGATACGAAATGGCGGCATGGCTTTGCAGGTGAGCGGCATTAACGAGGCTGTTTCCGTCCCGATGCCCTGGTTCATGTGGAACAAAACGTACCTCACGCCGTTGTACGGCGGCTGTTCACCGGGGCGCGATTTCTCACGCATTTTTGAACATTACCAGCGAGGCGAGCTTAAGCTCGATGAGTTGGTGACCCGCACTTACAGACTTAAAGAGTTGGCGAACGCGCTCGAGGATATGCTGGCGGGCCGCAACGCCAAAGGGGTCATTGTTTTCGACTAGATGAGCGATTCACAATTTCGGACGATCGAGGTCTCTGATCCCCGCTTTGAAGCTGAAGGCTTGAGGTGGGTAACGGTGAAGAGCCCGGCCTTGCGGCAACGGGCCGACCTGACATTGTTTGTGCCACGGCAGGCGGCGGCGAGCAAGGATGTCCCAGTCGTAATCCTGTTGCACGGTGTGTATGGGAGTCATTGGGCCTGGACCCTGAAGGGTGGAGCGCATCGTACCGCGGCCGGACTAATCGAGGCAGGTGACATTCCTCCGATGATTCTGGCCATGCCCAGCGATGGATTGTGGGGCGATGGCTCAGGTTATTTGCCACACACCGAGCAGGATTTTGAACGGTGGATTGTGAACGACGTGCCTGCCGCAGTGCGGGAAGCTCTTCCCGCTGTGAGTGAGAAGTCTTCGCTGTTCATCAATGGGCTGAGTATGGGCGGGTTTGGAGCGCTGCGATTGGCCGGAAAGTATCCGCAGAAATTTCACGCCGCAGGAGGCCACTCGTCGATGACACATTTTGACCAGTTTACGATGTTCGTAGAGGAACCTTTGGAACAGTACCACTGCCCAGCGAAGGATCGGTCAGTGCTGGAAACCTTGTTGCGTCATCGGGATAAATTGCCCCCGCTGCGGTTTGACTGCGGAACGGAAGATCAGTTAATCGAGCACAACCGCGAGTTACATCGGGAGCTCAATAAAGCTGGCATCGAGCACGTGTACGAGGAGTTCCCCGGTGGCCATAGTTGGTCCTATTGGGAAACGCATCTGGCCGACATGCTGAGGTTTTTCGCCAAACAGTTAAGGTAAGCTGACATGTTTACGAAGATCCGTTCATTGAAATCCCGCACCCTGAAGGGTTGCCATAATCTCCGTCGCCACCAGTTCAGGGATTTCTCGCACCCTTTCAGGGTGCAGGCCGTGTTAAAACCTATTCCCGGGGCTGTCCCTGCGCTCGACCCCCGGCTATTTTCTAGCAACCCTTCGGGCTGCAACGGAGCAGCGAATTGTAACCGGGAGGGAATTGTCGACTCCGAATCCACGAGAATGGCCCATGATTAGGCTGCGTTCGCCTTTAAATGTGCCTGACTCGCTATACTTCGGCTTGGATCTAAATTTATGTCCTTCATCCTCGCTTTAGACCAGGGAACCACGAGTTCACGCGCGATTGTCTTTGATCACAAAGGCACGCCTCGCGCGACCGCACAAAAGGAATTTAAGCAGATCTTCCCTCAAGCAGGCTGGGTTGAGCACGATCCGGAGGAGATTTGGTCCAGCCAACTCGAGGTGGCGCGATCGGTGTTGGCGCAGGCCGGTTTAAAAGCAGTGGACATCGCCGCGCTGGGAATTACCAATCAACGCGAAACCACGGTGGTTTGGGATAAGAAGACCGGCGCACCCATCCATAACGCCATTGTCTGGCAGGATCGCCGGACCGCCGGTTTTTGTGATGAGCTCAAACAAGCTGGTTACAGCGACATCATTCGGCGCAAAACCGGTTTGGTAATCGATGCCTATTTTTCCGGCAGCAAACTACGCTGGCTGTTGGATCACGTCGACGGAGCGAGGGGACGCGCCGAACGCGGCGAGTTGGCGTTCGGGACGATTGATTCCTGGCTGATGTGGAAATTGAGCGGAGGCACGCTGCACATTACCGACGCCACGAATGCTTCGCGGACGATGCTCTTCAACATTCATTCGGGCACATGGGATGACGAGTTATTAACGGCCTTGCGCATTCCGCGCCAGGTCCTGCCGGAGATTCGGTCTTCGAGCGAAGTTTATGGCAAAACCGCGGAAGACCTGTTCGACAAACCGATTCGGCTTGGGGGCATTGCCGGCGACCAACAGGCGGCCCTTTTTGGCCAAGGTTGCTTTGGCAGAGGCATGGCCAAGAACACCTATGGCACGGGCTGCTTCATGCTCATGAATATCGGCACGGTGGCGACGCCGTCGCGTCATCAACTGCTCACCACCGTCGCCTGGCGAGCACGGGGCCAGACCGAATTTGCACTCGAAGGCAGCGTGTTCATCGGGGGCGCGGTGGTCCAATGGTTGCGCGACGGGCTGGGCCTGATCAAGTCGTCGTCGGAGATCGAAGCCCTGGCCGCCAGCGTGCCGGATTGCGGCGGCGTGTACCTGGTCCCAGCTTTCGCCGGGTTGGGTGCGCCGCATTGGGATCAATATGCGCGAGGCACTATCACCGGGTTGACCCGCGGGACCACGGGGGGACATATCGCGCGCGCGGCATTGGAAGGCATTGCCTTTCAGGTGGCGGATGTGCTCGAAGTCATGAAAGAAGATTCGCAGATTACGCTCAGTGAATTGCGCGTCGATGGAGGTGCTTCGGCCAACAACCTGCTGATGCAGTTCCAAGCCGACCTGCTAGGCGTGCCTGTAGTCCGGCCCAAGGTGGTTGAGACCACCGCACTCGGCGCGGCGTTCCTGGCCGGTTTGGCGGTCAGTTACTGGGAAAACCGGGACGAATTGAAAGGAGCCGGGCAGGTTGACCGCACGTTTACGCCCCAACAGAGCGGCGACGAGGCGGCGCACCGGCGTCGACGTTGGGCGGAAGCACTGAAACGCTCGCGCGATTGGGAAGAGCGAACCACGGTAAAGACGCCAAAGGCTTTGCCATAATGTGACATGAACCGAGCGGAGTTTCTGCAGTTGGCCGGTTCAAGACACGAGCCCTGGGACCTGGTGATAGTGGGCGGCGGGGCAACAGGCATGGGGATTGCCGTGGATGCGGCCAGCCGCCGCTACAGCGTCCTGCTACTGGAGCAGAGTGATTTTGGCAAAGGCACCTCGAGCCGATCCACCAAGCTGGTTCACGGCGGCGTACGTTATCTGCAGCAGGGCAACGTTTCGTTAGTCATGGAGGCGCTGAAGGAACGCGGGATCTTATTCCAAAACGCGCCACATCTGGTGCACGACCTTCCCTTTGTAGTTCCGAATTATCAGTGGTGGGAAACGCCCTTTTACGGGATTGGCCTGAAGGTTTATGATTTGCTGGCCGGCAAATATGGATTTGGGAAGTCGGTCTTGCTCTCCCGCGAGGAAGTCCTCCAGCGCATTCCCACGCTGCAACAGGAAGGTTTGCGAGGCGGGGTGCTCTATCACGATGGCCAGTTTGATGACAGCCGTTTGTTGATTTCGCTGGCTCAGACCGCCGCTGAGCACGGCGCCTGCCTTCTGAACTACGCTCCCGTCACAGGTTTGTTGAAAGACGGCGAAGGCATGGTCAATGGTGTGGTGTTTGAGGATGCGGAGAGCGGACGAACGCAGACGGCGTATGCCAAATGCGTGATCAACGCGACCGGCGCGTTTTGTGATGTCTTGCAGCGCCTGGACGACCCGAACAGCGAAACCATGATTGCCCCCAGCCAGGGGGTGCACATTGTGCTGGATCGGTCTTTTCTGCCGGGCAATACAGCCATTATGGTCCCGCACACGCGCGATGGCCGGGTCATGTTCGCCATTCCCTGGCACGATCATGTTGTCGTGGGAACGACCGACACACCAATTAAAGAGGTCCAACTGGAGCCCGTGCCTCGAGAGGGCGAAATCGATTTCATACTCGAAACAGCCAGCGATTACCTGGCGCACCGTCCGAGTAGAAAAGATATTCTGAGTGTTTTCACCGGGATCAGACCTTTGGTCAATACGTCCCGGACCAGCAGCACCGCCGCTCTTTCCCGCGAACACACCATCACCATCTCGAAATCCGGGTTACTGACGATCGCAGGCGGCAAATGGACCACTTACCGCAAGATGGCCGAAGATTGCCTGGAGCACGCCATTGTGCTTGCCCGACTCGAGGAACGGCCGTGCGTAACTCACCAGTTAATTGTTCACGGTGCGACACGAAGCCTGGCTAGCGGTGGTTTGGGAGTTTACGGGACTGAGGCGGGGCAGATTGAAAAACTTGGCCGCGAGCAACCGCAATTCGCCGGGCGATTACACGCCGCACTGCCGATCATTGGCGCTCAGGTAATCTGGGCAGCGCGCGAGGAAATGGCGAGGACACTCGACGACGTGCTGGCGCGCCGGACGCGGGCTCTGTTCCTGAACGCGCGCGCGGCGCTTGAGATGGCGCCGGTCGTGGGCCATATGCTGGCAGCTGAGTTGGGCCGAGACGCGGCCTGGGAGGAGCAGCAATTACTGGATTTCAGCCGAATCGCGAAGTGTTTCCTAATCAACCCAACTCCTCAGTAGACCACATGCACCCCGTACTGGCGGAATTTATCGGCACCACTATCCTGGTTACCTTTGGAAACGGAGTCGTCGCCAACGTCGTCCTAGCCAAAACCAAAGGCAATAACGGCGGCTGGATCGTCATCACCACGGGGTGGGCTTTGGCGGTTTTTGTGGGAGTGTTCAGCTCGCAATCCTTCAGTGGAGCGCACCTGAATCCCGCCGTCACCGTTGCCATGGCGCAAGCCGGCAAGTTTGCCTGGGCCGACGTGGCCGGCTACATCCTGGCTCAAATGAGCGGCGGCATACTTGGCGGGGTCGTGGTTTTCCTGTTTTATCGGGAACACTTCAAAGCGACCACTGATGCTGACAGCAAGCTGGCGTGTTTTTGCACCGCGCCCAACATTCGCGGAATGGGCCAGGCGTTTTTCTGCGAGGTGATCGGCACATTCCTGTTGGTGCTGCCGGTGTTCCTGATGACCGACGCGAAGATTAAACTTCCGGTGGCGGGCGGCACAACCAACGAAGTGATTATCGGGTTGGGCACGCTGGGCGCATTGCCCGTTGGGCTGCTGGTTTTTGCGATCGGCCTGTCTCTCGGTGGCACGACCGGTTATGCCATCAATCCGGCGCGCGATCTCGGTCCAAGGTTGGCGCATGCGCTTTTGCCCATCCCGGACAAACGTGACAGTGATTGGGGTTACGCGTGGGTGCCGGTCATCGGGCCAATCGTGGGCGGAGTGCTCGCCGCGCTCGTCCACTCGATTTTGATACACCGTCCGTAATGAGAAGGCTTGGGGTCGCCCCTCCTGTCAATCGTTCCGGCTGAAGCCCAAACAACGCAGTTGAAAACCACGGATGAACACCGGTTCGGACAGACAATGACCAGCCAACCCGGCAGTGCGGTGGTTTCCACCGAACTGGTCCGCTATTCACAAAAGGAAAAGGGCACCAGGCGGACCGATCGGTTGGCTGCCGAGGAACCGCTCGAACTGCGTGTGCGCGGCCGAGGAATCGCCGTCACCATGCGCACTCCGGGCAATGACGAAGAACTCGCAGCCGGCTTTTTGCTCAGCGAAGGGATCATCCGGAAACGTTCTGACATAGTCGCCATGAGGCCCTGTTTTCAGAGCGATGCTCCGGAGAACACGCTCAACATTTTCCTCGCCCCCGGCGTGAAAGTGAATTTCAAACATCTCACGCGGCATGTGTTTGCCTCTTCCAGCTGCGGTTTATGTGGCAAGGCTTCGATCGAGGCGGTGCGACAGCAATTCCCGGAGATTGTTTCGGGTTTGAAAGTGCGGGTCGGAGTGCTGGAACAGATCACTCACAGCATGCGGCAGGCCCAGGTCACTTTCAACGCGACTGGCGGACTGCACGCGGCGGCTGCCTTTGAAGCCGACGGACGGTTGCTGGTTTTACGTGAGGACATCGGTCGTCACAACGCGGTGGACAAGGTCATCGGGCACGGCCTGCTGCAAGGGAAATTACCGTTTGCCTCTCACTTGCTGCTGGTCAGTGGCCGCGCTTCATTCGAAATAATGCAAAAGGCCTTGGCGGCACGCATACCGATCGTGTGCTCAGTCTCCGCCCCGTCGAGCCTGGCCGTCGAGTTCGCACGCGACAGCGGCCAAAGCCTGATCGGGTTTCTTCGCGAGAGATCGCTGAATGTTTATGCCGGTACTGAGCGGATCAGCCAATAGCGCGCCGGCGCGCGGGCATTCTGCCCGCAGCAACGGTCGATCACCGGCTGACACAAAGCCTTTTTCTTGCGCCACATTCAGTTCTGACGTTTCTGCGGACTACAAGTCGACTACAAGTCCGCGCGCCGGCGCGCGGGCATGCGTGCCCGCAGCAACGCCCGACCTCCGCCTGACGTCGAAACCTCTCCCTTCAACAGGTTCGGTTCGTGGATCCCTGCGGACTGGAAGTCCGCGCGCCGGCGCGCGGGCATTCTGCCCGCAGCAACGCCCGACCTCCGCCTGACGTCGAACCTCTCCCTTCAACAGGTTCGGTTCGTGGATCCCAGCGGACTGGAAGTCTGACTTTCGAGTCTGCTGTACCGCAGGTCTCTGGCCTGCAGGGCGCAGAACGGCGCCCCGGCGAGAAATCGGGTTGATCAGTATGGGGACGCGCAGCCGACTGAAAGTCGGCGGTACAGCAGGCTGGAAAGCCTGCGCTACACCGCGGTAGCGCAGACTTTCGAGTCGACTCGAAGTCCGCGCGCCGGCGCTACCCGCTACAGTTCGCGTAAGGCGGCGGCGATGGGAAGCCGGGCGGCGCGCACGGCGGGAAATAACCCGCCAATCAGGCCGATGGCGGTAGCCCAAAGGGTTCCTTGAACGAGCAGTTGCACTGTGACCTGGAAGGCGAAGGTCACCTGGCTAAAACTTTGAAAATTCATCGTGGCTGTTTCCAAGCCGTTGAAGGCCAGGTAGGCCACCGTTGCGCCAGTCGCCCCGCCTATCAGCGCCAGAACCAGCGATTCGAGCATGACGGAGACCACTACGGAGCCGCGGCCAAAGCCCAAAGCCCGCAGCGTTGCGATTTCGCGGGTCCGGGCGGACACCGCGCTGTACATCGTGTTGAGCGCCCCGAAGACAGCGCCTAGAGCCATCACAAAGGCGATCAGAACGCCCAAGCTCGTGATCAGTCGCGTGACAGCGGTGGATTGTTCGGCGTAATAGTCGGTCTGCCGCAGGACCTTCACACTCAACCGAGGATCGCCGGTAAGCGCGTCTTTGAATTGTTGAAATGCCGCCGGCGAACTCAGTTTGGTGTAAACGGACTGAAAACTATCCCCACGATGATAGGTGCCCTGCAGAACAGTTGCGTCGGTCCAGATCTCGGATTCGGCCGTCCCACCGCCCGCGGAAAAAATACCGACCACCGGCCACTCGTACCGGCCGACTTGGATTTTGTCTCCCACTTCCAAGCCCGCGAATTGGCTGGCGGCGCCGATCCCGACGATGACTTCATCCTTGCCCGGCTCGAACCGGCGGCCCTGGACCATTTTGAATTGTTCGCGGACCTTGAACGCCTGCTCTTCGACGCCGCGCAGCGGGACGTTGGCGTCGGTGCCGGTCGATCGTTTCGGCAGATTAATGATTACAAAGAGCTCGGGCGAGGCTAGGGATCCTTGTTCGGAACGAGCCAATCCTGGAGCGTCGGCGATGACGCGCGTATCGTCGCGGAGAAAACCGCTGACCATTTCGCTGTCAGCGCCGGTGCGCAAAACGATGGCGGCATCCGGCGCTCCGGAAGCATCCATGGTTTTGCGGAACCCGACGGCAATGGACAACACTCCAACCAGCACGGCCACCACGCCGGCAATACCCACTACGGCGGCGGCAACTGAGCCGAGCCGCTGGGGGATGCTGAGCAGACCAAATTTGGTTACCGAAGCAACCTGTGAAAGCCAGTTGATTGGGCCAGCCATATTACATTCGCCTTAGAGCATCGGCCACGCGCAAACGCATCGCCATCAAAGCCGGAAGGATGCCGGTGACCAGCCCAAGAACCACGCTCAGGCCCAGCCCAACCAGCAAATCGCGATGAGGCAAAAAGAACTGAGGCAACATGCCACCCGTCGGATCTCCGCCGGAAGTAAACAACCAGGCCAGCAACAGCCCCAGCACGCCGCCCAACACAGCGATGAGGCACGACTCCGCCAGGACCAACCCGAGCACCTGGCCGTTGCTGAAACCTATGGCTTTGAGCACACCCAACTCGCCGGTCCGCTCGCGTACCGCCTGCGACATCGTGTTGCCCGTAACTAACAGCACAATGAGGAAAACCGCCCCAAGGATTGAAGCGGTGATGAGCGCGATGTTTCCGACCTGCTTGGCCCAGGCTTGTATAAACGCGCCCTCCGGCTCAGTCTTGGTTTCGTAAGGCGAGTTTTCAAATTCCTGGTCGACCAGCTTCGCGATGGCGGCAGCCTGCGAGGGATCTTCCACCCGAATCGTGTACCAGCCCACCTGGCCTTTGCTGCCTCGACGCGCTTCTTCGAAATAATCATAGCGGAAGAACAAGGCCGTGGTGTCAGTGTTTTTGTCACGTCCGGAGTAAATCCCGACAATATCGAAATACCAGGTCCGGTTGCCATCGGTTTGCGCCCAGATGGACGATTGAATTGGAACCTTTTGGCCGATTTTCCACTCAAATCGGTCAGCGATTTTGCGGCCAACAATCGCCCCCGTCCGTGTCGCGAGCCACGCCTTCTTCTGATCCGCGGGCAGCACAAACTCCGGGTGCATGTCCAGGAATTCTCCAGGCTCAACCGGCGTCTGCATAAAGAAGCCATTTTTCGCGTCCTTGTAAACTCCGCCAAACCAGGTTTGGTGCACCGCCAAATCCACTCCTGGAATGCGCTCCATGCGAGCTTTGTAGCTTTCGGGAAGCAAATTGATAAGCGAGACTTTCTGCCGGACGACCAGGCGGTTGGCCCCCGCCAAGGAGATATTCCCGCCCAGAGCTTGCCTGATGGCCGCCAAGATGCCGAATAGGACGAACGCCACCAGGATGGACAACAACGTCAGGCTGGTGCGGAGTTTCTTTCGCTTGAGGTTGCTCCAAATGAGGTGGACGAATTTCATATGACCGGCTCCTTGCTGAGCTGGCCCTTGTTGAGGTAAACGGTCCGGGATGCCCGGGCGGAGGCGTGCGGATCGTGTGTGACCATGATGATGGTTTTGCCATGCTCGCGGTTGAGGCCTTGGAGCAGGTCCAGGATTTCGTCGCCGGCCTTGCGATCGAGATCACCCGTGGGCTCATCACACAGCAGCAGAGTCGGATCAGTGACGATTCCGCGAGCGATGCCTACGCGTTGCTGTTCGCCACCCGAGAGCGTGCGCGGGTAATGCCGCGCCCGATGAGAAAGGCCGACCACTGCCAGGGCGGTCTCGACGTGTTTGCGCCGCTCGGCCTTGGAAAGGTGAGTGAGCAAGAGCGGCAACTCGACGTTGCGTTCGGCCGTCAGGACCGGCATGAGGTTGTAAAGTTGAAACACAAAACCGATGTGACGGGCGCGCCAGGCTGCCAGCTTGTGGTCGGATAATTCGTTGACCCGATCGCCAGCGATGCTGACCGTGCCCCGGGTTGGACGATCCAACCCGCCAATCAGGTTCAACAGCGTGCTTTTGCCCGAGCCCGACGGCCCCATCAAGGCCAGGAATTCCCCGGCGGGAACCGTGAGGTGAAGGTCTTTGAGCACATGAATTTCTTCTGACCCGCGGTGGAAGACCTTTTCAACGCTGTCGACCTGCACAAGCGTTCCGTTGGTTTGGGGGTTAGCCTGATTGCTCATGGTTTGGCTTCCTTCACTTTTGTACCATCGGTCAGGCCGGGCGGCCAATCGAGAATTACCCTTTCGCCCGCTGCCAGGCCGGCGTTAATTGCGGATTCGTCGGCAGTTGAATTGGCGACCGTGACAGCCCGGCGCTCCGCCCGATCATTCTGTACGACCATGACCACGTCCCGGCCGTCCTGCTGGTGCACGGCTGCTTTGGGGATTACGACCATGCGTTGGGTCGCGGAGGTCGAGAGGGCGGCTTCGTGAAAGGCGACTTTGACGCTCATCTCTGGCAGAATCTTAGGATCCAGCTTATCGAAGCCGACCCGCACTCTCACGGTAGATTTTTGCCGATCCGCGGTGGGTATGATGGCGATGACCTTGCAGGGGATCTTCCAGTCCGGATAGGCATCGAGCGTCGCTTCCACTGGCTGGTTCGGCTCAACGCGGTTGATGTAGCTTTCATTGACATCGATCTCGATCTCCAGTGATTGCATATCGACGACGGTGCAGATTCCCGTCCGAGTGAAGCCGCCGCCGGCGGAAATCGGCGAGATCATTTCGCCTGGCTGCGCGTTCTTTGAAGTCACAATGCCGGCAAAAGGCGCGCGAATGATGGTATCATCCAACTGTTGCTGCCAATAATCGACCTGCCGGTCGGCCACGGTCACATCCGCCTGTTGCTGAACAAGCTTAGCTTTGTAGGCCAGCGCGGAGGCTTCCGCGTGGTCGTAATCGGCTTGCGTGGCGATTTTAGACTGGAGCAGGCCCTTTTGACGTTCGAGTTCCTGGTCGGCCTCGCGGATGCGAACACGCGTTTCCGCCAGGGCATTGGAAGCCGAGACCAGCTGGGCTTGAGCGAGCAGCAGGCTGGTCTTCACATTGGTGTCATCCAACCGCGCCAGGACCTGGCCCTCCTGCACTTTCATCCCTTCTTCGATGAGCACTTCAATGACCTTGCCCGTGACTTTGGAGGAAACGGTGGCTTGACGACGGGCGGTCACATAGCCGGAAGCGTTCAGCACAGTCCGTTCACTGTTACCAGAGGCAACCTCTCGCACCGGAGCGCTATGAACCTCAATGACGGTGGTCCCGCGTAATAGCCGCAATCCCGCACCAGCCACGAGGACAATCAAAAGCAGTACCGCCCCGAACCAGGCTTTGGACCCGGATGCACTGACGGGTTTGCGCTCGATACGCAAGTCGTCTAGGGACGGCTTGGATTGACTCATAATGGATGACCCATCGAAAGCAAACCGCTTTTCGCGCGGCGGGTCAATCCGTTGTTTGCTGGACTCAATGGCGGAGGTTTGGAGTCCCGGCTTTAGGAGCCTTAAGGCGGTGTGGTGAATGAATGACGGTCAGCACGGACTTGGCGCGAGGTCGCGTTCGGCATGGCACCGGCTGCAGCCGGGACTCCAGACAAAAAAACCGACGCACGTTCGGTTTTTAAATGTGGGTGATTAAGCCTGACCGAAGGGCTGAAGCCGGGCCTCTAAGCCTCCTCACTTCTGCGTTGCATGCAGGGAGAATAGCGGCCATTGATTGTGAGTCATGAGCAAGCCCTATTGGAGCGGAGTTTTTCCGGCCATCACAACTCAACTCAAACGCGATCAGTCTCTCGACCTGGAAGCCACCGCGCGCCACGCCGGCATTTTGATTCAGTCGGGCGTTTCAGGCATCGTTTTCCTGGGCTCGCTTGGCGAGAACCAGGCCTTATCGGCCGAAGAAAAGCGCCGAGTTATCGAGGCAATGGTTGAGGCAGTGAACAAACGGGTGCCCGTGCTAAGCGGCGTGGCGGAAAGCAGCACCGCGGCGGCCTGTGCCTATGTGCGGGACCTGGAACGTCTCGGCGCTGATGGTTTCATGCTCATGCCGCCGATGCTTTACAAAGGAGACCCGCGCGAGACGATGGAGCATTTCCGCAAGACCGCAGGCGCTACCGGCCTGCCGATCATGCTCTATAACAATCCCATCAGTTATGCCAACGACATTACTCCCGAAATGTTCGCTCAGTTGGCGGATGTGAAGAACTTCGTCGCCCTCAAGGAAAGCACCGGCAACACCCGCCGCATTACCGACCTGCACAGTTTACTGGGCGAGCGCTACGCGCTTTTTACGGGAGTCGATGACCTGGTGCTCGAAAGCGCGATTCTTGGCATCGACGGTTGGGTTGCCGGCAGCGGTATCGCCTTCCCCGACGAGAATCAGCACTTTTGGGAACTGACGCGCGCCCGCAAATGGGAAGCGGCGCGCCAAATGTATCGCTGGTTCACCCCTTTGTTGCATCTGGACACCCACACCAAGTTCGTCCAATACATCAAGCTGGCAGTCCAGGAGACGGGACTGGGAAGCGAATGGGTCCGCGCGCCGCGATTAACGCTGACTGGGACGGAGCGAAAACAGATTCTCAAAATCATTCACGACGGAATCGCCGCCCGGCCCAAGGCGCCAAAAAGGAAATGAGAACAATTTCAATTGTCGATTCGCACACAGCGGGTGAGCCCACCCGAATCGTCGTGAGCGGCGGCCCCGATTTAGGCACCGGAACCGCGGCCGATAAACTCAAAGTTTTTCGCGAGCGCCATGACCGGTTTCGTTCGGCGATTGTAAATGAACCTCGAGGCTCCGACGTTTTGGTGGGCGGATTGCTGGTTGAACCGAATGATAAAAGTTGCGCTGCCGGCGTCATTTTCTTCAACAATGTAGGCTATCTGGGCATGTGCGGGCACGGAACGATCGGTTTGGTGGCGACCCTGGCTCATGTGGGACGCATTGAGCCGGGAGATCATCGGATCGAAACACCAGTCGGCGTTGTGACGGCAACACTTCACGCGAACGGAGAAGTTTCGGTGGTGAACGTGCCCAGTTGGCGCGCGAAAGCTTCGGTCGAAATAAAAGTTCCAGGCGCCGGGCCCATACGCGGCGATGTGGCTTGGGGCGGCAACTGGTTTTTTCTGGTCCAGGATCACTTGCAGGAGTTATCCCTGGCCAATGTCGATAAATTGACCGACTTTAGCTGGCGGGTGCGGCAGGCGGTCAACCTTCAAGGTTTTCAGGAAATCGATCATGTTGAGCTCTTCGGGCCAGGACAGGCAGCCGGCGCCAACGCTCGCAACTTCGTCCTCTGTCCCGGAAAAGCATACGACCGCTCGCCGTGCGGCACGGGAACGAGCGCCAAATTGGCGTGCCTGGCTGCGGACGGTAAACTGGGAGAGGACGAGGTTTGGATCCAGGAAAGCATTATCGGCAGCACGTTCAAAGGATCATTCAGCTGGCTGGATCGCGCTGCCGGAAAAGTCGCTCCCCGGATCACCGGAACGGCTTTTGTGAACGCGGAGAGCACTTTGTTGCTCGATGAGCGAGACCCGTTCTGCTGGGGCATCCGCAATGAGCCGGGCGCCTGACGTCATCATCGTCGGGGCCGGGATTATCGGCGCCGCCTGCGCCTGTGAATGTGCCCGGGCTGGTCTTGCCGTTCTCATAATGGATCGCGGCCCAATTAGTGGAGGAACGACCGGTGCCGGAATGGGACACCTGGTGGTCATGGACGATTCAGAAGCGCAGTTCGCGCTTACGTCTTACTCAGTCTCACTCTGGCATGCACTCGCGTCTGAGCTGCCGGCCGAGGTCGAGTACGATCCCTGCGGCACGTTGTGGCTGGCCGCGGATGAGGACGAAATGCGGGAGGTTTATCGCAAGCAAAAGTACTATGCGGAACGGAGTGTCAAAACCGAAGTTCTGGACGCAAAGGGGGTGCATCAGGCGGAGCCAAATCTGCGCCCGGGCATGGCCGGCGGCTTGCTGGTCCTGAACGACGCTGTGCTCTATCCTCCGGCGGCCGCACGGTACTTGGTTGAAAACGCAATCGCAGCCGGCGCCCAGTTCAAGCCCGGCACCGAGGTCAGGGAGATACTGGCGGAAGGGGGAGTGGTTCTGGCGGATCGTTCCCGAATTCCGGCCGACCGCGTGGTGAATGCGGCGGGGCCATGGTCGCCAGCATTTTCACCGGGTTTGCCGGTTCGCAAACGCAAAGGCCACCTGGTCATCACGGACCGTTATCCCGGCTTTGTGCATCACCAAATTGTTGAGTTGGGCTATCTCAAGAGCGCGCATGGCGCCGGCAAAGATTCAGTCGCGTTCAATATTCAGCCGCGCAAGAATGGCCAGATGCTGATTGGGTCATCCCGACAGTATGACGCCGAGACGAGTTCCGTGGACCAAGAAATCCTGGATCGGATGCTCAAGCGCGCCCTGGAGTATTTGCCAACGTTGGGTCGGCTTTCTTCCATTCGCGTCTGGACCGGCCATCGTGCCGCTACGCCCGACAAACTCCCGCTCATCGGCCCGAGCGCCGAAAGCGATCACATCTGGTTCGCCACAGGTCATGAAGGCTTGGGAATCACCACTTCCCTTGGAACTGCCCGCGTACTCGCCGACCTGCTCCTCAACCGCCCAAGCGCCATCCCTGCCGCTCCATATGCACCCTCGAGATTTTCGAATAGTTAAGAAGGATTGCCGCGAAAGATCGCAAAGAGCACAAAGAAGAACGACTTTTTTGCGCTCTTTGTGGTCTTTTGCGGCAACCCTCGGGCTTCGGATCTCGGCCTTCGGATTTCGTGCCGCCCCATATGCGTGACCAGGTTCGCCTTTCAGTGAATGGTCAGCCAGTGATTGTGGCGCGCGGTACGGTTGTCGCGGCGGCGATCGCACAACTCGGGGTGACACGGTTTCGGCGATCCGTCTCCGGCGAACCGCGCTCTCCGCTGTGCGGCATGGGCACGTGCATGGAATGCCGAGTTACGATCAACGGACAGCCCCATTGCCGCAGTTGCCTATTACTCTGTGCCGAAGGCATGGAGGTGCGCACCGATGACTGAGCGTGCCCTCGATTATGATGTGGTTGTGGTCGGCGCCGGGCCGGCGGGGTTGGCGGCTGCTTGTGTTGCCGCCGAAAGCAAAAAGCGTGTGTTGATGGTAGATGAAACGCCCTGGCTCGGCGGCCAAATCTGGCGCGGCCAACAAGCCGCGCCCAGCCGGCCCGTTGCAACTGCGTGGTTCGACCGGTTTTCCCGATCCGGCGCCACACTCCGGGATCGCACCTGTGTCGTTGCCGCGCCGAGTCCTGGTCTGCTGCTGGCAGAACACGAGGAACAACCGCTCCGGATCCGATGGAAACGTCTCATCCTGGCGACCGGCGCGCGGGAATTATTCCTTCCATTTCCGGGATGGACATTGCCCGGAGTAATGGGGCCGGGCGGGTTGCTAAGCCTGACAAAGCATGGATGGCCAGTTAAGGATAAGCGCATCATCATTGCGGGGAGTGGACCGCTGCTGCTCGCAGCTGCCGAAGGATTGCTGAAGCATGACGCGCGCATTCTCGGAATCGTCGAACAAGCTTCACGGAATGTAGTCGCCGGGTTCGCCTTAGGGCTTTGCCGTCAACCCGCGAAGCTGTGGCAGGGATTGAAGCTCCAGTTTGCATTACGCGACGTGCGTTATCTATTTGGGTCCTGGCCCGTTCGCGCTGACGGAACAGAACACATTGAAAGCGTAACCTTCACCAATGGACAGCGAACGTGGAGCACGGACTGTGATTTGCTCGCGTGCGGCTTCGGCTTGGTTCCGAACGTGGAGCTTCCTCTCGCCTTAGGATGCGAATTGGAACACGGATTCGTGCGCGTCGATCAATCGCAAGCCACGACAGTGCCGAATGTCTTTTGTGCCGGAGAACCCACCGGCGTCGGCGGCGCAGATTCCGCGCTCGTTGAAGGACAAATCGCCGGCTACGCCGCTGCCGGAAAATTGGATCGCGGCCATGCTTTGTTTGCTCAACGGGCGTCCTGGCATCGGTTTCGAAGTTCACTGGCAAACGCGTTCGCGCTCCGCGCCGAGCTCAAGTCATTGGCTGCCCCTGAAACAATCGTCTGCCGCTGTGAAGATGTAAATCTTGGGCGATTGCGCCGGTTCGATAATTGGCGCGAGGCCAAGCTCCATGCGCGATGCGGCATGGGCCCCTGCCAGGGCCGCGTGTGCGGGCCGGCCACAAAAGAAGTCCTCGGTTGGGGAATGGAATCGGTCCGGCCGCCGGTTTGCCCGGCCCGAGTGCAGTGCTTGATAGCCGAGTAGAAATCTCACTGGCACGGGGCTGAGCGCTGCGTACCGCACCCGAATAGTTGTACTCGACCCCGTCCTCAGCCATTGGACACAACCTCTTTGAGGTTGCGCATTCTTTTGGCATTTTTCACCCAGGGTTGCGCGGAAAGGCACGCGCAACCCTGGGCTTTGCGGCGAAATCCCGTTGGGATTTCAAACCGGCTTATCGGGTACTTCAATCACATCGCCCTCGCGCAGCCACAGCGACGGAAGAGGAGTCGTGCCGGAACAATCAAAGGTCTTTTCCCAGTTCTCGCCCGCGGCGGAATTATGACGCGTCACTTTGATGTGCCTCAGGTCGGAGGAACTGCGCAAAAGGCCGGAACGCTGGAGCGCCGGCGACAAAAAGAATTGAGGTGGAGAGTAGTTGAATGAGAACTCTCGGGATTGGGGGAATTTGGTGCCCGGGTAAGGGACCTCCAACGTGAGCGTGTTGGTTTGGCCCTTGACGATCACGTGAACCGTGCGCTGGACGCACTTCTGCAGGTTTGTGAAGATCGCTTCAGGAAACCCGGTCCAAACGGCGTCCAACGGGTGATCGGCTTCGGGGATTTCAACCTGGTCGCCCCACTCGAGCCAGACATCGCGTGAGCAGTCGCCGGAATCGAGGATGTTTTGCACCGGAACGGAAATGGTAGTCCATTCCTTGCCGTCCGGTTTTGGGCGGCGAATCTCGATCTTTTGCAGATCGGGAAACCGGAGACTTCCCTGGATGGTCCGACTGTGTCCGTCATAAGAGGGGATAGCGATGGAGCCTCCAAAACCGATCGGTGCGGTGGAAACGAAGCCATACTCCACAGCGAGCAGTTCCAGAACCGAGAATCGATTCACATCGTTGGTTGAACGAGAGAAGATCGTCACGGAATAATAAGGTAAGCGGCGGATCTCAATGCGATCCATGCGAGGCAAATCGGTGCGGGCGCCGTGCTGAACCAAGTAGTCCGCCAGAGTGATTTGACTACCCGTTATCATGACGGGGGGCTGACCCGGCGGCAGTTGCCGGGCAATATCGAGCGGCGTCTGGCCGTTTTTATCTTGCAGATTCGGGTCGGCTCCATGCTCGAGAAGCAGCCGGGCGAGTTCGGCATGCCGGTTTCTTACGGCAAAAAAGAGCGGCGTTTCGCCATTATCACTCTGCGCGTTCACGTTGGCACCGTGCTCGAGCAACGCCCGCGCGGCGAGCATTCTTGAATTTAGGGCGGCATAGTGCAGGGGCGTAAATCCGCGATGCTCCTTAACATTTGGATCGGCGCCATGTGAGAGCAACAGCTCTAGCGATCCCGTTTCGTCGGTTCCGGCCACCCGATACAAAAGTGGGTCACCTTGAGAATCGCGGGCATTGGGATCGGCGCCTCCATCGAGCATGACGCGCAACAGGTTCGTATCACTCATCGCGTAGAAGGCGAGCGGATTCCCCTCCGTCGACTTGGTATCGGGATCGGCCTTGAGCTGGATCAACTTTGCCACCGCTGCGGGATGATTTTTCGAAACTGCCTCCCGCAGCGCGTCGCTGAGATTGACCTTTGCGCCCTTGGAAACGAGCAACTCCAGCATCGCGACATTGCCCTGGCCGGCGGCAAGTGTCAGGGCGGAGGAACGCCCGGCGTTGGGATCCGCGTGGGCCGTCAACAGAATATTGACCATTTCGTCATTATTGGCCGCGGCAGCGATCGTCAGAGCGGTTCGACCTTTGGCATCCTGCGCATTGACATCTGCTCCCTTGGAAATCAGCAGTTGCACCAGATCCAGATAGCCAGCTTCGCAGGCCAAATGCAAAGGGGTCTGGGAAACGGACATATAGTAACTCAGACTCTCTGCACTTCGGGTGCTGTTTTCGCCGGTGACCGCAGCGTTCACGTTCGCGCCGGCCCCCAGTAGATCCTTGGCCACCAATTCATAACCTTTTAGGACCGCCAGGTGCAGCGGGGTCACACCGCCCGAGGTGACCGCATCTACTTTCGCTCCTTTGCTGAGCAACAGTTCGACGACAGACTTATGCCCGTTGCCGGCCGCAAAATGCAGCGGGGTTAAATCCGGTTGCTTGATTCCGTTGACTGCCGCGCCGTTCTGGAGCAAGAGTTCCACCGCGGCAAGATCTCCCTTTCCAGCGTAAGTCTGCAGCAAGGTCTGGCCGCTGGCATCGGGTGCGTTTATCAAGTCCGGGCTATTTTGGATGATGTTTTGAACCCGGCCTATTTCCCCGAGATCAATCACATTGGCCAGCCTTTGGGACACGCCCCTGGGTAGATTGGTGTGGCCCGATTGATCCTGGACCGTTGCGCCGCCAAGTCCTGCCAAATATTTCCGGCTCAGCTCGACCAAGGACGACTGGTCGGCAAACTCTCTCAAAACCCGCTGGTACTGGGCGCTCGCCTCGTTGGTGCTGCCTTGTTTGCGATAGCATTCGCCCAGGCGGAAGACAGCGGTGGCCGCCAGTTTGCGATCCGTGTCAAACCGGTCAATTACCGACTGGTACATCTGAATGGCAGCGCCGAGGTTGTGGTTGGCTTCTTCTTCGAAGAGCCCCTTGGAGAGCGTGGCGCTGAGATCGTTTGTAACGGCAGGCGCGGCGAGCGACATCAACCATACGGCCAGGCTCAACGCGCTGCCCCATCCGATTTCGATTCGAGTCTTCATTCGACGTCGATAATTTTCTCTTAGCATGCCCGAGCTGCAATCGAGCGATTGTCATGCTTTTGTAAAAAGCATGCCGAAGAAATCGCTCAACGCCCGCGCTTTCATTTGTCGTTGCCAGCCTCAAGTTTATAGCCAATCCCATGCACGGTTTTAATCCACTGTGGTTGCTCCGGGTCCGGTTCGATCTTGCTACGCAGGCTGGCGATGTGGGTGTCGACGGTGCGTGTCGTGGGAAAGGCGGTGTAGCCCCAGACGAGATCCAGGAATCTCTCGCGCGAGACCGGCTCACCGGGCGTTTCAGACATCAAGCGAAGCATCGCGAATTCTTTCGTGGTGAAGTGGATGGGTTTGCGGCGGCGCAGGGCGGTCTGCCGCGCTAGATCGATCTCAACTTCGCCCATCTGCAGTTTGCGGAGAGCGTGACTCTGGCGACGCACCCGGCGCAGCAACGCCCGAACACGCGCGAGCAGTTCCTCGGTGCTAAAGGGTTTGACTAGATAATCGTCTGCACCCGAGTCCAATCCAACAACGCGGTCCTCTACCTGGCCTTTGGCCGTGAGCATGAGGATAGGGACCGGAATTTCGAGTCGGCGCAATTCAGCGCACACCGCGTAGCCGTCGAGCTTTGGCATCATGATATCGAGGAGCACGAGGTCGGGTTTTTCGCCAAGAGCGCGCTTTAGCCCGGTTTCGCCATCCGAAGCGGTCAGCACGCGGTAATCCTCGGCGGACAGCGCGTCTTGCAGCGCTGTGCGCATGGGGAGTTCGTCTTCAATGATTAGGATGCGTTCCATGGTGAAAATCCGAAGGCCGAAATCCGAAGGCCGAAAAAAGGCCGAAGGCCGAAATCCGGAAGCGAGAAAGCCTGCGCCCGGGTTGGAGTGTTTTGATTTCTGATCGTGGAGTTCATCCGAGCTTCACGTTTGTGCTTGTGCCGATTTCTCTTTACCGAGCGGTAGCTCGATGGTGAAACGGCTGCCTTTGCCGACGGTACTGTCCACGAGCACGCGGCCATTGTGGGCTTCGACGACGTGTTTGACGATGCTCAGGCCAATTCCGACGCCTTGGGTCTCGCGACGCAGTTCGGAACCGAGGCGATAGAAGCGTTCGAAGATTTTTCCGTGCTCCTCAGCTGGAATGCCTTCGCCGTGGTCCTCGACCCAAAGCGCCAGGCGACCCGGAACGGAAGACTTGGCTTGGCCGCGGCCTGTGTCCTCTAAGTCAGGCTTTCCGCAACCGTGGCTGCGGACTTCCAAGCCGACGGTAACTGTTTGGCCTTTCGGGGAGTGCTTGACGGCGTTGTCGATTAAATTAATCAAAGCTTGTTGGACGGCTTTGCCGTCGGCCGTGAGCTGCGCTTGTGAACTGACGACCTTATCTCCAATGGCCAACGTTAGTGCGACCTGGCGTTCGGTGGCATAGGCCTGCATGAGGTTCACGGTCTGCGTCGTGAGCGCAACGATGTCGATCGGCTCGAATTCAAATTGTTTCCGGCCTTGTTCGATGCGCGAAAAGTCCAGGACGTTCTCAATGAGCGACGAGAGCCTGCGACATTCCTGGACGATGAACCGGAAATACTCGTGTTGCTTCGTTGTTTCAACGATTTTGCCGCGTTCAAGACTCTCGGCCATCAGCCGAACTGAGGCGATTGGCGCACGCAGTTCGTGAGAAACGCTGGAGACGAAGTTGCTTTTGAGTTCGTTCAAGCGTAACTGGCGGCGGAAGGCGCGATAGGCGGCCGCCAGGCCCACGCAGGCCGCGAGAGTCGAGGCAAGAATCAGCCCGCCAAAAAGCCAGGTCCGTTGCCGTTGTTGGGAAAAGAGGAGTTCGGGGTCGACGAGGGCGACTTGGACCTTGAATTCCGCCGGCGGCATGGACTCCGTGAATTGCGGGAACGGGTCGGTTTGCCCGAAGGTTGCATCGTCCGAAGACCAGGAGATCGGGAGCGCTGCAAATCGCCCGCTGGTTTGGGCAAGGATCCGCGTGGTCGATTGGCCCGCGGTACCATCGAGTGTGCCGGTCAGATAATAACGCCCGGTCCGGTTAACTCGCCAGGGCCTGTCTGGATGCGTCCAGGGAGCCGGTTCAGGCCGCACCTCTAAGGTAAGAGCGCGCCGCTGAGCCAAACCAAGTAATTCGCTCTCCAGTTGAACTTCCAACCCGACGTACTCCGGGATTGACACGCCCGCCTCGCGAATGGCTCTGGAGATCGCCGAATCGATGACCGTTTTGGGATAGAGGCGCATCCACAGAACGGAGTTAGTCTTCAGAAGTTGAGTGTCGTCCGGCGAGTGGCCCGGGGACGCCATTTCGCCTGGGCTGACCCGACAAAACCAGGAGCCGCTTAAGGAATTTAACCAGAAGTTGGTCGCATTTTCGGAAGGCAAAAAACTTCGGCGATGGGCGAGTTCACCAACTTCATGCAGGCGTTCCAGTGCATTCCAAAGTGTCAGCGCTGATTGGACGTTCGGTCTGAATTGCGAAACAGCCTGGCTGTTTTCCGGGAAAAGACTGTCCAATTCTCTCAGAAAGCGAGGTGTCAACAGGCTTGGCTCATCGAGGGCCCAACCGATGACTTCGCCCAGGTAGCCCCCTCGGTCATCTGGGTCCATCCTGAAGATTGCCCGCGGCTGCGGGCTTTGGCGAATGGCTCGAAAAGCCATGTCCTCAACCAGGCTCATTAAAGGTAGGCCCGATTCACTGCGGAAGCCTCGACAGCGCTCCGCAAAAGGTTCCAAAGTCTGCAAAGCACTAATCACCGTTTGGTAGCCAGTCCTTGCCCTGACTGAAATGAACTCGGCATTTGCGCGAGCCTCTGGCGATGGCTTTGTTTCCAGGAACTCCGCCACGAGGCTTTGAAGATTGGTGAAACTCGAATCGGTGTATTGAGCTTTGGATAGAACGTCCCAAGCCTGGCGCTGCTGCGCCGTCAACAGGATCACCCAAGGTGGCGTCTGGGGCGGTTCAGCATAGTCGGGAGGCCAGATCATCCCGCCGTCGCGATTAAATCCAAGGCGATTGGGCAATACCATCTGCGGATCGAGCCCTGGATACGTGGATTGCCACTCGCGCAACTGCGTTGAATAAGCTTCAGTTTGCCGCGATGACCGGGGTCCGCGCGCCAGTTCCCAGTGGTACTTGTACCAGGCGTCGGAGAAATGATCGTAAGCCGCCAATTGGCTTGGCACTCGGTTTGCCAATGCCAGAGCGAGTTGATTGACCAGTTGATCCGCGCCTCGCCGGGCCTCTTCTTCCACAGCCGCACGATCGCGCCGGATCGCCAGAAGTCCGACAGCCGACATGACCGCTACCGGCAGGATAATCAGCAGTCCCTGCCAGAAAAAGGTCGGTTTCCGTTTTGATGGCGCTCCCCACATACCCAGTCAATTTCTTGGGCAATGCTACCCACGCCAAGGAGACCACTTGTCAGGGAATTGTAAAATGCAAATGCGTCCGAAACCCGCTTGCAAACCACGGATGAACACTGATTCATACGGATGGGTTCAGACCGCCTGAAGGCGGACCGCGAAACTTACCTGGGCTCTTGCAGGCGAGCGCGGACGAGTTCAGGTAAATATTTTACCGGTACAGCGCCGGGATCGAGCACGGCTTCGTGGTACGGGCCGAGGTCAAATTTGTCTCCCAGCTCGCGCTCGATCTGCTGGCGCAAACGGTAATGCGCCATGCGCCCAACAAAATACGTCGAAAGTTGGCAGGAGCTTTGTTTGGAACGGATGATCTTTAACTTTGCCTCGCCTTCGGACTGGAAGCATTGTTTGGTCAGGAATTCGAGGGCTTCATCATCCGACAGGTTGGAGCAATGCATCTTGTGATCGAGGATCGTGTTGGCCACCGCCCGGAGATAAAACTTCATCTGGTTGAGCCGCAGGGCAAGGTCTCCTTGTCCGTAACCCTGATCGAGCATCATCTGTTCGGTATAAACGGCCCAACCTTCGATATAGACCCCGGACTGCAAAACGCGCCGAATCAGAGAAGGGTTCCGGTTCATGTACTGGAGCTGAACCGCATGACCGGGATACCCTTCGTGGATAGCCAGGATGTCGAGCATTCGGTTGTTATATTCTTCAAGGTAACTGTTGACCCGACGGGCATCCCAATCTTTCGGTGGCGGGCTGACCGCCAGGTGACCGGTCCCATTAGGGTCCAGCGGCGCCGGAGCTTCCATGTAAGCGGTGGAGTTGCCACGCTTGAATTCGGGCATTTCAATCACCTGACAATGGTCCGGTTCAGGCAAACGCAAGATATCGTTGGCGGAAATAAACTGCTTGAGTGAGGAGACCCGGCGCTCCATCTCGCTGACCAGCTCGTCGGGACGGCAATGTTCTTTTGAAACCGACTCTAGTACACGCTGGACCGTCGCCTGGCGGCCGTCCGGGTCATCCGGCGGGAGCGCTTGTCGCGGAAAATAGTGGCTCCAAAGTTGGCGGCCCACGACGTACAGGTCACGTTCGACCCGGTTGAATTCGTTTTGGGCATCGGCCATGACCTGGTCGGCGGTGACCGCCGCGTCCAGTTCAAGGTCCAGTTTGCGCGCAAACTTTTCGGCGCCAATTCGCCATTCGCCGTTGGCGCGCGGAAGCAAATCTTTCTCTAGAAACTGCTGGTAATCCTGTAGACAGCCCACCACGGGGGCCGCGGCCGCTTTCAAAGCGGCGAGCTGGGTGGTCGGGCGTGCAAAGTCAAAGATATCGTGTTCGTAAAAGCCAATTGCGCCGCGATTCTGTTTGATGGCCGTTTCAGTATGGACGCGGGGCGGGTTCTTGAGATTTTTCTTCGCGGCCGACACGATTCCGGGAATCTGAGCCATGCGCGCGATGCAGTTGGCGATGTTAGTTTCTTTCGGCAGGGTTGACTGAGTCAGGATCAAATAAACACTATCGTTGATGTAGCCGTTGTAGGCGCGGGTATCCTCCTCGAACGGATGAAAAGTTTGGGTCATCCATTCTTCGGCCTCGAGCGAATGGCGCAGGATCTCGAAATCAATTTGGGAAGAACGCGAGAGTTTTTGGTAATCGATCTTTTTGGGCAGAGCGGCCAGGGTAGTGCGCGTTTGATCGAGCCAGCGGCCCCGGGCTTCCGGCGTGAGGTCCTCCAGTTTGGCATCGAAACGGTGGTCGCCCATTTCGGTTGCCGTCATTGGTCGCAAGGCAAAACGCTCGTCCAGATAGCTTTTGAAAAAAGATTCCAGCTTTTCATCTTCGGTTTGGGCCAAAGCGCCAGGCAGGACCGACCCCGCGAACAGGGCGAAAACAAGAAATCGAATTAACCCAATTAGCTTCATAAAGTATGGCAGACTCTGGCATCTGGCTGAGTTGGCGCAACAGGAAACTGGCAGCGCGAACGCACATCTATCTTCCGTAGGAGCTGGCCGCTGAGCGTTTTTTATTTCGCCGGCCGCCTTCCTGGATTCTAATAGCGGTGGAAGTTCGAAAACGTTCGACCATGTCACAAAGTAGTCAGACCTCAAGACGGGCCTTGCGCAGTCAAAGTGCGGCGGCCGCGTTTACTTTGGTCGAGTTGCTGGTAGTGATTGCCATCATCGCGATCATCGCGGCGATGTTGCTGCCTGCGTTGGCGCGCGGCAAAACGTCGGCGCAGCGGGTTCAGTGTGTCGGCAACGCCCGTCAGTTGGGGTTGGCGGCGCAAATGTATTGGGACGACAACGCCGGGACATGTTTTGGGTGGCAGTTCGGGGCCACCAATGGCGGCCGGCTTTACTGGTTTGGTTGGCTTCAGGACGGTCCGGAAGGGCAGCGGGCGTTCGATCCTGCGCCTGGTGTGCTTTATCCTTATCTCAAGGGCCATGCGATTGGGATCTGTCCTGCGCTAAACTACTCGCTGGCGCAGTTTAAACTCAAGGCGACCGGCGCCGCCTACGGGTATGGTTACAATCGGTACCTATCGACCGGAGTGGGCCAACCCCTGCTGAAGATTCAGAAGGTACAACAGCCGGCCGGGCTTGCACTATTCGCCGATGCCGCTCAGGTTAACGATTTTCAGGCACCGGCCTCCAAAAGCAATCCCATGCTCGAAGAGTGGTATTACATCGATACGGCGAGTGATTACCCCAACGGACATTTCCGTCATCAGCGCCAAGCCACTGCGGTTTTTTGCGACGGACATACCGGGGCGGAAAAGTTTGTGCCGGGTTCGATCGATCCGCGGTTGCCTGGTCAAACGGTGGCCCAGTTGCGACCGGAAATTCTATTGGTGCCCTAGCTTTGCGCGTAATACACTACGGCCGGCGGAAAATTCCAAAGGACCGGGACGGTGGTCAGTTTGGAAAACTTGGCTTTAATCTTTTTGCGATCGATCAGCGAGTACTGAAACTGAATGTACATCCCGCCCGGGGCCAGGGCCCGGCTGATCGCCTGGACCAAAGCCAGGACCTGCTGGCGCGGAAGGTTGCCGAGGGGAATGCCCGAAATGATAAAATCCGGCCGTTTGGCTCCGCGCGCATGGAGACGGGACAAGTAATGCTCCGCGGAATCGAGCATAACCTCGACCCGAGCGCTCAACATGGATGCGGCGATCGTCCAGCGGATATGCCGCGCCATCGCGGAGTTGATTTCACAGGCCAGGATGCGTGCTTGCGGACATCGCGCTGCCAAGCGCAACGTCAACGCTCCTGTCCCCGGTCCAAGTTCAAGGATTTGGCCCTGGTAAGCGCGCGGCACTGGAGCGATCATGCGATCGATCAGGAATCGTTGCGAAGGAATGACGGCGCCGATTTGGGTTTGGTTTGCCAGCGCTGCCGAGAAGAAGCGCCAATAGTTCTCGAATAGATGTGCCATAGCGATCCTAGCAAGACTGGCGAACGCGCCGGTCTTTAACCCTGTTAAAAGCTGGGCAATGAACCGCAGGAAAATAAACTGAAAGCCCGGACCTGTTCAAGGCTTCGTTTCAGGCACTTCAGGCACCCACCTGCCGCTTGATCGCTTCTGAGATTTTCTGGGACCAGCGCTCCAGGACGGCGGAATCTTGCCCTTCGAGCAACAAGCGGGCTTTGGGCTCAGTGCCCGAGTAGCGCAGCAAAACTCTGCCGCCGTGGGAAGCCAACTCGCGCTCGGCCTCGTCGACCAGTTTTGGCAGGGAGTCCATCTGCTCGAACGGGCGTTTCTCGCGAACCATGATATTGGTGATCAGCTGTGGAAAGCGGGTCCAGCAAGTCGCCAGTCGTGAGAGGGCTTCGCCTCGGGCCTTCATGATCCGCAAAACCTGCAACGCCGCCACCAATCCATCCCCCGTGGTGCTGAAATCCCGGAAAATCATATGTCCACTCTGCTCGCCGCCCAGCGTGTAACCGTGGCGCAGCATTTCGTCGATGACGTGTCTGTCCCCAACGGGAGTGCGGACGACTTTGCCGCCGGCCCGATCGACAGCGGCGACTAAGCCGGCGTTGCTCATCACGGTCGTGACCAAAGTCTTCTCGTTCAGAGCGCCCTGGGCGAGCAAATCCAACGCCGCAATGGCCATGATATCGTCGCCATCGATGAGGTGGCCCCGTTCGTCGCAAAGCAGCAACCGGTCGGCGTCGCCATCATGAGCGATGCCGACATCGGCCCGGTGCTCCCAGATTTTCTGGCACAGAAAAGCCGGATGCATGGAGCCGCAGTCCTTGTTGATGTTTTTGCCGTCCGGCTGGTCGCCGTAGGTGATCACATCGGCGCCTAGTTCGCGCAAGACGCAGGGGGTGGATTTGTAGGCTGCGCCATGGGCGCAATCCACTACGATGCGCATTCCCTCAAGAGTCATTCCCCGGGGAAACGACGCCTTGGCATGTTCGATGTACCGGCCCAGCGCGTCCTCGATGCGCACGGCTTTGCCAACCGCGTCAGCCGTCGGGCGAATGTTTTCGATCCGTCCGCTGAACACCAGGGTTTCAATCTCAAACTCGATCTTGTCGTCCAGCTTGTACCCGTCCGGACGGAAGAACTTGATGCCGTTATCATCGTAGGGGTTGTGGGAGGCAGTGATAACGATGCCGGCATCGGCGCGCAGGCTGCGGGTGACATAGGCAACCCCGGGAGTGGGGAGCGGCCCGATAAAAAGCACATCCACGCCCATGGACAAAATGCCCGAGGAGATGGCGTTTTCCAGCATGTAGCCTGACAGCCGGGTATCTTTGCCCAGAACGATTTTGTGGCGTCCGCGCCCGCGGGCCTGGTTTTCCAGATTCTTGAAAACGTGACCGGCGGCGCGGCCCAGTTTAAGCGCGGTCTCGGCTGTCACCGGTTCGACGTTGGCGGTGCCCCGAACACCATCTGTGCCAAAGATACGTTTGGGCGAGCCGGCCTCATTCTGGTGATTTGATTGAGCCATGGGTTGATTTAGTTCTTTTGACTAACCTGCACTTCCTCTGGATCGACCTTAACCCGGCTGACCCCGGCCGGAGTGGAGACTTCAACGCGTTTGCGCGCGTCCTGGATCGAGCCGGTATCGCTCAGATCCACGGTGACTCGCACATCCTGCTTGCGGAGATTCTTTAGATTTGCCGGTTCGCCCTGAAGCGTGACGACGGCGGATCTTGGGGTCACTGTGAATGCGCGGGCATCTTCGGCCGCCGAAACAACCAGGATCGGAAGGTCGCGCAACACCACTTGCTCGGTCGGCGTCAGCGACAAAGTCGAGCCCGGGGAAATATCCTTTTTGATGGCGATGTTGACAATAATCCAAACCAAGGTTGCCAGGGCAAAAGAAAAGAGCTTCAGCCAAAAGTCCTTGAGAATGAGGTTTTGGAGGAAGGCAATCATTTGGCGACGCTGGTAGTGGTCGTCGTGGTGGCAGCTGCCGCAGCCGGGGCGCTGGCCAAAGCTACCGCGCCGGTGGCCGCCTGATCGCGGCGCCAAAATCGGACGAGTCCCATCCAATTGCGCGTGCGAGCCGCCGGGGCCACCAGGACCGAGGTCAGAAAGGCACGGAGTTCCTCCAGGGTAACCCCCCGGACAAGCTGGCCGCGATAGGCGTAGGAAACAGCGCCCGTTTCTTCCGACACCACTACCACCACGGCATCGGTTTCTTCACTCAGCCCAATGGCCGCCCGATGCCGGGTTCCCAAAGATTTGTTCAAATCCTGCCGTTGGGTGAGTGGAAAAATACAAGCGGCGCAAGCGATGCGGTCCCCCTTGAGTATGACGCCGCCGTCGTGGATGGCATTGTTAGGGAAAAAGATAGTCTCAAGCATCTCGGGCGTTGCCTCACAATCAACCACGATCCCGGATTCGACGGCTTCCTGAAGCCGGATGGACTGCTCGATGGCGATCAACGCGCCGATGCGAACGTCGGCCAGGCGTTCAACGGTTTGAATAATGACCTCGATATTCTCGCGTTGCTCATGCGCCGTGGCGAAGAGCGGCAATTTGCCCAACTCGCCCAGCATGCGCCGCAGTTCGGGCTGAAAGATCACCAGCACTGCCAGCACGAAGAACGCCGAAAAGGCGCCCAGCAGGTACTGCAAAACCTTCAGATCCAATAAGAAGCTAACGAGCACGAAGGCCAATAGCACCACTAAGAAGCCGGTCACGACAGGGGCGCCGCGGGTGCCGCGGATAAAGCGCAGCACCGAGTAGATCCCCGCCGTCAAGATGAGGATCTCCAGCACCGGGCGCCAGGCGCCTTGTAAGTCGTGCCAACTCATTCTATTCGATTCAAACAAACTGCTTCAGTCACTCGGATCGCCTGCACGGTTTCAACGACATCGTGAGTCCGAATCAGCCGGACACCGGCTGCCACCGCCATGCAGGCGCAGGCCAGACCCGGGGCCAACCGGGTTTGCTCCGCGCCACCGGCGAGCCTGGCCAGAAACGACTTGCGTGAGACCCCCAGCAGCAAGGGCCGATCCAAACGCGCAAACTCGGTCAAAGCCCGCAGCAATGCTAGATTATGCTCGATTGTTTTGCCGAAGCCAATGCCTGGATCGAAGATAATTTGTTCGCTCTGCACTCCGCAACTGCGAAGGCGGTCGAACCGCTCACCGAAGAACGCTTTGACCTCGGCTACCACGTGCGTATACACCGGATTGACCTGCATGGTTGGCGGTCTACCGAGCATGTGCATGCAAACATAACCGGCTCCGGTTTGAGCAACTAGTTCCCACATTGCCTGGTCCTGACCATTGGCCGCTACGTCGTTGACGATGCTCGCGCCAGCGGCGAGAGCCGCCCGCGCCACTCCGACCTTCATCGTGTCGATTGAAATCGGGACTGCGACTTTGCCGGCCAAACCCTGTAACACCGGCAAAACCCGGCGCAATTCCTCCTCTTCCGTTACCGGTACCGCTCCGGGGCGGGTGGATTCGCCGCCGACGTCCAGTATGTCCGCCCCTTCCTGGATCATCTGCTGGGCGCGATGGATAGCCGCCGCGGGTTCGAGGAAGCGGCCACCATCAGAAAAGGAATCGGGCGTGACATTCAGAACTCCCATGACCAGGGTTGGCCTGGGGAAAGTGAACTCGAATTGGCCAGCTTTTAGCCGCAAGGAATTTGCGAGTTACGATTTACGACTTTCGGTTGAGAACCTCGGGTCATCGCGGTCGGAAACTTAAATTAGGACGTCTTCGAATCGTAAATCGCAAATCGTAAATCACCGCATCTGGATCAGCTCAATTTCGTAACCCTCGGGTGCATCGATGAAGGCGATCCCGCCGCCATCCGGTTTGAGATGGGGGCCATCCGAATATTTAAGACCTAAACGGTCCAGGTGCTTGCCGAATTCTTCCAGGCTCTCCACCTCAAATGCCAAGTGAGTCAGGTCCGGCTGCACTTTGACCGGTCCACTGTCCGGGAAATGGCACAACTCGATCTGCTCCTCGCTGCCCGGGGCTTTTAAGAAAACCAACTCGGAGCCCCGGGGTGATTTATGACGTCGCAACTCCTCCAACCCGAGCACCTCTTTGTAGAAGCGCACGGTTCGTTCGAGATCGTCAACCCGATAACGGGTATGCAGCAACTTCCTGACTTTGCTCATGGGCCTTACCATACTGCCGAAACTTGGCCAGGCAACTCAATTGGCCCGCCGCCTGCCCGGAATGGAGGGCTGGAAGGGTACTTTAACCACTTGCCCGTTGGGTTGGCTTGAGCTAGGAGAAAGCCGGTGACAGTCTTGTGGCGATGGTTCTTGGTACCGTGGATCGGGGTGGAGTGTCTCCTGACTCTGCCCGCCTTTGGCCAGATCGACCCGACGAAGCGGGAGCTCATCCAGTTCGGGTATAACGGCGCCTTCGAAGGGCACGCGCCTTTATCCGCTTACGCCTTTTACTACCGCAATCAGCCTGACTTCTTAAGAACCAATCTGACCCTCCGCATGGCTATGGCTCCCACCTATCTGGATTCGGAGCTTGGTATTTCCGGTGCTTTGGATGCCCACACCGACCTCGGGATTGGCTTGGCTGGTGGTGGTTTTGCCGACAGTTTCAACGAAATCCGCGGCGGCAAATTGTTTCCGGGAGAATCTTTCGACGGATTTGGAGGCGAAGTCAATGTCAGCCTGTACCATCTGTTCAATCCCGGTCACCTGATTCCGCTCAACGGCGTGTTGCGGGGCATTGCTCATTATGCGACCTATGCGCCCGGGAGCCAGACTGCCTCCAATTTTAAAATGCCCGATCCCATGGGGATCTTTAGCGTCCGCACGGGCTTGCGTTGGGGCGGACGTGAACCGACCCTCTTCCCTTCCCTGGCCATGGAGTTGTCGGTTTGGTACCAGGGCGAATTTCGCAGCGAAGCCGACAGCTACGGGTTCAATTCCGATCGTTCGGTGCGCCCCAATTCGCACTTGTTTTGGGGCGAAGCTTATCTGGCTTACACCCTGCCCAAGTGGCACCACAGTTTCAACATCAACATTACTGCGGGTACCAGCGTGGACGCGGACCGATTCAGCGCCTACCGGTTGGGTGGTTTTCTGCCGTTGGTGGCGGAATATCCGCTCTCCCTGCCGGGCTACTATTACCAGGAACTTACCGCTGAAAGATTTGCACTCCTGGCCGGCAGCTACACTGTCCCGTTGGACGAACATAACACGTGGAACGTTACTTTCACTGCGGCGACCGCCGCGGTAGATTACTTGCCCGGTCTGGAGCAACCCGGCGAATGGAACTCCGGGATTGGCGCCGGCGTCTTTTATACGTCACGGACCTGGCGGGTGATGGTCGACTATGGGTACGGCATCGATGCCATTCGCTCCGGAGGCAGAGGGGCACATACCATCGGCTTTCTCTTTCAAATCGATTTAGAGCCGGCCCGAGAAGCGTTTTTCAAAGCGGAACCTCCCGGCCGCTGGCGCGGGTTCGAACGGATGCTGGGAGTATTTGGGAGTTGAGTTTGCGCTTGCGCCCGCCCGGCCCCGCTGCTTGATTGTTGGCAGCTTTGGGCGCATATGGTGGAATTGGCAGACACGCTACTTTGAGGTGGTAGTGGGGCAACCCGTGCAGGTTCAAGTCCTGCTATGCGCACCAACTTTTTTAGACTGAATTTCTCCGCGTTCATCCTGCCATCCACGTTTGAATTTGTCCTTTCCAGTTTTACTACATTTCCAGTTTTCCTACTTGCAATCGCGTGACTTCTGTTCATAGTCGGGCCTTGACTTAGCAAGTGGGTAGTCGGGTAGGGGTCCCCGGTTCTTTGCTTTCAATAAAAACCAGCAAGCAGGCGCCAATCAAGCTCTTCCACCATCAATGAACAGCCCAAGCCACTCTCGATTGCGGGTTCGGCGCTGGATACGCCATGCCCTAATAACGGCTCTCATTTCAGTAAGCGCCGCATTGCCTGCTCAAACTTCGCCTGGCTCAACTCGACCAAAACCGGAGCTCGAACCGGCGGCGCGCGAACAGATCCGGCTGTTGCACGAGGAGAAATTATCCAGAAGCGCGGCTCAGAAGAAGATCAATTCGCAGTTCTTATATCTGCTGCGCCAAAAGCGCCAGGGAACCGTCGGTTTCGGGTTGCACGCGTTGAAGCCTGGGTTGCGTTCGGAACCAGACGGGCGATTCCTGATGGATTTACGCGGCGTTGTCTCTCCCTCCCTCCTCCGGTTCATTCAAGCTAATGGCGGGGTGGTTGTCACCAGTGTCCCGCGTGCGGGTGCCGTACGGCTGCTCTTGCCGGTCGAAGCCACCGAGGCGCTCGCCAGCCGAGGCGACGTGAGATCGATACGACCGGCCGCGCGCGCCACCGTCAACGGAGCCAACCCGATTGAGGCGGGCGACATCGCGCACCGCGCCGCCGAGGCGCGGCAGTTTTTTGCTGCGGATGGATCGGGCATAAAGATTGGCGTGTTGTCGGACAGTGTCGACGGGTTGGCGGAGGCCGAGGCAAGCGGCGCTCTGCCTCCAGTGACCATTTTGCCGGGCCAGGGTGGAACCGGTTCCGGCGAAGGCACGGCCATTCTGGAAATCCTGCACGCGCTGGCCCCGGGTTCGCAGTTGTATTTCGCGACCGCTCTCTCGAGCGAGGACGGTTTCGCCCAGAACATTCGCAGTCTTCAGGCGGCGGGGTGTAAGATCATCGTCGACGATGTGTCTTATTTCGACGAGTCGCCGTTTCAGGACGGTCCGGTTTCACGAGCCGTCAATGATGTATCCGCGGCCGGAGCCTTGTACTTTTCCGCAGCGGGGAACAGCGGAGGAATCGATCGGGGCACGTCGGGAACCTGGGAGGGAGATTTTAAGGACGCGGGCGACTCGAATATTGGACAAGGTGGCCGGTTGCATGATTTCGGCGGGGCAACGTACAACACGGTGCTGCCTGGAATCGGTTTTGAGCGGCTGGACCTTACTTGGAACGATCCACTGGGCCTTTCGAGCAACGATTATGACGTGTACGTATTGGATAGCTCGGGCAACGTCGTTGCGAGTTCGACTGACAGCCAGGACGGCAAATCGGACCCGTACGAGGCGGTGGATGTGCTGGGCCTGGGACAACGCATTGTCATTGTCAAATTTTCGGGCGAGAACCGTTTCCTTCACCTCAGCACGGGCCGGGGGCACCTGACCTTTACGACCGCTGGTACTGTTTACGGTCACAACGCTTCGGGCGCGGCCAATGCCTTCTCAGTTGCGGCGGCCCACGTGCCCTCGCCGCCGGCGGCATTCGTGGGGGGTGCCGCTAATTCGCTGGAAAACTTCAGCTCGGACGGGCCTCGCCGGATTTTCTTTAACCCGGACGGAACGCCAATTACCCCCGGAGATTTTTCCTCGACTGGCGGGCGGGTTTTGCAAAAGCCGGATTTGACGGCAGCCGACGGCATCTACACGACGCTGCCCGGATTCTCGCCGTTTCTAGGCACTTCGGCCGCCGCGCCGCACGCCGCGGCCATTGCGGCGTTGCTCTGGTCGTACAATCCCTTTTTAACGCCCGATCAGATCCGGTCTTTACTGACCAGCACAGCCTTGCCCATCGGGCAGCCCGGATTCAACCGCAATTCCGGATTCGGGATCGTCATGGCGTATCCAGCGTTGGCGGCTGCCCCGCAAGCACTCCTGAAAAGTGTGCAACTGCAGGATGCCAATGCCAACGGAAAGCTTGATCCAAACGAGTGTGCTGACCTGATCATTACACTTCAAAACACCACCGGCCAAACCATCACGGGCGTAGCCGCCACCCTGAGTAGTCCGACACCTCATGTCTTTGTTGACCCGGCGGCTCGAACGTTTCCCGATCTGCAGCCGGGCCAAACCGCGGTTTCGCTTGTACCATTTCATATCAGCACGGGACCGGATTACGTGTGCGGCTCAAATGCGGTGTTTCAGCTGAAGGTTACCACCAGCAGCATCGGGTCTTTGGCCCAGCCTTTTGAACTGACCTCGCAGTTGGCTGGTTACGGCCTAACGAACGTGCTGATCTCGACGAATGTTCCGGTCGAGATTCCCGATAACGGCACGATTGAATCTTCCCTTCAGGTTAGCGGAATAGCTCTGCCGCTGGCACGGGTTCGGGTCGGCGCGTATGTGACACACACTTACGATCAGGATTTAAAGATCTCCCTAATTTCTCCTGATAACACTGAAGTCGTGTTGAGCGCCAACAATGGTCAGAGCGGCCAAAACTACGGTAGCGCCTGCAGTTCACCCACTTTCTTTTCAGACGATGCGCTCCTGCCGATTACGGCCGCGGCGGCGCCTTTCATAGGTGAGTTTCGACCGGAGCAACCTTTGTCGACATTTCTGGGCAAAAGCGGCCCGGCAGTCAACGGAACTTGGCGCTTGCGGGTGGCCGACCAGGCGCCCCAGGACAGCGGAACGCTGCAGTGTTGGAGCCTGGAGCTGACACCCATCGGCTGTTTAGATGGAGGCGGCCAATGCTTGAGCCCACCCCAATTAGTTCAGGACTTGTCTGATATCGTCGCGACAAATGACAATACTGTGCAGATAGGCATTAGTGCTGGCGGAACTTCGCCTCTGTTTTACCAATGGTACTATAGTGGCAACACCATTCTCACTGGCCAAACGAACGCATCGCTGGTGCTTAGCAACATAACTGTCTCCCAGGCCGGCGACTACTACGTCACGGTGACCAACCTCTACGGCAGCATTACCAGCGCGACCGCTACAGTGACCGTCCGGATGGCGGCGACAATCGTCAAGAGCCCTGTCGATCAAATCGCAACCAATGGTGATACGGTGACTTGGAGCGTGATCGCCGTTGGTACACCGCCCATCAATTATCAGTGGTACTTTAATCTTACCAATGCCCTGCCGGACCAGACCAACAGCACTCTGGTAATCACCAACATCGACCCAGCTCAGGCTGGCAGCTACAGCGTCATTGTATCCAACGAACTGGGAAGCGCCGCCAGCACCCCGGCTTTTCTGCGGGTCGTAGTTCTCCCGACCATCGCTTGCAATCCCGATGTGACGATTCCTTTAGGTTTAGGCTGGGACTTCAGTCCGCCGAGCTACGCGGACACCAATTTAATGTTGCAGGTGCTTGGGACGGTGACTAACGCGTTATGCGGGGAGAATTTCAGC
>Ga0070741_10001929_pt1 | contig 58582 bp, 60 predicted proteins | sample Coa_R1_4_FD_66440 | JGI IMG/M metagenome (GOLD analysis project Ga0070741, IMG submission 66440) | Surface soil microbial communities from Centralia Pennsylvania, which are recovering from an underground coalmine fire - Coalmine... | ecosystem: Environmental > Terrestrial > Soil > Unclassified ... | reverse complement strand
AGCGGAATGCCCGAGGTTTCCGACAGCGCCGCGAGCGCGCCTTCGAGATTCTGGGTTGGCACCCAGGCATCGGCGCGGTCCTTCGACAGCTTGACCGTGCAGTTCATCGATTCCATCGTCGCATGCGCCAGGAACGGCGTCGAATAGGTCGCCTCGACCTTCTTCGGCGCGTCCGCGATCGCCTTCACGGCATCGCCGTTCTGGCGGTCGCCGTTGGTGGTCGAGGCCTCGAGGCCCTCCTTCAGCATGTCGGCGATGGTCGCCGAGGACTTCGTGGCATTTTCGCCCTCGTCCCAGACGATCGGCAACGCATCGAGCGCCTTCTTCGCCCGCCACCAGGTGTCGGCGACGACGGCGACCGCCGTGTCCTGCACCCGCACCACCTTCTTGACGCCGGGCATGCCCGTGACCTTGGCTTCGTCGAAGCTCTTGAGCTTGCCACCGAACACCGGGCAATCCTTGATCGCCGCGCACAGCATGCCCGGCAGTTTCAGGTCGATCGAAAAGATCTTGCTGCCGTCGAGCTTGTCGGCGGTGTCGAGCCGCTTCAGCGGCTTGCCGGCAATGGTCCAGTCCTTGGGATCCTTGAGCTTGATGTCCTTGGCGTCCGGCGGCGTCAGCTTGGCCGCTGCGCCAGCGACTTCGCCGTAATGCACCGAGCGATTGCTCGCCGCATGCGTGATGACGCCTTTGGACACGGTGAGTTCGGAGGCCGGGACATTCAGCTTCTCGGCCGCGGCCTGAACGAGCATGATGCGCGCGGCCGCACCGCCCTTGCGGACGTAGTCCTGCGAGGTGCGGATGCCACGGCTGCCGCCGGTGCCCATTTCACCCCAGGCGCGTTTGGAAGCGAGGTTTTGGCCGGGCGTGATGCCTTCGGTCGTCACCTTGCTCCAGTCGCATTCGAGTTCTTCGGCGACGAGTTGAGCAAGGCCGGTCAAGGTACCCTGCCCCATTTCGGAGCGCGCAATACGAATGACGCAGGTGTCGTCAGGCTTGATCGCGACCCAGATGTTGACCTGGCTGGCGGCATCCGTCGTGCCTTCGGCATGCGCGGCATCGAACGGCACGTTCATGCCGAGCGCGAGACCGCCGCCGGCGATCGCAGCGGAGCCGACGATGAAATCGCGGCGCGACAGTTTGAGGTGCTTTTCCAGAATGGGCTTGTTCATGACTAACCTGCCTTTCCGGTGGTGCCGCCGCCGTTGGCGGCCACGTGCACGGCTTCGCGGATGCGCTGATAGGTGCCGCAGCGGCAGATGTTGGTCATCGCATCGTCGATGTCCTTGTCGGTCGGCTTGGGAGTCTTCTGCAGCAGCGCCGCGGCGGCCATGATCTGGCCGGACTGGCAATAGCCGCATTGCGGCACGTCGACCGAGGCCCACGCTTTTTGCACCGGATGGGAGCGATCAGCGGACAGTCCCTCGATGGTGACGATCTTGTCGTTCTCGGTGATCTGGCCGAACGGAATCTGGCAGGAGCGTTGCACTTCGCCGTTGAAATGAACCGAGCAGGCGCCGCACTGGGCGATGCCGCAACCATATTTGGTGCCGGTGAGACCGACATGCTCTCTGATAACCCACAGCAAGGGTGTGTCAGCCTCCGCCGAGACGTCCCTCACCGTGCCATTGATGTTGAGTTTTGCCATATGCGTTCCTCCATCAGGCAGGCGGTGGCGGAGCATAATCGCGGGGCGAAATATTGCCTATGGGCTAGTGGAGTGGATTTGACATTCGCTAACCACATGGCGGCGAACTCGGAAAGCGAATGTCAAATCCTAAACTCCACTAGAAAACATATATTTGCTAGTGGTCCTTTGATTCTAACATTCGCAAAAGTGACCGCTGAGAAGTGATGCGAATGTTAGAATCGGACCACTAGAGGCTCACATTGCGGGTTGCCCGCTATGCGCGCGGCAACACTTTTTCGCGACGTGAAAAGCGGCAGTGGGAAAGATTTTGCAGCGCGGCATGGACGAGCCACAACGTCAGTCTTCCAACATCACGTAAGCGCAGAAGCCAACCCCTGCACAGGTCAGCATCGTCAAGAACATGTACTGGGTGTTGATCGACGGGCAATTGCCGAAAGTCAGCGAACGGTCGAGTATCACATAGAGGAGCAGTCCAAAAATCGCAATCGAACCGTAGAGGTACAGGGTCGGCACGGCGAGCCAGTCGTAAAACTCGCAGAGAATGTTTCGGGGCCTCAAGAGAAGGAGGTTGGTGAGAATGCGCTTGAACAACCCCCCGCCGGAAGCCATCAACATACCCGCAACGATGGCGAACAATGCGATCTGGAGCATAACCCCAAATTTCGACCAGGGGCCGGGGGCGACATCGACCGACAGTGCAGCCGAAAACTTCAAGGCTGCTTCGATTCCGTAAGCGGCAAAGAAGGCGCTGACCAGACGATCGAGCGCCCTGATGAGATCTTGTATGCGCGACTGTATTGGTGCGGCGTCCGAGGTCCGGAACGTCAGCGCAAATGCGAGAACCGCGCCAAGCGCGACACCGATGCCGGCCGCCCAAAAGTACGGATGACCCCAGGCCCAAAAAACTGTCAGAGGCGGATCGTAGCAATTGCGGAGGTGGACATCCCACCACGCCAGCGCGGCCGCAGCGACGCCGATCTCGATGCTTCGTCTGATAATGCCGCCGCCTGACGCGAGCCCCAACCCGCAGAGTGGCCAGATAAGGAGAAGCCTCGGTTGCCGCCAGGGTTCGAAAACCGGCGCAGGCACCGCACCGGCGCGTCGAGCCAGCCAATGCTGGGCGAGATCAAACGTACCGTCCAGGGTGCCGAAAGCAGCAAAGAAAGCGATCGATACAAGCTCGATCGCACGCTGTTGATCTGATATGAAAGGGTGCAGGCACGCAATCAGGGCGCCAAAGACTGCAATCGTCAGAAGCCTTCGCATCGACTTGCGCCCCCAAGAGATGCTCGCAGGCAACGGCAAGCTGAAAAATCGCCGAATGGCCGTCTTGATCTGTACGCGTATATCGTGAAAAATACAATCCTTCCGAGCGGAGGTTGGGCCAGTTGAACTCAATCAGCCAACACTCACCTGATCAGCAACGTCAAGCGTCGGCCGACATCAACCGCATCTACGCGTATGTGGCTGCGAGCTTCGGCGGTCTGGTTGGCGGACTTGCGCGATCATCTCCGAATTTGTCCGACAGCGCGTATTCGGAATACGCGCTGTGGGCCGTGTGCGCCCTCATCGGTGCGCTTTTTTTCAGCGTCATCTCGACGAAAGACTATCGCTCTCGTGTCGGGCGCCTGTTTGGGTGCGGAGTTACGGCGCTTGTCCTGTTTTTTATCGGCGTGGCGCTGCAAGCGTTTTTCGGATCGGAACTGCCCGCACCCGCCGAATGGCCCTTTGCAGGCGCAAATGCCTATTTGATACCTGTCGCGATTGTTGTCCTTGGGTTCTTGTCAGGAATCGGGATCCGCCGGGCGGAAAGAGCGGGCTTCCCGTCCTGGTTGGAAGTACCTTCTTTCGCGGCTGTCACAACGTTCGCGATTATCGTTTTCTTTCTGCTCCGCGAAAAACTCTATTGATCCGAGGCACCGGCCCTTGCGAGCCTCGCATTCGTGCCGCCGCAATGCGCTGGGGTCTATCCAACCGTCTCGCCGCTCGACTCATCAAGCCGCTCAAGCGTCGCATGCAGGCTCTTCTGCACTTCACTGAGCCCGTTCAACAGCTGCGTGACATCGGTACGGGAAAGATTTTGCACCGCAGTATCGACGACCTCCCGGGCGAGCGGGAGCAGCTTGCCCCTCAGCACCCGTCCCTTCGGAGTCAGATAAATATGCCATTTGCGCCGGTCGTCCTGATTGCGCACCCTGCGGACGAGGCCCTTCTTTTCCATGATCACGATCGCGCTCAGCGTGGTCGGCTCCATGGTGCCGACCCGGTTGGACAGCTCGCGCTGGGTCAGGCCGTCCTCATGCCAGAGCGCACGCAGGAAGTACCACATGCCGAGCGTGATGCCATGCGGCTCGATCTTGACCTGAAGAAATCGCTGCAGCAGTCGATGGGTGGCGCGAATCTGATAGCCGACGCTCTCGGCAAACGGCAGATCGGCCTCGCGGGCGGGCACGCTCCGTGGCTTGCCGGTCTTTTTGCCGGTGACTTTCTTCGCGCTGGTCAATGGCGTCCCCTTTGCAAGCCGTGATTGCACATCCGAAAGGTCAGCGCAAACCGGCAGCCAGGAACCGGCCGTGGAACGCTGCCCACCTCCTGGCGTTTTAGGGGGTGTTTTGCAAAGGCCGCTTGCGCTATTTACTTAGTTAGCTAAGTATTTCACCTGTGCCCATCGGGGATAACATGACGACCGGTCCCGAAATGCGGGAATTGACCCTAAAAGTTCGCCGCAAGTCGGAAATCGCCGACGGCGTGTTCCTGTTCGAACTCATGGCCGGCAATGGCGGCGAGTTGCCGCCGTTCACGCCGGGCTCGCACATCACCGTGACCGCGCCCTCCGGGCAGAAGCGGCGCTACTCGCTCTGCAACGATCCGGCCGAGCGCGACCGCTATGTGATCGCGGTGAAGCAGGAAACGTCCGGCCGCGGCGGCTCGCTGAGCTTCACGAAAGAGGTCAAGGAAGGCGACGCGGTCACGGCCGAGCCGCCGGACAACGAATTCGAGATGGCATCGAGCGAACCGAAGCGGCTGATCTTCATTGCGGGCGGCATCGGCATCACGCCGATCCGCGCCATGATCCTGCATTGCCTGCGCCAGGGCAAAACCAACTTCATGCTGTATTACTTCGCGCGAACGCCAGCGATGATGGCGTTTCGCGAGGAATTTGCTGGCGACGCTTTCGACGGCAAGGTCGTGCTGCATCACGACAATGGCGACCCCGACCAGGCCTATGACCTGTGGCCGGTGCTGGAGGAGAGCCGCGGCGCGCATCTTTATTGCTGCGGCCCGCGCGGGTTGATGGACGCGGTGCGCGACATGACCGGCCACTGGCCGGATTCGGCGGTGCATTTCGAGGATTTCGTCGGCGCCTCGGCGCCGCACGCCGACGACACGCCGTTCGAGGTGCGCTTGGCGAAAAGCGGCAAGGCTTACGAGGTCGCGGCACATGTCTCGATCCTGGATACGCTGCGAAGCCACGGCCATGTGCTCGCGAGCTCCTGCGAAAGCGGCACCTGTGGCACGTGCCGCTGCCGCTTCGTTGGCGGCGAGGTCGACCATCGCGACCTCGTGCTCTCGGACGATGAAAAGAAGCGCGAGATCATGATTTGCGTGTCCCGGGCGAAATCGCCGACACTGGTGCTGGATTTATAGCCATGGACCTCGAAACATCCATTTTCCGTCATGGCCGGGCTTCGTCCCGGCCATCCACGTCTTTCTTACCGACGCAGGCAAAGACGTGGATGCCCGGCACAAGGCCGGGCATGGCGAAGATCCGGGAACGACAATGACCACCCCCCTCAACGTCGGCGTCATCGGTCTCGGCCGCGCCTTCACCTTGATGCTGCCGACCTTCGCGGCCGATCCACGCATTGCGCTGGTCGCCGCCAGCGATCCGCGCAGCGAGGCCCGCGAACGCTTTGCGCAGGAATTCGGCGCAAAGGCCTACGAGGATGCGGAAGCTTTATGCGCCGATCCCGACGTCAAGGTGGTCTACATCGCTTCGCCGCATCAGTTTCACGTCGCGCATGTGAAGGCCGCGGCAAAACACGGCAAGCACATCCTGGTCGAAAAGCCGATGGCTTTGTCGATCGAAGACTGCAAGGAGATGATCGTTTCAGCCAGGCAAGCGAATGTCAGGCTGCTGGTCGGTCACAGCCACAGCTTCGATCTGCCCTACTTGCGGGCGCGCGCGATGATCAAAAGCGGCGCTTATGGTCATGTCCGCATGATCAATGCGATGAACTTCACCGACTTCCTCTATCGGCCGCGCCGGCCGGAGGAACTCAACACGGCCCAAGGCGGCGGCGTGGTGTTCAGCCAAGCGGCGCATCAGGTCGATATCGTGCGCTTGCTCGCGGGCGCCAAGGCGGCGTCGGTGCGCGCGTTCACCGGCAACTGGGACGCCGCGCGCAACACCGAAGGCGCGTATTCGGCGCAGATCAAATTCGACGACGGCAGTTTCGCCTCGCTGACCTACAGCGGCTATGCGCATTTCGACACCGACGAATTCATGGGCTGGTGGGGCGAGCTCGGTCAAGGCCGCGACGGCGGCGTGACTTACGGCCGTGCACGCGCGAACCTGCAAAAGGCGACCAGCATTGCCGATGAGATCGCGATGAAGAACGCCCGCGCCTACGGTCCCAGCGGGCGCGACGCATTTCAGACCGGTGGCGAGCTGTCATACAATCATTTCGGGCTTGTGGTCGTGAGCTGCGAGCGCGCTGATTTGCGCCCCACTCCGCAGGGCGTCATGGTCTATGGCGACAAGACGCGGCATCTCGACGAACTCCCCTCACCCAAAATCCCGCGCGCCGAAGTGGTCGACGAACTCTATGCGGCGGCCATGCTGGCGACAGCGCCGCTGCATTCCGGCGAATGGGGCCTTGCAACGCTGGAGATATGTCTTGCGATACTCGAGGCGGCGAGGACGGGGCAAGAGGTCAAGCTAAGTCATCAGGTGTGAGTTTGCTTGTTCGGTCGTCATTCCGGGGTGCGCGGTAGCGCGAGCCCGGAATCAATTTCTCCTAACATTCTTGCGGCGTCATGGTTTCCGGGCTCAGCCCTGCGGGCTGCCCCAGAATGACGACCGAACGACCGCCTTAGGCAGTGCGCGCGCTGTTCGCCCGCGATGCGATGATCGCGATGACGTCGTTCTCGGCGGCGGCCGCGGTCTTGTAGCGCGGCTCGGTGGTGACGAACGGCTGCTCAGCCTCGGCGGGATGAAAGATCTCGACGTAATAGAGGCCGGATGGCGCGTCCAGTTTCGGCTCGATGCGGATTGTTGCCATTGCTATTCCCTCTTACCGTCGTCATTCCGGGGCGCGAGCGCAAGCGAGTGAACTATGGTGCGCAATTGCGCATCTGAGAATCCATTTCTCCAAGCATTCGTGCGGCGCGATGGATTCCGGGTTCAGCCCTGCGGGCTGCCCCGGAATGACGACGGTGAAACGCGTCAAGCCTGCGTCTCCGTCTCTCCCGCAAACATCACTCCCCGCAATTTCTCCGCCAGCGCACTACCTGCCGCATCCGACGCCTCCGTCGTTCCGGTCATGCCCAGATAACGCTCGGCGATGTCGCGCGAATTCAACAGATCCTGCGCCGCGCCCGACAGCGTGATGCGGCCGTTCTCGAACACATAGCCGCGATCGGCGATCGAGAGCGCGGCCTTGGCATTCTGCTCCGCCAGCAGGATCGTGATGCCTTGGTCGCGCAAGCGGACGATCAGGCGGAAGATTTCCGCCACCAGCAGCGGCGCGACGCCGAGCGAAGGCTCGTCCAGCACCAGGATTTTCGGCTTCGCCATCAACCCGCGCGCGATTGCGAGCATCTGTTGCTGGCCGCCGGAAAAATTGCCGGCGATGTCGTTCATGCGCTCGCGCAGCACCGGAAACAGCGCCCAGACCGCTTCGAGTTGCGCGGCAGCGCCATCCTCCGGCACCGCGTAAGCGCCGAGCGCAAGATTTTCCGCAACCGTCATGCCGGCAAAGATCTGCCGTCCCTCCGGCACGTGGGCGATGCCCCGCCGCAGACGCTCCGCCGGCGGCAGCGCCTCGATGGATGTTCCTTCAAGAAGGATCGTGCCCGCTTGAGGCCGCAACAGTCCCGAGACGGCCTTCGCCAGCGTCGACTTGCCGGCGCCATTGGCCCCGAGCAGCGTAACGATCTCGCCGCGTTCGAGCGTGAGGTTGATATCTTCCAGCACGCGGTGATGGCCGTAGCCGATCGCGAGAGATTTGAGCTCAAGCAGCGCCATGATCCTCGCGTCCCAGATAGGCCTCGATCACGCGGCTGTTGTTCTGCACTTCGGCCGGCGTGCCGGTGGCGATGATTGCGCCGGAATCGATCACAACCACGCGGTCGGCGACATTCATCACCAGCGACATGTTGTGCTCGACGATCACAACGGGAATGCCGAGCTTTCGGATCGCGCGCAAGAGATTGGCAAGCTCCTGCGTCTCGGTGTCGTTGAGGCCCGCGGCCGGCTCGTCGAGACAAAGAAGCTTTGGCTGCGCCATCAGCGCGCGCACCACCTCGAGCAGTTTTTGCGCGCCCATCGGCAATTCGGTCGCGTGTGTTTCCGCAAACGACGCGAGCCCGACAAGCTCCAGCATCTCCTCGGCGCGGCGGCGCAAGCGGCGCTCTTCGTCGCGCGCACCGGAGAGCCATAACATCTGGCTCGGCAGCGAATGGCGGCCAAGGCGATGGCCGCCGCTCATCACGTTCTCGATTGCGGTCATGCCGGGAAACACGCGCGCCGACTGGAAGGTGCGGATCAAACCGAGGCTTGCGATCTTCACCGGCGACAGACCGGCAAGATCACGCCCCGCGAACACCACAGTCCCGGCGTCGCGCGACATGATGTTGGAGACGAGATTGAACACCGTGGTCTTGCCCGCGCCGTTCGGGCCGATCAGCGCGGTCACTTCGCCGCCCCTTGCATCGAACGAAACGTCGTTGATGGCCTTCAGGCCGCCAAAGCTCTTGGCGAGGTTGCGCACGCTCAGGATGGCGCTTTCACTCGCCTCGATTTGCGGACTGGTCGCGCTCATGACTTCACGGCCTCCGTCTTGACGACCTCGCGCGGCGCCACGCCGCCAAGCCGCGAGATCATCTGGATCACGCCGCCATAAATCCCCTGCGGCAGATGCAGGAAGCTTGCGACGAGGAGCGCGCCCGACGCAAAGGTCTTGTAGACCGCAAGCGGCGCAAAGATCACCGGGAGCAGCGTCAGCAGCAGCGCGCCAAACAGGCCGCCGACCAGCGTGCTCTCGCCGCCGATGATCAACATCGCCACCAGTTCGAGCGAGCGCGAGGTGCCGACCATTTCCGGCGCGAGGAAGTTGAAGAAGAACGCGTAAAGGCTGCCGGCAAGCGAGGCCAGCGTCACGCTGATCAGAAACGCCGCGAGCTTGTAGCGCACCGTGTTGATGCCGAGCGCGGCCGCCGCCATCTGGTCGGAGCGGATCGCCTTCAGCGCGCGGCCGAAGCCGGAACGAACAGCCCCCACAAGCCCGAGCAAGATGATCACGTCCAGCGCAAGCACGAGGTAATACATCGCGCGCGGAGACGCGAAGGTGAAGCCGAGAGCCGAGAACGAGGGAATGCCGACGAGGCCCGACGGTCCGCCGGTGATATCGATGAAGCCGACGGCGCAGGAATCGATCAAAAGGCCGAAGGCGAGCGTGGCGAGCGCCAGATAAAGTCCGCGCAAGCGTAACGTCACCACCGACAATACCAGCGCGCAGGCGATCGAGACAGCAATCCCGGCGAGGATCGAGAGCACCGGCGAGGTGTCATAGTTGATCGCGAGATAACCTGACGTGTAGCCACCGATCGCCATGAAGCCGGCCTGCCCCAGGCTGACCTGCCCGGCATAGCCCATCAGCACGTCGAGGCCCATCAAGGTCATGAACAAAATGGCGGCAATCACCAGCCCGCTCATGATGCCATTGTCGGTGACGACAAAGGGAATGAGCGCAGCGACCACTACGGCCAATGCCGCGAGCGGCCAGCCGAGATGGTCAGGCAATTTGGCGGCGTGGCCTGCGGCCTTCACCTCGTCGCGGGTGTCCTGCCGGCGCGCGACGCCGCCCTGGATCAGGCCCTGCGGCCGCCAGATCAGCACCACCAAGAGAATGAGCAGCGAGATCGCGCTGGAAAACAGCGAGGAGATGTAGGCGGTCGAGAGCTGCGTGACGAGGCCGAGAAACAGTCCGCCGATGACCGCGCCGGGAAACGAGGCGATGCCGCCGATCGCGGCCGCGACAAATCCGGAGATCGTGAACAGACGCCCGGTGTCGAATTGCAGCGAAGTCGATGGCGCGACGATCACGCCGGACATCGCCGCGATCAGCGTGGCGAGACCAAAGCTCAGCAGCGTCATCCTCGGGACGTCGATGCCCATCAGGCTCGCGGCGGCGGGATTTTCCGCGCAGGCGCGCAGGCCCTTGCCGAGTTTTGTCTTCGCGATCAGGAGCCAGAGCGCGACAATGATGAGCGCGGTCGCGCCGAACACCCAGAACGCCTGGGTTGGAATCGTGATGCCGCCGAAGCCCAATGGTTGTTCGCCGGAGAACGGCGGCGTCGCATAAGGCTGGCTGCCCCAGACCACGAGCGAAAATCCCTCGATCATGGTGAGGATGCCGGCGGTGAGCATCAGCACATTGGCGTTGGAAAGGCGTGACAGCGCGGGAACGAAGGTGAAGCGGGCGAGCACGACGCCCGCGATCACGGTCGTGACGACGGCGGCCGGAATGGCTGCGATCAGCGGCCAGCCAAAGGTCACGGTGAACGTGTAGCCGATCATCGCGGCGATGAGCGCAAAGCCGCCTTGCGACAGATTGATCGCGCCGGTGACGCGAAAGATCAGCGAGAAGCCGAGCGCGATCGCGGCATAGATGCTGCCGACGACGAGTCCGCCGATCGCGATCTGGATGAACTCAAGCACCCCTATTTCGCCTCGGCGCGCGGAATGCCGAGGGGATCGGAGACCACCGCCCAGGTCTGCGCGGCAGCATCCCAGCGCGTGACCACGACGTTGGACTCATCGAGCCCGCGATTGGGCACGGCCTTGAAATCGTAGAAGCCGTTGATGCCCGCAACGCCCTTGAGGTCCTTGAAGTAGTTGCGCAGGTCTTCCGCTGTCGCGTCCGGCTTCAATTTACGCAACGCGCCGACCACGAGCAGCGCGGGGTCCCAGGCATAGGTCGAGGGACCGTCCGGCTTGATGTCGGTGCCGTCGAAGGCCTTGTAAAAGGCGTCCTTCGCGGCCGCTGCTTCGTCCTGCTTCGCCGGCTTTTCGCTTTTCAGAAAATCCGCGGCGGGAATGTAAAGCTCCTTCGGCAGGAAGGCGGCATATTGCGCCATCTGCGCGTAAGTCTGGTTGCCGTTGGTGGTCGCGACCGGCAGTTCGAGGCCGGCATCATGGATCGCCTTGAACACGGTGCCGATCGGCCCGCCGGTCGACCACGCCACCAGCACGTCGGGGATGGCGCCCTTCAGCCGCTGGATCTGTGCAGAAGCGCTGACGTCGGCTGGATTGAGCTGCGCTTCGGCGACCAGCTCGACATCCTTGTGGTCGTCCTGGGCAAACAGCGCCTTGAAATTCTTGTAGGCGTCCTGCCCGCTCGCATCCGTCGAGGTGATCAGCGCGATCTTCTTCAGGCCTTTCTTGCCGAAGTATCGCAACAGCGCCGCGGCGAGTTCCTTGGTCGAGATGCTCGAGGAGTAGACGAAGCTGCCGGCCGGGGGATGAATGCCGGGCGAGAAGCAATAGAGCAGCGGGCCATCCTTCATCAAAGGGGCCATCGCGTTGCAGAGCGCAACCAGCGCCGAGCCGAGAATGACCGGCGGATTAGACGCCTTCACCTGATTGGCAAGTTGCACCGCGACCTGCGGGCTCGACTGATCGTCGTGGAACACGAACTTCAGCGGCTGGCCGTGAATGCCGCCATCGGCATTGGCCTGCTTCTCGAATTGCTGGAGCGCCTGCTGCTCGGCCTTGCCGAGGAACGCGCCGCCGCCGGTGAGCGGCAGGATGACGTTGATCTCGCGATCCGCGGCTTGCGCCATCGAAACACTGCCGAGAAGCGCGGCGGCAACAAGAAGAGTGCGAACGCGCAATCGATCCTCCGAATTTTTTGGCGTTTAGGTGCTTTGGCGTTTCGAGCTTTGTAACGGCTTATTGGCGGCAGCGCTATCGTCAGGGATTTGACATTCGTAGCATGTCACGCCGCCGCACCCGCCATTTCCTTGTCGGTCTCGTCCTCTTCGAGGCCCGCCAAAACCTTCACCTCCTCATCGGATGCGCCAAGCGTCCGCCATGGGACGGTCTTTTCCACGACACCCTGGTAAGAGCGGAGTTTTGCCTGCGGCAGCTTCGGATCGACGTGGCCGATCACCCGCCCCTCCTCCGTGAATGCGCGCGCGGCGTCGATCATCAGGCGGCGGAACTGGACGATTGCGATGTCGCTGGCGCCAAGCCGCTCCTGCGTGCGATCGGCAATCGCGCCCATCGACTCCCACATCGCGATGTCCTGATTGGGAATGCCGGGAATGCCGGTAAAGCTGTCGCCGGTCGCCATCGCCGCACGATCCTGCAAATAATCATTATGCGCGTGGCGCTTGATCGGACGAAACTGCGCGTCGACATCGACGCCGACCTCGAGCACGCAGAACTTCCGCCACGCCTCGGTCGAGATGCCGGCCTGCTCGCCTTCGGCCCAGGCGATGAAGTGGAAGGTGCTCGACGTGTCGCTGCGCGGCACGATCACGCTCGTCACGTTGTAGGTGCTGTTCGGCGGGATCAGCGCGGTGAACGGCGCGACATAGGTGGTGATGCGCACATAGTCATGCGAATTGGCGTTGGTGATCGGACGGCGGATCGCGGCATAACGCATGCCGTAATTCGTCAGCTGCACCTGAATGCGCGGATTCTTGTCGGTCGACGGCCGCACCCAGTGATCGCCCTTGGCTTGCGCGTCGCCTTTGGCGGGGCGCATGTCGGAGGAATGCAGCGTGGAGGAATGCGCCGAGTCGATCTGGCCCTCCATGATCTGCGCCCAGTTGCAGGGCAGTTCGACCTTGGCGATGACGACGCGCGCGTCCGCGTGTGGTGCCCATGGCGGCGCCTCGAATTCCGGCATCAGCTCAAGCGGCCCCATATAGGTCCAGACAAAGCCGCCGGCCTCGCGCGTCGGATAGGCAAGATGCTTTGCCTTTTCCGGCAGCGCACTCGCTTTCGGCTCGGACGGCATGTCGACGACATTGCCGTCGGTGTCGAACTTCCAACCGTGATAGAGGCAGCGCAAGCCGCATTCCTCGTTGCGGCCGAAGGCGAGCGAGGCCTTGCGGTGCGGACAGGCTTCGCCGAGCACGCCGGTCTTGCCGTTCGAGTCACGGAACGCGACCAGCTTTTCGCCGAACAGCTGCACCCTGACCGGCGCGCCGTCGGAGGTGAGCTGTTCGGACAGCACGGCCGGCACCCAGTGGCGGCGCATCAGCTGTCCCATCGGCGCATTGCCCTCAACCCGGCAGAGCAGTTCGTTTTCCGCTTGCGTCAGCATCGGTGCGAATCTCCCGAAAAATCCTTAGGGTCCTAAGTATCTCCTCAGCTACCCATATAGCCAGACACGACAGCGCCGTCCAGAGGCGGCCTTGCTTCTCTTTTCCCTCCCCCTTGCGGGGTCCGAGGCGAGCGAAGCTCGCTCTCGAGGTCGATGCGAGCCTAAGCGAGCCGGGGTGGGGGTAATAGAGAAAAGGCCCCCACCCGACCGTTGCTTCGCACATAGCCGATGCAAAGCATCGGCGTTCTGGTTCTAAGAACGGCGACCAAAGGTCGCCTACGCACCCCTCCCCGCAAGGGGGGAGGGACAGCGCCCAAAAAGCACAACGGCCGCCCTCTCGGGCAGCCGGCCGGATACGCCAACAATGTGCCTGTCGTCCTTGGGATGGCCTAGATGGCGAACACCCAGACCGCGACAATGGTGCCGAGCACGGCAAGGCCCGAAACGGTCCATCCGACCGCGTAAGCCCCGTCATCCTCGGGTCGGTCGACCATCTGATCGCGCCATTCGGTCATGAGAGCCTCCTGCCGGCTATCTCAATTTGGGCCGTCTCTTTTGATGCCTCTTGCCGAATAGGTCGCAGCCAGAGGCCTAAGGTTCAATTTGCGGAGTCAATTCAGGAGGGTGCGTTTGGGTTCCGGGGTCTTATTCCGCGGCGGCGGTCTCTTATCCCTCCCCCTTGCGGGGTCCGACGCGAGCGAAGCTCGCTCTCGAGGTGGATCATCGTGAGCGCAGCGAACGATGGGCCGGGTGGGGACATCTCCCGACAACAAAGAGCCCCCACCCGACCGTCGCTTCGCGCATAGCCGATACAAAGCATCGGCGTTCTAAGGACGGCGACCGGGAGGTCGCCTATGCACCCTCCCCGCGCTGCGCTGGGGAGGGATGAAGAACTCCGGCTAATGCGTTCTTTCAAAGCCGCTTCTTCAGCGCCGTCACAAACCGGTCGACGTCGTCCTCGTCGTTGAAAACGTGGGGCGAGACCCGCATCCGCGCGAGCCGCGGTGCAACATAAATCCCCTCCTCCGCCAGGCCCTCGACCAGCCCGCCCGGCAGCCCGCCGGCGAAATTGAGGCTGAGGATATGCGGCGCGCGAAACTTGGCATCCATGATGCGGACTTTGCTGGCGGCGAGGCCCTCCGCGATGCGATCGGTCAGCATCTTGAGGCGTCCGCTGACCGCCTCCGTACCCCATTCGGCCATCATCTCCATGCCGATCGCGGCCATTTCCATCGAGATGAAATGATCGCGCTCGCCCATGTCGAAACGACGGGCGCCGGTGACGTAGGACAGATCGGCCAGATAGATCTCGGCGTCCGAGCGGACTTCGCGGCGGCCGAAGCCGGTCTGTTCCAGCGGAATGCCGTGCTGATGCCGCTTGGCGACGTAGATGAAGGCGCGGCCATAGGGGCCGAGCAGCCATTTATAGGTCGGGAAGATCACGAAGTCCGGATCGAGCTTTCGCACATCCATCGCGATCACGCCAACCGCGTGCGTCGCATCGATCAGGAACAGCGCGCCTTGTCGTTTGAGCGCCGCGGCGACCTTCTCGACATCGATCATGCCGCCATCCGACCAGTGCACCGAGGAGATCGAGGCAAGCGCGAGCCGCGGCGCGCCGGCCCGCTCGATCGCCGCGAGCACCGCCGAAGTCCAGTCGCCGTCGAGCGGATGGCGTACCGTCTCGATCGAAAAGCCGGCGGAGGCCGCGCGCGTCTGCCATTCCAGCACCGGCGAGGAATGATCGTTTTCCAGCACCAGAACGCGCGTATTGGCCGGGATATCGAGAATCCGGCCGACGGTCGCAACGCCGTAGCTCACCGAGGAAATCAGCGCGATGTCGGCGGCGTCGGCATTGATCAACCGCGCGGCAGCACTTCGTGCACGCTCATGCTGGCGACCGGCAAAATCGGCATCCAGCGTCCACGGCGCGCCCTTGCGCCCCACGGCCTCGCGCGCGGCGTCCTGCGTGCGTAGCGGCAGCGGGCTGTAGGAAGCCGAATTCAGATAGCAGATATCACGCGGCACTCCGAAGAGGCCGCGCTGCGAGTCCAGCATGTGATTCTCTCTTCGGAAAACACAAAGCTTAGCTGCGAGAGATCGCAGCCACCACCCCTACCAACGCAGTGCAGGACCCTCGCTTGGGAGCACTCGGCCTCAATGGTTCGAGACGCCCGCTTTCAGCGGGCTCCTCACCATGAGGGTCTAGGATTTCGCCGCGAAAAACGACCTCATCCTGAGGAGCCCGCCTAAAAGGCGGGCGTCTCGAAGGATGGCTACAGAAAGACTGCTTTGCCAATGCGCCTGGTCAGTGCAAGCGCGTGGGGCTCGCTTGGCCGCCGCCGGCGCGCCAGTGCGATTGATAGACTTCGAGAATGCCGCGCGACATCCGGATATCGGCGCGCTTAAATTCGACTTTAAGATCCTCGAGCTCGATTGCGGAAATGCGGTGATTCACCGCGCCCAGAAACAACAGCGCCATCGCGGTTTCCCAGGAGAAGCCGATGGCCTTCGACAGCACCAGGATCATGTAACGGTTGTTGGCGGCAACCATCTGCTCGACGACATCGGCCGGCAGCGACGACAGCAGCGACAGCGCAATGACCGCTTCCTCGAACCGGTGCGCGAGCGCGTGGGTCAGAACGCTCCTCTCGTTGAGGCGGCCGCATTTATGCGCCTCGGTCATGGCCCGCTTCACCGCGAGGAAACTTGTCTGGCCCGGTCCGAACTTGGAATAGACTTGTCCTGCCGCCTGGCTGACCGACGCCTGAATCTCCGCTGCGAACTCCGGACGCTCCCGCTCGAGCTTGCGCCGCACCTCTTCGGATGCCTTCGCAATCAGCTGACGGAACTTCTGCGGCGGAATTTCCTTGCGCAGGCCGACCCGTTCGGCGAGCAGGCTATCTGTTTCCGCGCGCTTGATCATCTGGCGGAAGCCGAAATCGGAAAAGCGCGCGCCATCGTTGGCGGCCACCGACTGCACGACTTCCTGGTCGCCGCGCGTGACGAGTTCGTCCGTCACCTCGACCGGAACCGATGCGCGTCTGGCAATCGCGAGCAGATGCGTCTGACCCTTGCACCGGACATTGGCGATCAGCGACTTGACGTCGAGCCGCGGCGAAAATTGTAGGACGGGACCTGCGACCGCGATTGCATCGTCGAAGGCGAGCATCTGCACGACCTTGAACGGCGCATTGCTCGAATGCGCCAGCCGCCGCGACAACTCGACACGCGCCGCTTGCTCGATTTCATCGGCAAGCCGCGCGATCACGTCACCGAAGATATGGATCTGATCTTCAGAGAACTCGCCCTGGACCAGAATGTCGGTCGCGTGCCACAGCGCCTTCTCGCGGCTCTCGATCGAGCCGCGCTCGATCGCGTCGTTCAGGGCTTGCATCACGTGGCCGGTTTCAGTCATCGCGCGCCAATTTGAAAATCGTGGGAATGCCGAAATAGCGATAGGCCTCATTTTTTAATGGCGCGGCCTCGCTTTCCCTCAAGTTTTAGGGACTCTGCTGAGGCAGTTACGCTTCATTAAGGCTGGAGCGCGTCGCCGCCTGGCATTCGGCAGCGGCTGAAATTGCGACCAAAATCGCCCATTGAGGCCATTTGACAGCCGCTTTGCCCTTCGTTTACCTGCACTTGGGCGGAAGGCTTGGGTGCAAGCCAGAAGCAGGTTCGGGGGCAAAAACGATGGGCGAGACTACAACGCCTGCGAGCGCAGACGGCACGTCGCGCGCGACAGATAGTGCAATCGCCATTGCCGCGATCGCCGTGCTGATCATTTCCTATTGCGTCAACGCGATGGACCGCACGCTGTTTCCGCTGATGCTGACCGACGTGCGCCGCGAATTCGGCTTCAGCCTGCCGCAAGGCGGCCTGTTGTCGACGGTGTTCACGCTGGGCATGACGCTCGCCGGCGTTCCGACCGGCTATCTGATGTCGCGCTATTCGCGCAAGACGGTGATCCAGATCGGCATCCTGATCTATTCGGCGGCGACCGTGATCACCGTGATCGCAACCGGCTTTGCCGACATGCTGGTCTATCGCACGATCACCGGCGTCGGCGAGGCGATGCAGCTCACCGCGCTGCTGGCCGTGTTCTCCTCTTACTTCTCGCGCCACCGCGCCACGGGCGTTGGGCTGCTCAACTACGCCTATGCCGGCGGGGCGGCGATCGGGCCGTGGCTCGGAGCCAAACTGCTTGTCGCCTACGGCACCTGGCGCGCGCCGATGATCATCTTCGGCGTGATCGGCCTTGCGATGATGGTCTTGATCGCGGCCGTGGTTCAGCCACACTTAAGCGAAAGCAAGGGCGAGGAGACGGCCAAGGCGGCTTCCGGCGGCGCGGCGTCGCTGACCAATCTCAACACGACAGTGCTTGCGGTCTTGAGCGTGCTGTTCGGCCTCTCGCTCTACGGCTATCTCGGCATGTATCCGACCTTCCTGCGCGAGGCGCTGCATTATGCGCCCGCGGACGCCGGCCGCGTGATGAGCATTTACGGGCTCGGCGTGCTGGTGTCATTGGCTTCAGGCTGGCTTGGCGACCGCTTCTCGCCGCGGCTCGTGCTGGGCCTGAGTTTTCTGGTTGCGAGCGCGATTGCGGCAGTGCTGTTCAACGGCCCGACCGATTTTGCGACCCAGGCAGCGTTGTCCTTCGCCCTTGGCGCGACCTTCAGCGGCACGATCTTCGTCAACCTCGCTGCCTGCCACGTCAAATCGGTCACGGCGAATCTTGCCGGGCGCGCGTCCGGCCTGTTCGTGAGCTGCGTCTATGGATCGGCGACGGTCGCGGGCTATGTCATCGGCAGGATCGCGAGCCTCTCGGGCTGGACGGTCGCCGGCAATGTCCAGCTCGTGGCGTTGTGCCTGATCGGCGCGGCGATCTCGCTGTTCCTGCGGCCGCAAGACATGTCGAAGCGGACGACGGCATGAGCAGCGATCTTCCAGTCGTCACCGTCAACGTCTTTCCCGGCGGTTTCAACTGGGGCGTCTATGTGGCCCAGGACAAGGACTTCTTTGCTGAGGCCGGCATTGCGGTCGAGGTGCAGGGCACGCCGAACTCCGTCACCCAGATGACGGATTTCTCGCTCGGCAAATTCGACATCGCGATGACCGCGGTCGACAACATCGTCGCTTATGTCGAAGGCCAGGGCGAGGCGCCGATCGGGCCGCAGCGCGACTTCATGGCGGTCATGGGCAGCGACAGCGGCTTTCTCAGCCTGGTCGCCTCGCCCGCGATTGCCAACATCGAGGATCTCGCAGGCAAGACCTTGTCGGTCGACGCGATGACGACAGGTTATGCGTTCGTGCTCTACGAGATCATGCGCCGCCATGGCTTGAACAAGGATGGCTTCGACAAGGACCGAGGCGACTACGAGCTCGTGCGCGCCGGCGGCATGGTGCAGCGCTGGACCGCGCTGGCCGAGGGCAAGCACGCAGCCACGCTGCTGTCGGCGCCCTACAACATCATCGCGAAGAACGCAGGCTTTACCGAATTCGTCAAGGCGACCGACGTCATCGGTCCCTATCAAGGCAACGTCGCCGCCGTGCGCCGTCCCTGGGCGCGGGACAATCGCGGCAAGATCGAGGCCTATATTCGCGCCTATCGCCGCGCGATCGGCTGGCTTTACGAACCGAAGAACCGCACCGAGGCGATTGCGATTTTGCGCCATCACCTGCCGCAGATGCCGCAGGAGATTGCCGAAGCGAGCTATAACGAACTGCTCGATCCCCGCAGCGGTTTTTTCCGGACCTGCGAGATCGTCCGCGCCGGGCTCGACTGCGTGCTGGAATTGCGCAGCCGCTACGGCGCGCCGCGCATGCAGCTCGATAACCCGGACAAATATTGCGATCTGAGTTTTGGGTAGTAGCCCGACTGTTTGACTTCGTCATGCCCGGCCTCGTGCCGGGCATCCACGTCTTTGGTTGGACTTGGCAAGGAAGACGTGGATGGCCGGGACGAGCCCGGCCATGACGAGCCAGCAAGCCTCACACCGCCGCGATCGTCTGCACCTCAACCAGGAACTGCTCCTTCACCAGGCGGTCGACGATGAGCAGCGTGTTGGGCGGATATTTGCCGTCCGGGAGCATCTTCGGGAATTCGCGCAGGCGAAACGCCATGAACTTCGGAATGTCCTGCGAGTGCACGAGATAGGTGGTGAACTGCACCACATTGGCCCAGGACGCGCCGGCGGATTTCAGCGCCGCCTCGACATTGCGGAACACCTGGGCAGTCTGCGCGTCGAAATCCGCATCGCCGATCACGTTGCCCTTTGCATCGCCCGACAGCATGCCGGCGATGAACAAAAATTCGCTCGCCTTCACCCGCGTCACATGGGTGTATTGCCCCATCGGCGGCCCGAGTTCGTCCGGATTATAGATCTTGAGTTCTGCTGACATGACGTTTCTACCTGACGTTCCTAGCTGATGTTTTTTGGCCAACGGCCGCCATTCCCTTTGGCACTATTCGTCATCCCAAAGTCGGCCGCAAGCTCTCGGCCTCGCACTTGCTGCCATGTGGCACGCGCGCTAGGCTCAGCGCATATTTTTGGCAGGAGGCACGTATGACCCAGTCGGACGAGAGCAAGATTTCAGAGGACCGCCGCGAGGCCCTGCGCTATGCGCTGGCGATCGGCTCCGGCGCGGCGCTGGCCGCTTCGCTCGCAAGTCCGGCCTCGGCGGACACGAGCGCCGACAACACGCTGGATCGCATTCGCGCCAACAAGGTGCTGCGCATTGCCGCGCTGCCGGGCGAGCTGCCGTATTTCAACAAGGATCTCGCCACCGGCACCTGGTCGGGCTTTGCGATCGACATGGCGAGCGACATCGCGAAAATCTTCGACGTCAAGCTGGAATACATCGAATCGACCTACGGCAATTCGATCCTGGATTTGCAGGCCAACAAGATCGATCTCGGCTTTGCGCTCAATCCGACGCCGCAGCGCGCCCTCGTCGTCGATTTCACCAGTTTCGTTTTTCCGCATCCGTTCGGCGCGATGCTGAAGAAGGGCCTGGAGGCCAAGACCTGGGCCGACATCAACAAGCCCGAGGTGAGGATCGCGGTCGACGTCGGCTCGGTCAACGAGACCACGGCGCGGCGGTTTGCGCCGAACGCCACCATCAAGTCGCTGAAGTCGCGTGACGAGGTGATGCTGGAGATGGCGTCCGGCCGCGTCGATTGCGTGGTCAACGCGCTGGTGCTTGGCCTCACCGCGGTCGCCAAGAACCCGAGCCTTGGCACCTACAAGATCCTGCAGTCGCCTTCGGTGACGATCCCGAGCAGCTGCGCGGTCCGCCGCGAGGCCGACAAGCGCTGGCGCGATTTCATGTCGGTGTGGATCGACTACAACCGCGGCGTCGGCCAGATGCGCGAATGGTTCGTCAAGGGAATGACGCTGTCCGGCGTCAAGCCTGAGGACGTGCCGGTGGAATTGAATATCTGATGCATGCCTGATCGATCATGCGTCTCATCGCCTTCGCGGTCACGGGTCTCATCCTCGCGGGCTGCGGAGGCACGTTGTTCCCTGGCGCAGGGACGATGGACATCGCCCTTCAATCGACGCCGCCAGGCGCCGACGCAATCACGTCACTTGGTCCTTCCTGCAGAACGCCCTGCACCGTCGCCGTGCCGTCTCCCACCGAGGATTTTTCCGTCAGCTTTGCGCTGACGGGCTTTCAACCGATGACTGTCCCGGTGCGGATCACCCGCAGCGTCGGCGGCCGCTTTGCGCCGCCGTTTACCAGCCTCAACCCCGACCCGGTGGTCGCACAGCTTGAGCCGGTCGCTCCGCCGCCGCGGCGGGTGAAGAAGAAAAAGATGGTGGCGCAGTAAGCGTCTTTCTCCCCCGTCATTGCGAGCGCAAGCGAAGCAATCCAGTCTTAGAAAAAATGGATCGCTTCGTCGCTCTGCTCCCTTGCGCAAACGCTTCGCGTTTGTCGCAGGCGATGACGGCGACCGGCCTCACGCCTTGTCATACGTCATGCCGCGTTCGAGCCGGCGCGCCGCCAGCGTCGAGGGAAACAGGATCGCAAAGTAAATCAGCGCGACGACGGTGTAGACCTCGAGCGGCCGGTAGGTATCCGCGTTGATCAGCGTGGCGTTATAGACGAGATCGGGCACCGCGATCACCGACACCAGCGAGGTGTTTTTGAGCTGCGTGACGGATTGGTTGACGTAGGGCGCAAGCATCGGCTTCAACGCCTGCGGCAGGATCACGAGCCGCAGCAATCGCCATGGCCGCAAGCCCAGGGCGCGCGCCGCATCCCACTGCCCTCTCGGCACGCTCTCAATGCTGCCGCGCACGATCTCGGCATAGAACGCCCCGCCATAGAGCGACAGCACGGTCATCGCGGCGACATGCGCCGGAATATTGACCCCGATCACGACCGGGAACGCGTAGTAGAACCAGATGATCTGCACGAGCAGCGGCGTGCAGCGAAACGTTTCGATATAGGCGACCAAGAGCCAGTCGATCACGGCATAGCGCCGCAGGCGCAGGATGCCGACGACAAGGCCGATGACGCTTCCCAAAAAAATGGTGCCGATCGTATAGACCATGGTCCAGCCGAGCCCGAGCCAGAACAGATGGCTGTACTTGGCGAGGATTCCAAAATCCCAGACGTAGTTCATGCTGGCACCTGTTCGCGACAAGCCGGCCGCACGGGAGGTCTCTTATCCCTTCCCCTTGCGGGGAGGCATAGGGCGCCCTGCGCGGCCTTTCTTAAGAAACGCCGAAGCAGAGCTTCGGCTATGGCGAGTAAAGCGAGCGTCGGGGTGGAGGTACAAGAAAAAGAATAGCCCCCACCCGACCGTCGCTTCGCGCATAGCCGATGCAAAGCATCGGCGTTCTCTTGTTCAAGGACGGCGACCGAAGGTCGCCTATGCACCCTCCCCACGCTTCGCGGGGGAGGGATCAAGAGATGACGAGAGCCGCGCATCAGATGTAACGGCCCGGTGAAAAAGCCGACGCGTCGAACGACGGCGTCTCGCCCGCGATCATCGCCGCGATCGCCGACCCCGTCGCGGGACCGGTGGTGAAGCCGATATGCTGGTTGCCGAACGCGAGCCACAAGCCCTGGTGCCGCGGCGCCTTGCCAATCATCGGAAGACTGTCCGGCAAGGTCGGCCGCGCGCCGCGCCAGGGTTCGGCGACAGCGGAGCCGAATTCGACGACGCCGCGCGCGAGCGGCACCACCATGTTAAGCTGCGCGTAGGACGACGGTGCGTCGCGATCGGTCAATTCGACGCCGGAGGTGACGCGAATGCCATTCTCCATCGGTGTCATCAGGAAATTGCCCTCGGCATCATGGATCGGACGCTGCAAGCTGCGTGCCGGATTCGGCGTGAATTCCTGGTGATAGCCGCGCTCGACCGCGAGCGGCACGCGATAGCCGAGCGGGCGCAAAATATCCGCCGACCATGGGCCGAGTGCGACCACGACATGGCGCGCCGCAATCGCGCCGTCACTGAGCGTCACGCGCCAGCCGTGGTCTCCAGAGCCTTGGCCGGTGGACTCGATGGCCTTGATGTCGGACTGGCGCACTTCGCCGCCCAGGCCCCTGAACATCTGCGCATAGGCCTTGGCCACCGCGCCCGGCGAATCCACCGATGCCGTCTGGCTATGCAGCAAGCCGACTTTATAGACCGGCAGGATGTGCGGCTCGAGCGCGGAGATCGTCTGACGGTCGAGCAGCTCGCTCTTGATGCCGAACTCGGCGAGAAACGCCTGCTCGGCCTTTGCCGAGGCAATCCCGTCGCTGCGCCAGGCCTTGAGCCAGCCGGTCTCGCGGATGCGCTGTGGCGCACCGGCTTTCACGATCCATTCGCGATGAAGTTTCAGCGACGCATCGATCAGGCCGTGCAGCGCGACCGCGCGCGGCCGCGTGCGCGATGGCACAGCGTTGGCCAGAAAGCGCGCAACCCAGTCGAGGTTCTTCATCACCCAGAGCGGATCCCAGCGCAGCGCGGCGCTGGTGTTCGCCAGATAGGACGGCAGCGCGCGCCACAACGAAGGCTTGTTGAGCGGCAGGATCGAACCGGAGGAGAGAATGCCGGCATTGCCATAGGATGTTTCGCTGCCAGGCTCCTTGCGGTCGATCACGACCACCGAAAATCCGCGCTCTCTTGCGGCGATGCCGGCCGAGGTGCCGACGATGCCGGCGCCGAGCACGGCGACATCGACTTGTGTTGGCGTCAAACCATCCGACATTCACGTATCCACCGAACTAGATCAATGTGAGTCCGCCATCGACCGGCAGCGAGACGCCGGTCAGATGCGAAGCCTCCGCCGAAAGCAGGAAGGCGACGACGGCAGCGACTTCATCGGCCTCGGCAAGCCGCGACAACGGATTTGCTCTCGCGACCTTCTGCCAGCTGGCTGCATCGAGCGCGCCTTTCAGGCCAGGATCCTTGCGCGTGAAGCCGGGCACGACGACGTTGGCGGTTGCGCCTGAGGATGCGAGTTCGATGGCAAGGCACTTCACCAGCACTTCGAGCGCGGCCTTGGCCGAGCCCGATCCCGGATAGGTCGAATCCGGTGTAAAGCGATGCGCCGCAAAGCTCGAGACCGCGACGACTCTGGCCTGCGGCCGTTTCAGATCCGCGAGCGCCGCGCTGGTCATTTCATGGAAACTTGCCGCCATCACCGCAAAGGGGCGCATCAGGCCCTCGCGCGGCAGCTCCGCAAAACCGCGCCGGTCGGCAAAGCCCGCCGCATGCACGATCGCATCGACGGGGCCGAATTTTTCGCGCGCCGCGCCGACCAGGGCGGACCCCGTTCCCGCCAAAGCGAGGTCGCCGGTCAAAACCTCGACCCTGGCGCCGCGCGCCTGGCATTCGCCGGCCACGTTTTGCAGACGCGAAACGCCGGCCGCGTCGCTGCCCTGGCCGTGCAGCATCAGGCAGGCCTCGGGCCTCGCCAGACGGCGCGCCACCGCAGCGCCAATTCCGGACCCCCCACCCGTAATGATCGTAACCCGCAAAACTTCGCCCCTCGCGCGACTAAACTTGGCCCTCGCGCGACTATAAGTGCGGCTTTCTTGAATGCCAACGCCTACGGGAACCCGCTCGCTGGAACAGGTGCCCGCGGCACGGTTGAAGCAGCCCCGCGTTCGACGCGTTGCACCCCGATTACAATTGCGAGGATTTGGAACACAAGCTCCGGTCGCCGGTTTGCTTCCCGCATCAATTGACGACCGGGAGATCCACATGAAGAGCCGACTACTCGCTTCGACACTATTGGCGGCTTCGCTGCTCGTCGCGCCAGCCGTCGCTTTCGCGCAAACATCAGCACCGCCGGATTCGACAGGGCCGTCGGGAGGACCGTCTGGCGGATATCAGCCTGCGCCAAAGTCCATGCACCACCACGCCATGAGATCGACCCACATGAAACATGGCACGACCACAGGCATGAGCTCGTCGAAGAGCCATAAGGGCAACAAGTCGACCGCAGAGAAGCCTTCCAGCTACTGATTGCGAAAGTCAGAACGTGAGAGAGCGTGCGCCCTGAGGTCGTCATGGCCTTTGGGCGCTCGCGCTCATTTTGCCTGGTGCGGCTCACGCGGGCTGCAGCATGCTCGCGGTTGCGTCGAACGGTTTGAAGTTCGTTTGCTCGCCTCGCGTGAAATATTTTCCGCTCAATGCGCGGGCGCGCGGGCGCACCGGACACGGACGTGAGTCATGCGGAGCACTCCAACCTGCCCCGCGCGTGATGCGTTGTTCCCTCGATGACAGACGGGAACACAAACTGCGGTTGCAGGTTTGCTTCCCGCGTCACGTTGACACGGAGATTTTCATGTCCAGCAAACTTCTCGCCTCAGCGCTTCTCGCGACCTCGCTGCTCGCAGCGCCGGCCATCGCCTTCGCGCAAACATCGCCACCGCCGGATTCGACAGGACCGTCGGGCGAGGCCACGACCGCGCCAAGAGCCATGCCCATGCACCACCACGCCATGCGTCACCACATGGCCCACCGTACGCACTTCGGGGCCGGCACCACGACCGGCATGAGCAGCCGGCCCGGCCGTGCGACGTCGCGCAAGCCTCCCGCAAGCTGACGACGTTATGCTCGAACATGACCGCGTGCCCCTGAGGTCATGAGGCCTTAGGGCGCCCGTGCGCGATTTGGGCGGGCCAGCGGCTCACGCGCGCGCCAGCGTAGGCCTTGTCGTTGCAAAGCCAAACAGCAACATTGACAGCGCAAGTCCGGCGTGTCCCCAGCTGTCGTTCCGGTTGTTGGTGATGCAGTTGAGGATCATGCCGTTGCCGACCCAAAAGCCCATCGCGGCGAGCGCGGCATAGATGCCGCCGAAAATCTGGAACCACGCGCGTGCGGCGCCGGCACCGAACGATGAAGCCGCCAGAAACGTCACACCCGAGGCGATATGCATGGCGCTGTGCAGCGGGTTCACCGCGAAGATGCCGAGAAACACGTCGTCAACGGTGACGCCGGGCACGAAGCCGAGCACGCCACCCGAGATGAAAGCCGCGCCGTAGAAAAATCCGAGCTGCCGGATCATCGCAAGATCTCCCTCCACACCATCCGATTGATGTCAAAGCGGTTCGGCAGTGCCGTAGGCTGGCGCCGGCTCGCGGTGCCAAAGCCGCGACAGACGCCGCTCGAAACCATCGACATAGGTGAACACGACGGGCACGACGAGAAGACTGAGCGCCGTCGAACTCAGCAGACCGCCGATGGCCGCGACCGCCATCGGCTGGCGGAAGCTGGAATCGGCGCCATATCCGAGCGCGAGCGGCAACATCCCGGCGGTCATCGCGAACGTCGTCATGACGATGGCTCTGGCGCGGTTGCGGCATGCCGCAAGAACGGCGTCTCTCGGCGAGAGGCCGTGATCACGCATGCTCACCACCGCATATTCGACCAGCAGGATCGAATTCTTCGAGACGATCCCGATCAGCATGACGACGCCGATCATGGCCGGTAGGTCGAGTTCGCTGCGCGCCAAAAGAAGCGCCACGAAGGCGCCGCCGAACGACAGCGGCAGCACGGAGAGGATGGTGACCGGCTGCAGAAAATCCTGAAACAACAGCGCCAGGACGCAAAAGAGAGACAGCACGGCGACGACCACCGCGATGCCGAATCCGGCGGCGAGTTCCGCCGCCGTCTCGGCGTCGCCGGATTGAATCAGCCTGACGCTCCCCGGCAGGCCGCGCGCCGCCGGCAGGTCGAGCGCGGCGTTCAGCGCCGCGCCAAGCGGCGTGCCGCCGAGATCGGCATCGACGGTGACATAGCGATGGCGGTCATAGCGGTCGATCTGCGAGGGTCCGCTCTCGACCGAGAGGCTGGCGATGCTTGAAAGCGGCACCGCACCGTCGCGACCCGCTACGCGCAGGTTTGCGAGCGTCTCGATATCCCGACGTGCGGCGTCGGCGATCCGGACACGCAGATAGATCTGGCGCCCGTCGAGATTGAGCCGCGCCACCTGCGCGTCGAAATCGCCGCTGGTCGCGATGCGCACGACTTCGCCGATCGACGCCGAGGTGATGCCGCGCTCGGCGGCACGGCGAAAGTCGGGCCGCACGATGATCTCGGGCCGCTCGAGGCTTGCGGTCGTGCTGACGTTCGAGAGGCCGGGCAGACTCAGCATTTGATGTTGCAGCGCCTCGGCGCTCGCCTTGAGCGCCTGCGCATTGTCGCTTGCAAGAATCAATTCCATCTTCTCGCCGGGCCGGCCGGCGCCGATGTGGAAATGCGCGCCGGGAACCCCGGCGAGCCGCTCGCGCAGCGTATTTTCCAGCACGACCTGCCGCGCACGTTCGTCGCGCGGCGCAAGCGTCACGATCAACGCGCCCCTGCGCACGTCGCCCGCCTGTTGGGTGTCGCCCTCGGAGCCGCCGCTGCCGCGCTGGATGTCCCCGACCGTGGTCAAAATGCCGGCGATGCCCGGCACGTCCTTGATCGCTTCTCGCGCCTCTTCGGCCGCGCGCAACGTGCTGTCCAGCGAACTTCCGGGCGGCAGCTCGATGTTGACCGTGGTGAAGCCGGCATCGGACGGCGGTATCAGCCCGGACGGGAGCAGCGGCGCCAGCGCGATGGAGCCGAGGAAGAACGCGACGGTGCCGACCGCCGTGGTCTTGCGATGATCCAGGCACCAACGCACCGCCGACAGGTAGGCGCGCATCAGCCTCCCGTCGCCGCGTTCTTCCACCTTCCTCGCATGAAGCCAGCGCGCCGCCATCAGCGGCGTCAGCAGGCGCGCAACCAGGAGCGAGGCCAGAACCGCAACGACCGCGGTCAATCCGAACTGCTTGAAGAACAGGCCGGGTACGCCGCTCATGAAGGTCGTCGGCAGGAACACCACGACGAGGCTCATCGTGGTCGCGGTGACCGCGAGCGCGATCTCCTCGACGGCGTCGGCGACGGCCTGTGCGATCGGCCGTCCGGACCTGCTGTGGCGCTCGATGTTTTCGATCTCGACGATGGCGTCGTCGACCAGAATCCCGACCACCACCGCCAGCGCCAGCAATGTGAGAATGTTCAGGGAGTAGCCGAGCCAGAACATGGCCGCGAAGGCCGGCAGGATCGACAGCGGCAGGGCGGTTGCGGCGATCAGCGTTGCCCGCCATTCGCGCAGAAAGAAGAAGACCACGACGATGGCGAGCACGCCGCCTTCGTAGAGCATATGCATCGAGCCGTCATATTGCTCGACCGTGTAGGCAACCGAACCCGACACGCGGCGATAGCTCAATGACGGCTCGGCGGCCTTCAGGCGATCGAGCGCAGCCTTGACACCGTCGACGATGCGCGTTTCGTCGAAATTCCTGGCGCGAAAGACCTTGAATCCTACGGCCGGCGCGCCGTTCAACAGCGCGGCCTTGCTGCGGTCGGCGATGCCGTCGCGCACCACCGCGACCTGGTCGAGGCGGATTTGCCGGCCATCGGCAAGCGCAATCGGCAAAGCGGCCAGATCGGATGCCTGCCGGACGGTGGCGATGGTGCGGACCGCCTGCTCCGACTGGCCCAACTGCCCCTTGCCGCCGGAGGATTCCTGTTCGACCTGCCGCAGCGCGCGCGAGACGTCTCCCGGCACAACACCGAGCGCAGCCAGTTCCGTCGGATTGACCTCGATGCGTACTTCGCGCTGGACGCCGCCGACCCGTTCGATCCGACCCACGCCCGGCACGCCCAGCACGGCCTTGGCGACGGTGTCATCGACGAACCACGACAGCGCCTCCTCGTCCATGCGATCCGAAGCGATCGCATAGACGGCAACCGCATCGCCGCCGATCGTCACAGCGCCGACCGTTGGCTGCAACAGGTCCGCCGGAAGATCGGAGCGCACCCGATCGACCGCGTCCTTGGTTTGAATCAACGCTTCGGAGATCGGCTTTTCGAGCACAAATTGCGCGGTGATCGACACCCGCCCGTCGGTGATCGAGGTGCGGATGTGTTTCAAGCCGCCCAGCGTCGCCACCGAATCCTCGACGCGACGCGCCACCTCCGTTTCAAGCTGCCCCGGCGCGGCGCCGGGTTCGAGCAAGGCAATGTTGACCGTGGGAAGGTCGATGTCGGGGATGTTCTGGATCGGCAGATTGCGAAACGCCCACAGCCCCGCGAAGGCGAGCAGGACAAATAAAAGCGTGGTGGGGATCGGATTGCGGATCGACCAGGTTGCGAGATTCATGGCGAGGCCTCCGCCCGGCCGCCGCCCGTCGCCTCGGTCACACGCACGAGGTCGCCGTCATTGAGAAAACTGGCGCCGATGGCAACCAGGCGATCGCCGCTTCGGACCCCCTCGACAATCTGCAATTCGCTGGCCTGACGCCGGCCGACCACGACAGCCTTCAGGGCGACGCGCGGTAATGGCTCTTCATCCGACAGCTTCAGCACGTAGCTGCGGCCATCGCGTATCGTCACGCATTCCGCCGGCACCACGATTGCGTCGCTTTCGCCAGTGACGATGCGCCCGCCCGCGTACATTCCCGCCCGCGCCGCGCTGCCGGGGACGACATCGGCATAGACGATGCCAAGCCGGGTTCGTGGATCAAGCGACGGCGCCAGCCGGCGAACCCTCGCCATCGCCGCTCCGCCGCCGGGTAGCCGCAGCTCGACGTGCTGGCCGACTGCGACATGCAGGAGCTGTTCGGCCGTCAACTCGCCGCGCCATTCCAGGCGATTTTGCCGGATCAGGCGAAACAGCTCCTGCCCGGTCGCGACGACCGCACCAAGCGTCGCCGTGCGCGAGCTGATCACGCCATCGTCCGGCGCCACGACGTCGGTGTAACGGATTTGCAGGCGGTTGGTCTCCAACAGCGCTTCGGCGGTCCTGGCCTGGGTCACAAACTGCAACGCGTCGCGGTCACTGACCGTGCCGGTCTTCTGAAGGCTCAGCGTGCGCTGCTCGTTGGCCCTCGCCTGCTCCGCATTGGCTTGCAGCCGCACGGCGTCAGCCTGCAGCAACTCGGCATCGAGACGCGCCAGCACCTGGCCCTTCGTAACCTCGTCTCCGACGTTGACGAGGACCTCGACGAGGCCGTAGCCAGAGACCCGCGCGCCGATGCTCGCTTCCTGCCACGCGGCGATGCTGCCCGAGGCCTCCAGCTCCACCGGCCATATCGCGCGCTGCGGCTGCACCGCGGTAACGGTCAACGCCGGCGTCGGCTTGACCGGAGAGGTCTCTCCGGCCTGGCGATGCTGCGACATCGCCCAGCCGGCCGCAGCCGCTGCGGTTGCCATCACCGCGATCCCAAGCGCGACCGGACGCCAGCGGCGGCGCGGCCGCGCAGCGTGTTTTCCGGCGCCGAGCGTCTCGCTCACGCGCGCGGAGCCTCTGCGAGCCCCAGAGATTTCAAGCTGAGATTCCATAGCAGCTCGCGATTTTTCGGCGTGTTGAACGCGCTCTTGACGTCGACTTGCCTCGAACGCGCGAAATATTTCCCGCTCACTCCGCCCACCTCGGGCGATGTCGCCAGGTACACCGAGGTGGCGGCGCCCTGTTCCGGCGAAAGTGCAAACGGCAGCGTCAGCCAGGCGACGACCCTGAAGATGCCGGGCGCGCGCAGCATCATCGGCGTCTTGACGACGCCGGGATGGACCGCGTTGGCGGTGACCGGCGTCGTCTTCAACCGCTCGGCAAGCTCGATCGTGAACAGCAGCATCAACAGCTTGGAATTCGCGTAAGTGCCAAAGCTGGAAAACCGCTTCTCGCTTTGCAGGTTGCCGGGATCGAACCTGCCATTGGCGTGGACGCTGGAGGAAAGATTGATGACGCGGCCTTGCCGCGCCGCCTTCAATGCACCGAGCATGAGATGCGTGAGGTAGAATTGCGACAGATAATTCACCTGATAGGCCGCCTCAAAGCCGTCGCTGGTGAGCCGGCGCGCGCCCGGAAAGATTCCGGCGTTGTTGATGAGGACATCAAGACGCGGATAACGCAGGTGGAACGCCTCGGCGAGCGCGCGCACATCTGCGAGCGAGCGCAAGTCGGCGGTGATGACGCCGGTATCGCGCTCGCCCGTGGTTGCCTCGATGTCGCCGGCGACCGCCTGCGCCTTGGCCGCATCGCGCGCGGCGAGCACGACGGTGTATCCTCTCCGCGCGAGTTCGATCGCGGTGGCGCGGCCGATGCCTTCGGTCGCGCCTGTAATCAGACAGATTGGTTTTCGCATCGATGAGCTCAGGTACGGTTGATCGAGGTGCCGCCATCGACGATGAGCGCAGCGCCGGTCATGAACGAGGCGTCGTCGGAGGCGAGATACAAAACGGCGCGGGCGATTTCTTCCGGCGAGGCGACGCGCTTGAGCGCATGCAAGCCGGCGATGAAGCTCTGCGCCTCGGCGGTCGCATTCATCTGCCGGTAGAGCGGCGTGTCGACCGCGCCGGGCAGGATGGCGTTGACGCGAATATGTTTCGGACCGAACTCCGCCGCCAGCGACTGCGTCAAGCCGATCAGGCCGGACTTGCTGGCGCTGTAGCTCGCAACGCCCGGAAATCCAACCGTGTGGCCCGCGATGCTCGAGGTGAAAATCAGCGAGCCCGCGCCGCGCCGGAGCATCGCCGGCAGCTGGTATTTGGCGCCCAGAAACGCCGCGGTCAGGTTGGTCGCGATCGCCTCGGTGAAAGCTGCCACGGAGACCTCGGTCGTCGGCCCCATTTCGCCGAGCGTGCCCGCATTGTTGAAGGCGATGTCGAGCCCGCCGAACGTCGTCTCCGCCAGGCCCACCAGCGCCCGCGCATAGGCTTCGTCGCGGACATCGCCGGCCAGCGCGGCAGCTTTGCCGCCGGAAACCTCGATCTCCGCCACCAGGCGATCAAGCTCGGCGGCGCGCCGCGCGCCGACCACGACCTGCGCGCCCTCTTCCGCGAACAATCGCGCGACCGCGCGGCCGATGCCCGAACTCGCGCCGGTGACGATCGCGACTTTCCCTGTCAGCGATTTCATGTCTGCAAAGTACCTTTCTTGGATCGTTGATGCGGTGCGTGCGTCAGGATGGCGGGTTCGCCAGCTCCGGCATGTTCGCGAACATTCGCATCATCATGGATCGCGTCACGCTGGCCGGAACGACCGCCCGCATCATCCGGTTCATGCGGCCGGGAATCAGCGTCGCCCGGTTTGCGGAAAGTGCCTGCAGACCTTCCCTGACCACATCGCCGGCCAGCATCGGTTTGAGCGGCATGGTTTTCGGATCGAGGCCGAATCTGGCGAGCACGGGGGTGTCAGTCGGTCCAGGCAGGACGGCCGTGACGTAGACGCCGAAGGGCTTGAATTCCTCATGAAGTGCGAGCGCGAGGCTTCGCACATAAGCCTTGGCAGCCCCGTCATGCGCCATGAACGGCGCCCCGTTCTCCGCACCCACGGCACCGACAAAGGCGAGGCCTCCGCGTCCGCGGTCGACCAACCGCCGGCCGAAGTGGCGTGCCATTTCGGCGTGCGCCAGCGCGCTCAATCGCAGCGTCATCGCCAGTTCGTCGCTGTTCTTGTCGAGAAACCGGCCGGGATTTGCGCTGCCCGCGTTGGAAATCACAAGTCCGACGTCCAGCTCGCGCGTTGCTTCGGCTATTCGAGCGATGAACCCTTCGACCGCGAGGTCCGCGACAATCACGCGATGCTCAACGCCGAATTCCCTGGAACACTCAAGACCGACTTCGTGAAGCTGGGGCTCGCGCCTTGCGACCAGCGCCACATGGATACCCGAGGCGGCGATCTGCCGGGCGAATTCGCGGCCGATTCCTGAAGAGGCGCCGGTGATCACGGCCCAGGGGCCAAACCTCTTGCCATCGATCTTGGACATCTCGCCGCTTTCATAAATTTCATAGTGATCGATACATTAATGCGCATGGTTGCGCCGCCGCGTCAAGAGATATATATCGATCGCTATGAATAGAGCGGAGCCACCCTCCCGGCCGCGCGGGCGGCCGCGGGCGTTCGATCGCGACGAAGCGCTGGACTGCGCGATGCATTTGTTCTGGCGGCGGGGCTATGAGGCCACCTCAGTGAGCGACCTGACGGACGCGATGGGCATCACGCCGCCGTCACTCTACGCGGCGTTCGGCGACAAGAAGCGCCTCTTCCTCGAAGCGGTCGATCGTTATCAGGCCGGTCCCGGCAGCTTTGCGAAAGCGGCGCTGTGCGACGAGCCGACGGCCGAGCGCGCGATGCGCCATCTCATGATGGGCACGATCGATTCCTTTTTCGAACCGAAGGGCACCAAGGGCTGCATGGTGGTGCTTGCCGCGACCAACTGCACGACCGAATCGAGCGACATCGCCGAGGAACTCGCCGGCCGCAGGCGCCTTGCCGAGCGGCTGGTTCGCGACCGCATCGCGATGGGGCGCGACGCCGGCGAGCTTCCAGCCAATACCGATGTCGAGGCGCTTGCCGCGCTGATCATCACGACGCTTTACGGCCTTTCGATCAAGGCCCGCGACGGCGCCTCGCGCGCGTCCCTGCGCAAGGTGGTGGAACAGGTGATGTCGATGTGGCCGCGCGCGCCCAAGGCTCCGTCGTCTCGAACCTCACGGTGATGAGGGGATAAAGCGCGGCCCGGTTCCCTGAGAAGCCTCGTCGACTCCACTTCTGGAGAAAGAGCATGAGCTGGTACACCTTTGTCGACTTTGAATATATCGACTCTGACGAGCTGGGCGAGACTCCGGAATTCGACATTGAGCGCCGGCTGGCCGAGATTGAATTGCTGGTCACCAGCAATCAATATCATCGTGATGTCGCCAAGGACATCTGCGAGCTCGTCACGACAAAGAAGGCGAGCTTCAAGCTTATCTCATACGCCGTCATCGAGATCTTCTCGAAGCTTGCCGCCAGGTTTCCCGAAGTTTCGTTTGCCGTGCGTGGCCGCGGTGAAGATATCAGGGACATTTGGCTTCGCGAGTATGCCGGCGGAAAGACTGTCCTTGCTCTTGGCCCCCCGGAAGGAGCCAGTCTCTAGACATGCGCAGGTAGGGAGCAGGCGTTCAAACTCCGCCGTTTTTCGAACAATGCGGACGTTTGGGCGTTAACTCGGCCGGAGCTTCCAGATGTCGGCGCCTCTCGTCGTTTCCATTCCCCATCGCCTCGGCCGTGAAGAGGCTACGCGCCGCATCAAGGCCGGCCTGGCGCGCGCCCTCGCCGGCATACCAATGCTTCAGATCGACGAGCAAAGGTGGGAAGGCGATCGCCTGGTGTTTTGCGTGAGCGCGCTCGGGCAGGTCGCGTCCGGTCACCTGGACGTTGCGGACGATCATGCCCGGCTCGAGGTCACTCTGCCGTGGCTGTTGCAGCGTTTTGCCAAAGCAGCCCAGGCGGCGATCAGCAATCGTGGCAATCTGCTGCTCACCAAACGGGACTAAAAAGCTGGCATCGCCGTACCGTCGAGGACGTCCTTGTGATTGGCCACGGCCCTTGCCTCACCCTCAAGGCAAAACCAGCAGCACGCCCGCGACCAGCATCGCCGCAAGCGCGGACACGCCGAGCGACCAGTGAATCCCGATCAGGCTTCCGAGCAGGCCGACCGAGAAGCCGCTGAACGTCTTCAGGCCAAGGCTTGCCATGTTGAACAGGCCGATGACGCGGCCGCGCTTGTCGGGCGGCGCATCGAGCTGCACGAGGCTCTGCGCCATCGCGTTGAAGGACAGTTCGAGGAAACCGGCGGCGAGCAGGAAGAGAAGCGCGAGCCAGTAGGTCCCCGCGAGCGAGAACACCGTCAGCGCCCCGCCCCATAATAGCGCCAGGATCATTGCGGTGCGCGGCTTTGGCGGCAGCAAGCCCCCTCCCTCCAGGATCAAACCAGCCAGGAGCCCGCCGGCCGCGTCGGCCGCGAGCAACATGCTGTAGGCAAGGCCGGGATCGCCGTGCCTGAGATCGGCGGCGAAGTTCGGCATCTGCGAACTATAGGCATTGCCGACGAAGAACGACGCGGCGCCGGCGAGCAGCACCATCGACACGATTGTCGGGTGTCCCTTGATGTCGCGGATGGTGGAGATGATGTCGCCAAGCCCGCGCACGGCGCGGCGTGGCGCGGCCGTGGCCGCCTTGCGAAACTTCGGCCCATAGGGCGCGCCGATCAGCCACAGCACCAGCGGGAGATAGAACACCGTGTTGAGCATGATGCCGTAGGCCGGTCCAAAGGCGAGCAGGATGGCCGCGCCCACGGCGGGACCGGCGAGCACGGCAAGATAACGCGCCATCGCGTTGAGACGCACCGCGCTTTCAAGCTCGGTCGGACCGACAATGTCGTAGATCAGCATCTGGTTCGGCGTCTGCCACAACACGCCGGCGCAGCCGTGGATGACGAGGATCGCCATCGCCTGCCACATCTGCAAACTGTCGGTGAAAAAGGAATAGCCCCAGCTCAGCGAGGCGATGATGAAGAGCGCCATGCCGCACTGGATCACCCTTCGCGGATCGAAGCGCTCGGCGAGCGCGCCCGATGTCACCGAGAACAGGAGGAACGGCAGCCAGTGCGAGACCACCGCAAAGCCGCCGAGCGCCGGCGAGTGAAATTTCTGGAACACGACCCAGTAGCTGATCACGTGCTCGATGTTGTCGGCCATCATCGCGAGCACATAGGTCGAAAACTGCGCGCGGAAGCCTGTATGGCGCATCGCCGCAAAGGACCGCATTTTTGGCGCCGGGGATTTCTCCCCTGTTGGTGTGCCGTCGTTCATGAATTGGAAGATTCCTGCATTTGCGCGAGCGGGAGCGCTCGCGGGCGGGCGCCTGGACGGCGCAGCTGATATGAACCATTTGAGCGGAGTGCTCGCCCTTCACTCTCCGCACTCTTGAGGGTACCTATGGCAGGCCTCATATCAAAGAGCGATATGCCGAATTAGAGCTATGCCAAAAACCCATGCGGTCTCCTGATCTCGCCCCTCCCGAAGTCAAACCCAAGGAAGCCCCAAAGGCTTTCAGCCGCACGCTGATCGCGAGCGGCAGCATGGAGGAACGCCGCGGCGCGCTGCGCCGGGCGCGGACGCTCGCCACCTCGCTTCTGGTGCTGATGCTCGTCATCTTTGTCGCGACCTCGATCTTCATGAAGCAGTGGCCGTGGCTCGCTTACGTCAGGGCCTTTGCCGAGGCCGGCATGATCGGCGCCTGCGCCGACTGGTTCGCGGTGGTCGCGCTGTTTCGTCATCCGCTCGGCATCCCGATTCCGCATACAGCGATCGTCGCCAAGAGCAAGGAGCGCATTGGCGTTGCGATCGGCCGCTTCATGGCCAACAACTTTCTCTCGCCGCGCGTGCTGGCCGAGCGCATCCGCGACGTCGATATTTCCGGCTGGGCGGCGCGCTGGATCCTGCGCGGCGACAATGCCGGGAAAGTGGCGCAGCGCGTGACCTCGTCGCTGAACCAGGCGCTCACGGCGCTGCCGCGCGAAGACCTCAACGCCTTCCTCAGCGGCGCGGTGCGCGGCGGCATCGAGCGCGTGCCGGCCTCCGCCTTTGCGTCAAAGTTGCTGTCGCTGCTGTGGGCGCATGGCGAAATGCAGGCGCTCGCCGAGCGACTGCTCGACTGGGCGAGCGCGACGCTCGCAAAGAACCGCGAGGCGATCCGCGCCAAGGTCTCGAAACGCACCTCGCGGCTGATCCCGAAATGGATCGACGGCATCGTCGCCGACAGGATCATCGACGGCGTCACCCGCATTCTCGACGAAATGCGCGCGCCGGAGCATCCCTGGCGGATCGAGATGACCACGACGGTCGAGCAGCTGATCGCCGACCTCGCCACCAAGCCCGAATTGATCGAAAAGGGCGAAGCGCTGAAAGCGCGCATGCTGGCGACGCCGGCCGTGATCACGCAAATCGACGCGCTCTGGGTGTCGATCGAAAACCGGCTGGAGGCGCAGGAGACGCAGGATCAGATGACGCGGGTGATCGAGCGCCTGCTGACCAATATCGGCGCGCGCATTCAGAATGACGATCAGTTGCGCGATAGCATCAACCGCTGGCTCCGCGTCGCGGTGCTGCGCACCGTCGCGCCGCGGCGCACCGAGATCGCGCAATTCATCCGCAACGTGGTCGAGAACTGGGACACCGAGACACTGACCGAGCGGATCGAGCTCACGGTCGGGCGCGACCTGCAATATATCCGCATCAACGGCACGCTGGTCGGAGGCCTCGTCGGGCTGATCATCTTTGCGGTGACGCAGCTGTTTTAGGGTCGGTTCTGGATGCGGCGAACCCGCACGGTCAGTCGCTCCTGGAGCGTAGCGGACATGGTTGTTGCAGGCCGCCGGTGAGGCTCGGTCGAAAATGATCCTTAGCCGACAAATGTCCTAATTTGTAACTTTGAGTAAGCGGACGTTCGTCAGGACCGTTCCCGCTACACCTGTCAATAAACGACTCGCATCCGCAGATTTACGGTCACATACTGCGGCCATCACCGCTCGGCCCGTGGCATTCATCGGTGATGAGATCGCCCATCACAGCGCTCCCGCCTTCCTCCAACGGAAAGGAGCGCGCCATGACAGAGCAGCGACGTGTCGAACAAGACTTCTCATTCAATGACCGACTCAAAACCTTCGCAGACGAATTGCGTGCGAAGGCCAACGAGCTCCATCCCGGCATCGAAAAAGACAACCTGCTCAGAAGAGCGCGCCAGGCCGATACTGCTTCGCATATCGACGCATGGGCAAACTACCGCGGCTTGCAAGCGCCGAAATAAAGCGCAATGACAGGGCAGCCGGCGGCCCAGGTTCTCGACCCATACGTTCACAAGTGAACTTTAAGGATCAAGTTGCGTGTTAGGCCGGAACAGTGTCGCGAAGGCTCCGTAAAGTGACCGAACTGCCGCCAAGTAGCAAACGAGTAGCCGAGCTTTTAAGGTCGTTGCGTCTAAGGACACCGCGCGAGATTGCCATTGCAACCATAGGCCTCGGAGGTTGCTTTACCCCTGAGATGAAGCGCGCGCTTGAATTGCTCGCCGCTGAGCGAAGCGGTTTGGATGAGCGGGAAGGCTTCGGAAAGCGAATGGCCCCAGTGAGCGGGGGTCACAACACTGGGGCCTGTTGCGCATGGGACGCGGCCCCAGACAAGGGCATTGTCGGGGCCATTAAGCCGAGTCCTGCACCGCAGCATCGTTCCAGACCGAACAAGTTCGGATTCACCTAGTTTAGAGTAGGCAGCGCCACCGGTTGCTATTGTGCGCTCGGGAGGGGCGCACAAAATGGCTATATATCGCCTGTTACAGAACTCTCCGTTCGGGCCGGAGGAGATTTCAACTTTGACCGATGCCTATGAGCGTACCTTGCGCGCTCTAGGCCTTGTTGATCGCAATGACCCCATCACCGAGATGGTCGCAAAAAAGATCATAGAGCTGGGCCAGCGCGGCGTCCGCGAAGCGAAGGAACTGTCAGCCCTCGCCGTCAAAGAACTCGGCGTCCAATAGAGGGCACAAACGCTTACTTTTGCGCTTGGAGCTCGTGCGGCGAGGCTGGCATGGTCGACGATCAAGAAGCGACGCAGACGCGAGATCGTTTTCTCCGTTGCCCGGCGTGCGCCACCGTCCTTCAACTCAGCCATTAGTTTCTCGACCCAGAGAGCGGCAGGACGATTCGGCTTTTCAAATGTGAAAAGTGCGGCGAGCGAATTTGGGACGAATAGACGCTGCTTGCGGAACGTTTGCCGGTGCGCCCGTATTGTTCGCTTGATGAAGAAACGAAGCTTAGACATCGAAGAGGAAATCCGACACCTTCACGTGCTGGAAAGTCAGTTGACCGACCAGAAAACGCTAGACGGGATCAAGGCGCTGATCGCCGATCTCGAAGCGGAAAAGGCAGAGCTTCCCCCCGACGAGTAGGCCGCCTCAGTTGGCGGCCTCTTCATTGCCGCGCATGTCGCCTTACCCACAAAATCACAAGTCCAGAGATCAGTCCCACGGCTGCAAGAACGGCCAAGAGGATGAAACCGACCTTCCAAGATTTTGCGAAGATCAGATAAACGCAAAACCACCCGAAAGGGTCGCAGGCGGCCGCGAGCGCGGCTTCAGACCACGACATCTTCTTTTCGCGAGGCTCCTGGATGCGGCGAACCCACACGGTTCGTCGCTCCTGGAGCGTAGCGGACATCGTTGTTGCGGGCCGCCGGTGAGGCTCGGTCGAAAATGACCCGAAGCTGACTCCCAGCTGCCGACCTCGCGTATTGTTGCTCTTTTGCGGCATGCTAGTCTAAATGGGTTCGATAGAGCCGTGGGAATAAGATGAGACGACGCGATTTCATGGCGCTTGCCGGTGGCGCAGCGACAGCTGCATGGCCGCGGACGTTAGGTGCGCAACAATCTGCGATGCCGGTAATCGGCTTTCTCCACAGCGGTCTCAAAATGCAGTCTGCGCAGGCGGTCGATGGATTTAAGAGAGGTCTCGCCGAAACCGGTTTTGTCGAAGGCCGCAACCTTGAGATTCAATATCGTTTTGCGGAAGGACAATATGATCGGCTGCCAACGTTGGCCGGCGAACTTATATCACGCCGTGTTGCCGTGATCGCCGCATGTGGTGGCATACAGACGGCCCTTTCCGCGAAATCCGCCAGTGCTACCATCCCACTGGTTTTCGGAAATGGCAGTGATCCCGTGCAGTTTGGATTGGTCAAGAGCCTCAACCGGCCCGCCGGAAACATGACGGGAGTGAGCTACATAACGGCAACTCTTGAGGCAAAGCGGCTTGGTTTGCTTTCCGAACTTCTCCCGTCGGCCGGTATTTTCGGAATTCTGGTCAATCCCAGAAATGACAATGCAGACAATCAGCTGAAAGATATCGCGCAAGGGGCACTCGCGCTCAGCCGCCCGATTACCATTCTGAAAGCAAGCAATGAGCAGGAGATTGAAGCGGCGTTTCAGGCGTTTGCCCAGCAAGGAATCAGTGCGCTGCTCGTAGGCTCCGATCCGTATTTCGCCAGCCAACGAGAACACATCGTGTCCCTTGCGGCACGCTATAAGATGCCTGCTATTTCCGAATGGCGCGAATTCGCGCAAGCAGGCGGTCTCGCGAGTTACGGAACGAATCTTACTGATAATTACCGTTTGGTTGGGGTTTACGTCGGACGCATTCTCAAGGGAGAGAAGCCGGCCGAGCTACCAGTCGTGCAGGCAACTAAGTTTGAGTTCGTCATCAACTTGAAAACTGCCAAATCTCTCGGTTTGACCCTGCCGCCGGGCCCACTTTCAACCGTCGACGACGTGATCGAATGACTGGCTCTTGCCGCAATGCATGAGTTCGGAAATGGCCCCGAAGCGACGGCCGGCTCAGGTTCTGAAATAGTCCGCTGATTGGGGGCGAGCGGACGACGCTTCCCGCCGTTCAAAACGACGCTCACGACCGAAACCGACATCTGTCTCAGTTGATCGAACGAGCGGCAGAGAATACGCTTTCGCTCTTGAGCATTATAACTGCGCCGCGCGGCCTATTCTTGAAGCAGGGGACCCATGACATCACCAAGAGTACTAGGCCCTAGTAGTAGTCATCTCGCAATTTTGGGAGGTACCAGCGCCCGCTTTATGATCGAAGGAGCAGACGCCGGCAAACGTTTTGCGCCAGCTACGAGCTTGATATGGACATGAGCAGCCTTCCCAGCCTCATCCAACGATTTGGAGTTCGCTTTCCGGGAGGGCCGCTCCTGGGGGCGCATTGAAGTTGCTTCTTATCGAGTAGCGTGACGATTTCCGGTTATGGCCCGCTGCTGACTCCGACGACGAGCGCGGCAATGACCGCTTTCGGTTGGAGCGGACTTCGGCCTAACGGGTCGGCGAAGTCGCCGTTGGACCCAAACCGGACACCGGCCGGTGGACCCCCAACCGAAAATTACCTAGGCTTCTCGTTGAGAGAGTACAGGGGCCTGATTGCAATGAAACGGCGCGAGTTCATTACGCTAGTCGGCGGCGTGTTGCTTGCAAGCTCAAACTCAGGACGCGGCCAGGAAGCACGGCCCGCTCATCTGGGATATATCTGGATTGGGTCGAAGGACTCGGAGCACTCCACTCGCGACGGAATGCGGCGAGGCTTGCGCGATTTGGGATTCGTCGAGGGCCGCGATTTTGTTCTCGAAGAACGATATGCCAACTCGCAACTTGATCGTCTGCCTAAGATCATTGCCGAATTGGTTGAGCTACGAGTCAGTCTTATCCTTTGCCCGGGCAACCAGGTGACACGCGCTGCTATGGAGGGCACGTCGACGATTCCGATCGTCGCCACCACTCCCGATCTGCTCGAGTCTCACTTTGTCGCAAGTCTAGCGCGGCCAGGCGGCAATGTGACCGGCATGTCGCTCACGGCAGGGACCACGTTGAGCGAGAAATGGCTTGAAATTTTGAAGGAGACGTTTCCGCACGCAGTCAGCGTCGCGGTATTGGCGAGCAGCACTTCAGCCAGCGACGCTTATGTCGATCGCGTCAGGAAAGCGGCAAGTTCGATTGGTGTAAAGCCGCAGTATTTTACAATTGGGGATGCTGATGGCGTTGACAGCGCCCTGCAAGCCATCGCGAAGATGAAGCCTGACGGTCTGGTTGTCGAATCCGATGCGCTTCTTGTCTCCAATCGATCGAAGATCATTGCATTTGCTGCCGAGCAGCGACTTCCTGCTGTTTACGGAAATCTCGATTACCTGCCCGATGGAGGACTAATGGCCTACTACACGAGCATCTTCGATACCTGGGTTCAACTTGCAAAATATGTTGGTCGTATTCTGAAAGGTGCCAAGCCCGCTGAACTTCCGGTGCAGCAGGCAACCAAATTCGAACTAGTTGTCAATCTGAAGTCGGCGAAGGCCGCTGGTTTCACCATTCCCGAGGCGATTTTGCTTCGTGCCGACAAGGTGATCGAATAGGCCGACTGATGTCGGCTATTGGCTTAGCGGACGTCTCACGCGATGTCCGCTTTTCGAGGTATAGCCGAACGTTCGGATTTGGCGCATCGAGCCTCGGCCGCGGGCCGATTTCTTCCATAACCGGTAGTTTGCGAACGCAGCTCAGGCGTCGGCTGGGGAAGTCGGCTTTTGGGAGCGTAGCGGACGCCGCTGATCATGTTTCTGATTTCTGCAAGTAACCCGCCGCAGACATCGGCTGCGCAGTCGCCGCAATACTGTTTTGCGGGAGCCGGATGGTTAACGGCCCTCCTTCTTCCAAATGTTACGAATCCGCGGTAAGTTACTACTACCAGCGCGCGTAGGAGGTAACGGTCATGGGCAACGACCGGGTACTCTTGGCTAGCGCATTGAGCCTAGCCCTATTGTCAACAGCGCTAATGAGCATTGCGCTTTTCTGGGAGTAAGGCCGCCGCAGCTGGCGATCCTCACAAGGTTTGCTTCAGTCGGGTCATTTGGACTTACGCAGCTTCTTGCCGAAAAAATCAATTCCGACGACCGTCGCGATAACGACCGCAATTAGCAACGCAGCGCCGCGAATTTCCGAGAGCGAGAATGCGAAGCGCGCTAGGTACCCGATCGCGAGTGCCGCATAACCAGCGACCCAGACTGCGCTGACCGCTGTCACGACATCCAACTTGCTTTCCATATTCCACTCCACCGGCTCAATCATGATTAGCTCGGTAGAGGGCGAACAGGTGTGAGCGGGTTCACATTCAGGGCTGATGCGCGAGGTCGCAACCGGCAAGAGGATTGGCGCTGGTCCCTCTCGACTAACCTGTGTTAATCTCGACCACGTCCGAGCAACTAGCCGAATGTCATGGCCGATTTCATTTTCAAAGCGAACATCGCCCACTACAAAGAACAACTGGCGGCCGAAACCGACGAGCAGACGATCGCAATGCTCCGCAAGCTGTTGGCAGAGGAAGAGGCCAAATACGCGGAATGGCGCGCCAAACATCCGACGCCGAAGAACAGAGGCTGAAATTGATTTGCCTCAAGGTCCGATCAACAGGCCGGACCGGTCTTGTCCGGCCATGGACTGGCAACCAATAGCAACTGCTCCGTTTGACCGTGATCTCGAACTGGCCGTGATCGAGAACGACGGCATCTAAGCGCTCGTCTTTCCATGCCGCCGCGCTCAGCACGGTTGGATGAAGTCAAAGACGGGTACATCAGTCGACATCCACCCGACGCATTGGCGAGAGTGAACAGGTTCTGGTCCCCCGCGTTAGCCCGTCCCGCCTGGCGCAGCCCCGCATGACGCTTGGCGCGGGTCTGCTTGCGGATATTCAGCGCACTGATCGTTTCCCGTATAAGCCCGGAATTGTTGGCCCCAACCGCACTGTCTACCGTTCGAGTGTTTGATAGGGCTGGGGCGATGCGTGACACCGCGTTTTCCTATTACGATCTGTCGCTGCGCAAGCGAGCCGGCGGCGGCTGGGAATGGCAAGTCAAAGCCAAGTCTGGCCGTCTGTTGATGCACGGCCAACACCGTTGCCGAGCGGTGGCGCGCTATTACGGTTATCGCTCGCTGTTATCGCTCTTGGGCGCGCCACGGCCCCAGGGCTGGAGCAGCAGAACCGCCCTATGAGTGCCAAAACTAGCTGTGGTGCAAGGACCGTCCGCTCGTTAGGCTAGATGCGGGGATCACCAATTAAAGCTTGCCCTGCGCCCTTCCTTTCCTATTTGGCACTCTCGCCCTAGCGTCTGGGACGGTCCGATGCTTCAAAGGCTCAAGCACCTTCGCGTCCTCCTCGTCGAGGATGAGTATTTCCTTGCGAACGATCTAGCCCGCACGTTGGTGTCGGGAGGGGCCGAAGTGATCGGTCCAGTGGCCACTGCTTGCGATGCTCACCAGTTGGTCGACAGACAAATCGACGCTGCGGTTCTGGATATCAAGCTGGCGGATGGACAGGTGTTTGCAATCGCGGACGAGCTTTCTCGAAAGCATGTGCCGTTCGTTTTCGCGACAGGCTACGGCCCAGAAATCATCCCGGATCGTTTCCAAGGCGTCGCCCGGCTTGAGAAGCCATACGACAATGAGAACGTGGTGGATGCGGTGGCCCGGCTTTGCCTGCTCGCGTGATTGGGCGCACGCTTAACAGGACAAGACGTTATCCAGTCGCCCTGAAGTTGGTGCGGCTGATTGACTGTGCTCACTGCAGCTGGAGCTGCCGTCTGTCTCCTCAATGTCATAAGTTATTTGACTCGTTGACCCCATCCGCTACCGTTGCGTCCTTGCGAGGGCGTGGGGGATGCCGATCAAGCAATTCACCTACGGCGAACTGGCATCAAGCGAGATCGACCGTCAGAATATTGCCTATGCCAAGACGCTGCGGATGCTTGACCTCGTTGACCGGAATGACCCGGTCACAAGCATCGTCGCCGAGAAGATCATCAAGGTCGGCACCTCTGGCCTCACCGACCCGAACCGAATTGCCGACATCGTTGCGCATCACTTTCTGAAATCGTGATGCCGCCGAAGCAGTTTGTTCCGGAGAAGTAGGCTGAAGAGAGCAGCTCTCTTAAAAAACCAAAACCAAAGACTTGGGACGAAGCCGATCAAAACGAGCTGATGCGCATGGCTCGTAGAGGGGCGGCTGTATCGGTAATTTCGGCTCGGCTTGGAAGACATGCAGGCTCGGTCCGGAAAATGGCGCGCGAGATGGGTCTGTTGCTCAAGCAATAGGTAAGGGCCGCCTCAATGGGCGGCCTCTTTGTCTTGATGACATTCTAGTCGGTGCCGGCGCGCCATTCGGAGTTACCACCGTCCTTTTGTAATTTTGAGTAAGCGGGCGCTCTGCCGAAACGTTCCCGCCGTGCTCATCGATAAATGACTCGCGTTTCGGTTTATTGGGGCGCAAGCTCCAACGATCACCGCCCGGTCCGTGGCATTTATCGGTGATGAGACCGCCAGTTGCGCTCCCGCCCACTCAAACAGGGGAGCGCCAAATGTGGCCATCGGTCCATATTTTTTTCCGACCTAACCAGCAAGCAGACACCGAGCTGATTCAGTCAGTCCGTGACGTATTAGCGCACAGTCTCGAACTGTTGAGAGCCAATCCACAACCTGACACCTTTTTGGGCCGCAAGACGCACGAGCCTTTTCCAAAACAAAAGGACGCGGATTAACTTTCGTAATCGGAACAATTGATCCGGGCGGATATTGTGGGATTATGACCGACCCTTTGTTCGCCCGCGCCGACTTGGCAATTGAGGAAAGCCTCCATCTCAGGCGCAGTAGTCGCGTCCTCAAGTCTCAGTTTGATCATGAGCGCGAAACACTCCGCGTCGCCGTGTTTGAATCCGCGATGCTCCGCTCGGAAAGTAAGGCCTACCGCGACGATAAAGCCGAAGCTTTTTAGTTTGGGCGGAACGCATCCCTGCTAGACTGACCCAATATGGACCTGCGGCTCATTTGGGATCACTTGGCAGAGGCAGAGCGCCACATTGCGCTAAGCGACAAGCATATCGCACGCCAAATCGAAATCATTGATGAGTTAGAGCGCGGCGGCCATCCATCGCTGTTGGCCCGCGATCTGCTGCGCACTTATCGCATGGTGCGAGATAACCATGTGGCGCACTGCGATGTCATTCGGCGAGAGCTGGAACAGTAAATCATCACGATTGTAGGCCCTGTCCCATTCCGCCAATGTCGCCTTTGCGGCAACTGCATCGCTTTTGGCGCAAATCGGACATTCGCTTCTTGACAGACTCCCACACGCGTGACCGTGCGGCGAACTGATTTGCCCGTCGTGCCAATCTGTCGCAGCGGCGCGCGTTGTGCCGTCGGGCAAATCACCGCTAATTCTTCGCGCGTCCTGTGCTCGATCCGAGGGGCGTTGCGCATCGTCATCAACGTTGAGCGCGGGATGCGATGGACGCGAACGCGTCGCCCGACGAGCGACGTTTTTCCGCGGACGGCGAAGCCGTGTGGTCCTGACGTCTCGACGCTGACGTCAACTGGCGAGGATGCTCCGCATCGCGCCGGGATGGTGACAAAAAGCCCGATCACCAGGGAGAGCGCGGAATAAACCGTAACACCATCGCGCAGGGAATGCCGCGATGAACGGCTTTACCTGTGGTGACTGAGCTTGTGTGCTTTTCACTTTTGCACACAAGGCCATGGGTGCGGGCCGCGCACCCGGCATTCCCTGCGCCCTCTCGGGCATCACGTTGGCGGAACCCGGCCCAAATCGTGCGCGGGAATGCAGCTGTTTGACCTGTTGAATCAGAAACCTCAGGCCGCGCCACGCGTGGTCCGATAAATCGGTACGCCGAGCCCTGCAATATATCCGCATCAACGGCACACTGGTCGGTGGCCTTGTCGGGCTGATCATCTTTGCCGTGACGCAGTTGTTTTAGGCCGGGTTACAGATCGGCTCGGCAGCCGACGCTTTTGGATCAAGAACGATCATCGGGGCGCACGCGACAGCAGCTGGTCGATGGTGTGCTTGAGCGTCTCGAGTGAGCAGGGCTTGTTGAGCACCGGCATTCCCTTCAGCGCATCGGGTACGCTTGCCGCGCCGTAACCGCTCAACAGGAAGAACGGCAGCCCTCGGTCTCTGATCGCTTCGACGACTGGCTGCGCGTTGAAACCCTCGAGATTGATATCGACGATCGCGAGATCGTATTGCTCGATTTCTGCGAGAGGCCGGCCGATCTCGACACTGCCCGCCTCCGCAATCACCGTGTGGCCGAGTTCTTCCACCATGTCGACGAGCATCATGCGAATGAGCGCTTCGTCTTCAACGAGGAGTATGGATGCCTGGCCCATCTGTTTCGGCCTTACATGTTTGCGCCTGCGGTGATGTGCCTATCATTCTGGAGCTGCGGCAGCGCCGTGACGAGGGGGCTGGCGCGAGCGGCCTTTGCAGGATGATGCCGTTCGGCACGTCTTTGGACGCTGCAATGCTACAAAGTGCACACACACGAAAAGTTCCCGCAGCACCCGCGATCCACGGCTCACGCGGCGGCGTTTTCATGTCGCGAAAACAGATCCCTTTATCGTCGCCTGGTTCGGGTGCGCTATGTGCAAAATCGTACTTTGCCCCGGGACAGGAGTCAGGCGGTCGCGTCTTCGCTCCTGAGTCCAATGGACGTCGCAATCAACCTCGCAACGCAACATGCGTCTAGTTTTCAGGATTTTCCCGGCAAAAAGTTATCTGCTATTGCCTTAGGTCGGTGCCCTCTGCTTTCAACGTGGGAGCCTATGCCGACCACCTTATTTGCACGCCGGCTTCGCGAAGCCATCGGCCTGTCGCCCGAAGATCACGGCGCTCTGAAGTCGCTCCGCGTCACCGAACGAACGATCGGGAACCGTGAGCTACTCTGCCGCGAAGGAGACGTGGCCAGACATTGCACCGTGGTGATCAGCGGCTTTCTGGCGAAGTACAAGATCATCGGCGATCGAGAGCAAATTCTGGCGCTCCACGTTTCCGGCGATTTTCCCGATCTGCAGACCCTTCAGCTTCGAACGCTTGATCATAACATCATCAGCATCGGTCGGTCTCGCATCGGCCAGATCTCGATTTCCGAATTGCAGGGCTTGCTCGATGCGCGGCCAAGCCTTGCTCATGTGTTCTGGCGCGAGACCTTGATCGAAGCGGCGATCTTTCGCGAATGGGTGTGCAACGTTGCGGCGCGCGATGCGTCAGGCAACATTGCTCACCTGATATGCGAATTGGCCGCTCGCCTCGAAGCCGTCGGAATGGTTCAGGACGACAGCTTTCAAATTCCTCTGACTCAGCAGGACATCGCCAATGCTTCGGGAATATCGGCGGTGCACGTCAACAGGACCTTGCGGGACTTGCGGAACCGCAATCTGATGAGCTGGGAAAACAGAACGATCAGGCTGCTCGACTTCGACGGGTTGAAAAAGGTTGCCGACTTCCATCCGGATTACCTGCATTTGGGGCTTCGCGATCGACCCCATCGCTAAGGAACGTCATCGCCGCTTCCCGCGTTCGGCGCACATGGCACGCTATTATTTCTATCTGGACGGCACGCGCCCTTATCTCGACGAAGACGGCATCGAATTGGCCGACGATGGCTCGGCGTGGCAGCAAGCGAAACGCTTCGTGCGCGACATTGAGGGCGATTTTCAGCCGGGCGAGCAATGGCGTCTCGAAGTGCTCCGCGACGGCCGGCCGATCTTTCTGCTGATTGTAGACTCCAGAAAATTGGAGTGATCTCGGAGTTTCACAACAAGCTGGCGCGCCTCGTGTTCTCCCCGCTGAGTTCTCGTGGAAGCCGGTTCTTCGAAGGCCGGAACTGGAAAGAACCGGTTCCCATTTTCAGGATGTGGAAATTTGGCGCCCCCGAGTGACTTAAATCCCACTATGTCCAATTTTGTACTTTCGCGCAGGAACGCAATTTGACGCTTTTTGTATTTATCGGGTGAACACCGAGTAGGCATCCGAGTAGGTATCCAGTGGCAGAGAATCGCTTCCATGCTCGCCGGGCAGCAGCGGCGCTGCTCAAGATGGCGAAGACGACGTCCGATCCCAAAGTCGCAGCCGGATTGGTCGAGGCAGCCGCTGATCTCAAGGATCAGGCGGGCGAGCTTCCGCCAGCGATCAGCGTGAAGCCGCCCGACGTGCAGACGGAGGGATAGCGCGCCTCAATTGGTCCCCGGCTCCATGCCCTTCGACTTGAACAACGCCTCGGCCGACGGGCCGGAAAACGAGGCGATCAAGGCCTTTGCGGCATCGGCATGCTGGGTCGCAGCGCCGATGCCAGCGGCGTAAACCGTATAGTTCTGGATTTCCTTCGGCAGCGGGCCGACCAGCGTGACGCCGGCATGCGGCAGGATTTCGCTGATCTGGTGAATGCCAAGTTCGGCCTGACCGGACTCGATGTAGTCGGCGACATAGCCGCCCTGCTTGAGCTTCTCTTTCGGCTTGACCTGGTCGGCGATGCCGAGGCGTTCGAGCAGCTTCTCGACATAGATGCCGCTGGAGCCGCCGCTGGCGGGATCGATGAAGCTGATCGATTTCGCATCGAGCACCGCTTTCTTGAAAGCGTCGACGGTCGAAATATCGGGCTTGCTCGCGCCTTCCTTGACCATGACCCCGACGCCGACGCGCGCGAGATTGGTCCGGCTGCCTGATATCACCTTGCCCTCACTGGTCAGTTTGTCGACAGCCTCCGGCGTGATCACGACGACATCGAAACTTTCGCCGGCCGCGATCCGCTTCATCAGCGCCCCGGCGGTATCGTTTTCGACCGAAACCTTGTTGCCGCTTGCCTTCTCGTAGTCCGGCAGCAGCGCCAGCACGGTCGACTTGAACGCGCCCGCGGTGAGCAGCTTCAGCTCGACGGCCTGAGCAGCGCTGGTGCAAAGGGCGGCAGCAAAGGCGCCCGCGAGCAACATCCCATATCGCATTTTCTTGTTCTCCTGCTTCTGTCGCCCATTTTAAGGCACCGCGCTGCGGCGCACCAGCGCGTTGACCACCTCACGAATTCAACCTAGTTTTTGCGAGGAGCTGCCCGATCCTTTCAGCTCGCATGCGGATCTAACGGATAACGAACCGATGGGCATGTTGCAGATCAAATCGACGGGATTTGAGAGATAAAGGCGGGGGCGCGAGGTGGACAAAATACCCCATCGCCTCGGCCGCCTGATCACTTCGCCGAAAGCCTATGCGAGGCAGAACGCGCTGCTCGCAGCACTGCGCTGGCTTCGCGCGAACGCGCCGCTCGGCCGCGTCGAATGCGAGGACTTCGATCCGTTCTGGCTGGTGACAAGGCACGCGGACATCGCAGAGGTCATTCGCCGGCATGAGCTGTTCCATAATGGCGACCGCGCACACACGCTTGTCCCGCGGGCGTCGGATGAACTGGCACGCGCCCAAACGGGTGGCAGCGCGCATCCGATCCGCACCCTCGTTCACATGGATGAGCCCGATCATTCGAAATACCGGCGGATTGCGCAAAGCTGGTTCACGCAGCAAGGGGTCAGGCCGCTTGAAGATCGCATCCGCGCCATCGCCCGCGCCAGCGTCGATCGCATGGCCGAACACGGCGGCGCCTGCGATTTCGCGCGAGATGTAGCGGTTCACTTTCCCTTGCGGGTTCTCATGCAGATCCTCGGCGTTCCGCAAGAGGACGAACCGCAGATCCTCAAACTGACGCAGGAGCTCTTTGCCAGCGAGGACGCCCAGCTCGGCTATGGCGGAGGCATCGCGGGCGATCCATCGCGGCACACCAGGGAACTGTTTCGCCTGCTCGGGAAATTTCAGGACTACTTCGTGCCGTTGATGGAGCGCCGCCGGCAGCAACCGACGGACGACCTGACGAGCGTGATCGCCAATGCCGGGATCGACGGCAAACCGATCGATCAATTCGAGGCGGTGAGCTATTACATCATCCTTGCCGCGGCCGGTCATGACACCACATCGTCGTCGATTTCCGGCGGCCTCTGGGCGCTGTGCGAGAACATGCCGGTGTTCGAGGCGCTCAAGGACGACGCCGCGCTCATTCCGGCCTTCGTCGACGAGGCCGTACGCTGGACGTCGCCGGTGCATCATGTGATGCGCACCGCAACGGTGGACATCGAATTAGGCGGAAGCAAGATCAGGAAAGGCGACTGGCTGATGCTGCATCTTCTGTCAGGCAATCGCGACGAGGACGCGTTCGCGCAAGCAGATCATTTTCGTCTCGATCGCGAAACGTCGCGCAGCGTGATCTTTGGCCAGGGCGCGCACAATTGCCTCGGTCAGCACCTGGCGCGGATCGAGATGCGGATCTTTTTCGAGGAGCTGCTAAAGAGGCTCGCAGAGGTGGAATTGGCAGCAAGGCCGCGGCGCGCGGCGTCGATCTTCATCGGTGGCCCCAAGAATCTGCCGATCCAGTTCGCGATGAATTAGGAACAAGCGACCTTGGCGAACGGCCCGACCGCACCCATGCTGGCAATGAGCTGTTCGGCCGAATCGAGCAGCCGGTCGGCTTCGGCACGCCGGCCTGACGCCTTCAGCAAGTGTCCGAGCGCGATCTGGCAGCGCGCGAGCTCCGGCCGCAAGCCCAGCTCGAGACAGATTTCGACGGCCTTGAGGTAGTTGCGCTCGGCGGCCTCGGGGTCGAGCGCAGCCGGATTGCGGTGCACGTCGCCGAGAAGCCGCAAGGCGTCGGCCTCGATCGCGCGATAGCCGTGTTTGCGCGCAAGCTCGAGAGCGCTTGTCGCATGATCGAGCATTCCCTCGTACTTGTTGTCGAGCAGGTTGGCAAAGCCGAGATAGACGCTCGACCACGCCTCGCCATAGGTGAATCTGGCGCCGCGGGAAAATCCCACGGCCTTGGTCAGAAGGGAGATGCCCTCGGCCATGCGGCCGGCGAGCGCGTAGGTGTAGCCGAGCGAGGTCGACAGGATCGGGACGAGATAGCGGATCTGGCTCGAGCGGCAAACGTCGAAGCCATGCTCGAGATATTGTAGAGCCAGCGGCAAATCGCCCTTGTGCGACTGGATGAAGCCCGCCCACCAATAGGCCAGCGCGATATCGTGCGGCCGCTCGACTTCGTCGGCGATCAAACAGGCTTTTTGTGCAAATTCGGTCGCGGCCGCAAAATTGCCGAGCCGGCCATGCGACGCGCCAAGCATGCCGAGCCACAACACCGAGCCCGTTCCGGCGGTGCCGACCCGCACATGCCGCAGCGGACCGTCGATCCAAGTGAGATTCTGTTCGAGCAGCGCCACCGATTGCCGGAAGTCGCCGCGCCACATATAGGCCTGGCCCAGGTAGAAGCTCGCGCTGACTTCCAGCGCGCCGTCGCCAACCTCGCGCGCGATGTCGCGGGCCCGCAAGCCGCGCTCGATGCAGGCATCGAGCTCGCCCAGCCAGTTGTGCACGAACGCCAGCGCGACATTGATGGCGGCGAGCCGCGGCCGATCTTCGATCGAATTGGCAAGCAGCTCGGCCTCGGTGAGAATTTGTTCGAGCCGGCTGTGATCGGCGATCGCCCCAAACACCGGCCGCAGCCTCAAGCGCACATCGATGCCCTGCCGGATGCGCTCGCGATCCTGCGGCAGATGCGTGAGCGCCTGCAGCGCGGATTCGAAGAAGGCGCTTGCCTCGCGATAGGCCGACAATTCGACCGCCTTGTCGCCGGCCTGGCGCAAATACATCACCGCTTCATCCCAGAGCGCCGCATTGAAGGCATGATGCGCAAGACTCTCGATCAAGTCCTGCGGGTTCTCCAGGTTCTGCAATTCCATCGCGCGCAGTACGCGCGCATGCAGCATCTGCCGCTTCGCCGATATCAGGCCTCCATAAGTCACCTCGTGGACCAGCGCATGCCTGAATTTCAATTGCGACGACACGTCCGGGATTTCGTAGAGGAATTGCGCGGCCTTGAGTTCTCCCAGCAGCTTTCGCAGTTCAGGCCCGGCGAAATCGACAACCTCGCGCAGCAGCGGCATCGAGATGTCAGAGCCGATCACGGACGCAATCTGCAGCAGCGTCTTGAGTTTCGGGCTAAGGCCGTCGATGCGCGCGGCGATGACGGATTGCACCGTTTCGGGAATCCGGATCTCCGGAATCCTGCGGGTCAGCTCGTAGCGCCCGCCGCGCATGCGCAGCGCGCCGCTTTCCGCCAGAGCGCGCACCGTCTCCTCGATGAAAAGCGGCGTTCCTTCCGCGCGGGCGACGATCAGCGTTCGTAGCTCCGCGGTGTCCTCGCTGCTGCCGAGCAGCGCCCGCACCAGTTCGTCGGCGGCCTCGGTTGCGAGCGGATCGACCTGCAACGATGTGAAGGCGCTTGTCGCCTTGTGCTCATATTCCGGCCGGAACGTCAGGATGACCAGCACGCGGCTGTCCGCAATGCTTTCGATCAGGTTGTCGATCGCGTTTCGCGTCTCGACATCGGTCCATTGCATGTCCTCGAGCCAGATCAAAAGCGGCCGATCCTGCGCGCAACGAAGCAGCAGGTCCTTCACGGTCGATACGATGCGTTGCCGGCGCACCGCCGGATCGAGGATTGGCCATTCGGCATCCTCGACCGGGACTTCGAGCAGTGATTCCAGCGCCGGAGCGTAAAGCGGTGAGCCCGAAGGCATCGCGGCAAGCGCGCGATGCAGATGCTCCCTCGACTCGGCGGGAGAAGCGTGTTCGGGAATTTCGCACCACGACCGCAGCAGGTTGGAAATGGCCAAATAGGGTGTGCCGCGCCGGTAGGCCGCGGCCGCCGTCTTGAGCACCATCCAGTCGGAAAGCTGGGCGGACTGCAGGAATTCGTGGACCAGCCGGGTCTTTCCGGTCCCGGGCGGACCTTTGACCACGACAAGCTGCCCATGACCGGCGGCGGCCTGCGCCAGCGCCGTTTGCAGCCCTGCAAGCTCGCCCTTTCGCCCGACAAACGGCGTCAGCCCGCGTGCCGCCGTGACCTCCCAGCGTGTGCGCGCCGAGGTATGGCCGGTAATGCGAAACAGATCGACTGGCTCGCGCACGCCTCGGACCGCAACCTGGCCCAGCGGGAGGACGTCGATGAATCCTTGCGCCAGCCGCGCGACATTGCCGGTGCAGTAGATTTCCTCCGGCGAGGCCAGCTGCTCCATGCGCGCTGCGAGGTGCACGGTCGGGCCGACGGCGTCGTAGTCGAACGAAAAATCGTTGTGAATGGCCCGAACCACCACCTCACCCGCATGCAGGCCAACGCGTATCGCGATGTCTGCATCGCAGGCCGCGCGCACGCCCTTCTGCATCTCGAGCGCGGCATAGGCGGCGCGCACGGCGCTGTCTTCATGCGCGATCGGCGCACCGAACAGGGCCATGATGCCGTCACCCTGAATCCGGTTGATGGTGCCTTCATAGCGGTGGACGGCCTCGATCATCGCGTCAATCGCCGGGCGCAGCCGCAGCTCGGCGTCTTCCGGATCGAGTTGGTCGATCAAGGCCGTCGATCCCTTGATATCCGCGAACAGAACCGTGATCTGCTTGCGCTCGCCTTCGAGCACGCTGCGGGAATCCACGATACGCCGCGCCAGATGCTGCGGCAGCTGGATTGGTGCTCCCATACTGCCGGCGTCATCGGCGATCGCCGCCGCCGGGTCGCCCTCGCGCCGCGCACCGCAACCGCCGCAGAATCTGTTCGAAAACGGGACAAGCTCACCGCAGGACGCGCAGCGCTCAGCCAGAGGCGCGCCGCAGCCTCGACAGCGGCGGCTTTCGCTAGGATTTGAGGCGCCGCACGCAGAGCAGTCCATGAGACCCCGAAAAAGCGCGCATGGATGATGTGAAACATACAACGCTAGAGATTTCGGCAGCAAGGGTCATTGTGCCGCGCACTGCCTGTAGCGCGGGCATCGAGTTGACCGGACATCAATCCATTGTAGGATCGCGAGGGGGTAGGCTCATTCCTTTTCACGCAGTAATTGGAGAGCACGGCCATGGCAATCGCAAGACGTAATAAACACGCCGGCAGACCAGATATTAATGCGCAATTCACGCGTCAGAATATTAGAAAAACACTGGCTGATTATAAGAAGATCAAAAAACGAAACGGCGACTACACATTCGGCGGGTTGACCGCGAAGTTTTATCGCTTCAATAGCGAGGCCACCGAAGCTTGGGAGGGCGACATCGCCGACGAGTACCCCAAGGATGCGCAGGACGAAATCAAACGGCATATCATCCACGCGCTGACTCATCGCAACGAGCGCGGCCGGGCAGACCCGATTCCGCTGACCATCAAATGGGGCGGAGGCAAGCGCGGAGTCGTTGCCACCTACGACCCGTCCGGTCCGTCCTACACGATAGAAATCATGGGATATCTCTCGCCGGCGGCAGCCGCTATCGCGGCACGACGGAAAGCGAGAAAGAGCTGATCGATCGCCGGGCGTCAGAGCAGATCCGGTCGAGAATAGCCTGTCCTGGACGTCCTCACCGCCTGAATACTCTCTCCTCGCGCGCACTGGCGGTGGCGACGGTCCCGTGATTTGATGGCTCCAGTGAGAGCAGATACCGGGCCGGGGCAAGACCATGAGCGACTGGCTTCACGATCTTCCATTGATATGGATGGCGCTCGTCATCTTTGGCGTCATCTACGTCTTGGCAGCCGTGATCCAGATCGTTGTGCGGCTGCTCGCGACCGGCGACCGCTTGCGCGCGTTCAAGGCGATCTCGCCGGGCATGCTTTCTCCGCTCGGCATCATCTTTGGCCTGTTCGTTGTGTTCACTGCGGCGCAGGTGTGGAACGACACCGACCATGCGAACGCCGCGGTCAACCGCGAGGCCAGCGCCCTGAAATCGGTGCTGGTTCTCTCCGGCGGCTTTCCGGGCGAACCGGACGCGCATTTCGCAGGCCTCATCCGGCGTTACGTTGAGGAAACCGCGACGCAGGAATGGCCGATGATGGCCCGCCAGGCCGCGACGCTGAGCATCAGCCCGGCACCGCTCGCCGAGGCGCTCCAGCAAGCCCTCGCATTGTCTCCAGGTGGTCCAGGTCAGCAAATCGCCCAGCGCGAGATCGTGACCTCGCTTGAAAATGCCCTGGAAGCGCGCCGCCAGCGCATCCATGTCAGCCAATCCCAGGTCAATCTCACCAAATGGATGTGTCTTGTCCTGCAAGCCATCTGCGCGTTCTTTGCGATCGCCATCGTGCATAGCGAGAACCGCCTCGCGTCAGCCATCAGCATGGGTATGTTTGCGACCGGCGTTGCGGCATCCGTCCTTCTCATCCTGGCGCACGACCGTCCTTTCCTGGGCCAGCTTGCGATCGGTCCCGAACCGCTGCTGCAGGTCATGCCCAAGATGCCGAAGTCCTAGAGGGCGGTTCGGGTGGCCCCGGCGAAGCCTTGGCCATGCCTTGGCGGAGACGGGACCGGGCGATCCGGTATTCCGGAGTCGCCGGCGCCCACAGTGTCAGCACCCCATTGTTGAACCAGCACCAGATCCGGCCACACCAAATCAGGTAGCGCCCATGCATGTCCGCAGGGACATACCGCTGTCTGCTCGCGAACAAGAGGGCCCAGTCATCGCATCCGCCCTCTGATGAACGGATCCTCGAATGCAGTTTTTCCTTTATGAAATTCTCGCGCGCATCGTCGGGATCTATGTGTGCTATGATTGCAGCCGCACGCTCTGGTCCGGCCTTGTCGAGAGAAAAATCACGTGCTTCATCGGCAGCGGTGATATTGTTGACTGGCTGCTCACATCACCGGTGAGGTGGACTTTTGAGAGAGACGCCGCGCCGGTCCGGTACTGGATGTCGGTCGGCCTGCAGATCTTCTATCTGATTGCAGGTATCGTCATGGCGATCTTCGGGTGGTTTCACCCAAACAGCTGAGCATCCGCCCCGGCGCATCCGGCGCCTCACTAGTACGGCAGCAGATGAAATAGCTGAAAGCGCCAGGCGGCGCGCGCCGCCCGTGCAGCCTGTACCGCGATGAGACCGCGGCAACGCACCAGAAACAGACGCCGGTTCAAAATAGCCTCGTTTAAAATTTACTTCAGTCCTGCCTCGCCGAAACCCTCATGGTGAGGAGGCGCATTCTCGCGCCGTCTCGAACCATGAGGCCCGGACATTGGCCTCATCCTTCGAGACGCCGCTGTCGCGGCTCCTCAGGATGAGGAAAAGAGGTACGGCGAAGCTGACGACGAAGATCCATGACTCGTTCCTCTCAAACATCGAGCCGAATTTCCTCCGCGTCCGCCATGCGGCGGATCGAGTGATCGAACGAGAGGCGATCGGGATTTTCCGCCGGCTGACGCCGCAACGTCTCGTCCAGCTCGGCCTGTTCGAGCAGGAATTTGCGGCCGAACGGGAAGGTGCCGAAATGCTGCGCAATCAGGATGACCGGATAGCCTGGCTTTCGTCGGAGCAGAACGCCCGCGACGGCAGCATGCGATGGCGTTCGAAACCAAGGGAACGGCAGAGATTATAGAGACGGGAACAAACACGCTGCAGCGCATTGCAAAGGGGCCGATCCTCAAGTTCTCGATCATCCGCTGCATTGAGGCCCCTCGCGCCGGTCAATCGGCCAACAAACCCGTCTGGGCACGGTTGTTGACGGTCATATGAAGGCTGGCGCCGACCGGGTCGGCCTGAATGCATCTCCCGGTACCGCCGGCTGTCATAACCCCGTCAACGGACTTCGGAATTTTAAGGCTTGGAAATTTTCGGGTCACCACGATGAGGGGATTGCCATGACCGAGACCAACGCGGTGAACGGCGCCAACATGCGCCAGTTGATCGACGCCGACCTTCAGGACACGCTCGACGAAGAGATCGAGATGGAGCTCGACGATCACCGCCTGCAGCAGATCGAAGGCGCGACCCCTGGCCTCGATGCCAAGGAAGGGATGGACCGCCAGCATTACTTCAAGGAGCTACTGCGCCTGCAAGGCGAGCTCGTGAAGCTGCAGGACTGGGTGCTGCATCACAAGCTCAAGGTCGTCGTGATCTTCGAAGGCCGCGACTCCGCCGGCAAGGGCGGCGTGATCAAGCGCATCACCCAGCGCCTCAATCCGCGCGTCTGCCGCATCGCCGCACTCCCCGCTCCCAGCGAGCGCGAGCGCACGCAATGGTATTTTCAGCGCTACGTCTCGCATCTGCCGGCCGGCGGCGAGATCGTGCTGTTCGATCGCTCCTGGTACAACCGCTCCGGCGTCGAGCGCGTGATGGGATTTGCCACCGACGATCAGGTCGAGGAATTTTTCAATTCGGTGCCGGAATTCGAGCGCATGCTGGTGCGCTCCGGCATCATCCTCGTCAAATACTGGTTCTCGATCACGGATGAAGAGCAGCAATTCCGTTTCCTGATGCGCATCCACGATCCGCTCAAGCAATGGAAGCTGTCGCCCATGGACGTGCAGTCCCGCGCGCGCTGGGAGCAATACACCAAGGCCAAGGAAGACATGCTGCACCGGACCCATATTGCGGAGGCGCCGTGGTGGGTGGTGGAAGCCGTCGACAAGAAGCGCGCGCGACTGAATTGCATCGCGCATCTCCTGACGCAGGTGCCCTATGGCGACGTCACGCATCCCGCTGTCACGCTGCCCGACCGCATTCACGATCCGGCCTATGCGCGCGAACAGATCCCTGAACAGATGTTCGTGCCGAAGGTTTATTGAGCGCGCTGAATTCCAACCGACTTGCAGGTCTCGAGCACGGTTGCGGTCAGCCTGCTGCGGCTCGGGCATCGTATTCGAGCTGTTCGCGGTATTCCTGGTCGAGAAACGCCTCGGGCGAAAGACCGGCATCATTTGTTTGCGCAAACATCCATCGCTTCAGTTTTTCCGATGGAACGAAAATGCTTTTGCCTGTGCCGACAAGGACAAACCACTGTCGCTGCCGGGCAACATCGTGTGCTTCGAACACCCAATATCGCCTGTCCAAATCCTTCTTTTGAGCGTGTGGACCACTGACCCGAAACGTTGTCGGCTGCTCCTTGAGCAACAGATGATAGTGACAGCGAAAGAGATAGTCCTCTATCTCGTCTCGCGAGTAAGGGCATGCCTTCGGAAGTCGATCGATGCTCTGTGCAGCCTCCCAGTCGGGTGGAAAAAATGGCATCTCAGTCGCCGAAGCATTCAGAAGGGTCTTTTCCCGAGGATGGCTTCTACAAAACCAGCGTCCCCGTAAAGATAGCGTCAATTTCTGGATGAAAAGTCGACCCAAGGCGCAGACGGCAATCAGTTCCCCCCTTGGAACAAACGGCCGGTTTTCGGCCTCTATTCAAGCGGGCCTGCTTTTCCTGAAACCATGAAAGACGATCTGAAGCTGCCCTTCTTCGATCCGGATTTTTGCCAGAAGGTCGCGCAGTCGGCGTCGGCGGCATGCATCTTGTGGCTGTTGCTCGAACTCGGCGTGCTCGCCTTTGTCACGCCTGCCCCCTCGCGGTGCGCTGGCTGGGTCATCCATCAGGGCGAACCGTCGCAAACGCATGTCGGACTTCTGATCGCAATGTTCACGGCCCTGCCGACGGCGTGGATTTGCTTCAACACCTTCAGATGGCGGCGGAGCGCGGAGAAAATCTACAACGCGATCCTGGCGTATCCCCAATACATCATCAATCATAACCTGCTGTGGCTATGCGTATGCGTCGGCTGGGCGCTGTTCTCTTCAGCC
>Ga0070741_10001928_pt1 | contig 58614 bp, 54 predicted proteins | sample Coa_R1_4_FD_66440 | JGI IMG/M metagenome (GOLD analysis project Ga0070741, IMG submission 66440) | Surface soil microbial communities from Centralia Pennsylvania, which are recovering from an underground coalmine fire - Coalmine... | ecosystem: Environmental > Terrestrial > Soil > Unclassified ... | reverse complement strand
TCGATCACGTCCTGGGAAAAGCCGTTCGGAAACGTGGGGAACGCCTTGTCGAGGACGATGCCCATCAGCTCCCAGTGTCCGGTGACGGAGTCCTTGCCGGCGGAGGCCTCCGCCATTCGGCCAAATGCCCCATTTGGGGACGGAGTGGGGACGGAGTCGACTCCGTCCCCACTCCGTCCCCACTCCGTCCCCAAATCCACGAGCTTGTCCAAGCCGAGCGCCCGCAACGTCGGCACCCGCAGCGGAACCTGTTTCGCGATGTTGCCGACCGTGTTGCTGCCCTCGTCCCCGTACACCGCGGCGTCGGGCAGCTCCCCGACGCCGACGCTGTCCATGACGATGACGATCGCGCGGGTGAAGGGAGACCTAGGCGAGGCGCTCATCGATGAAGCGGGTGACGGCGGCGATGGTGGACGCAGCGTCGCCAGGACCGTCGAACCACGTTAGCGTAGGCTCTTTGCGGAACCAGATCAACTGCCGCCGCGCGTACCGCCGGTTCTCCTGCGCGATGAGCGCGCGCGTCTCCGCTTCGCCGCGCACGCCGTGCAGATGCTCGAGCACCTGACGGTACACGAGCCCGCCGAAAGGACGCGCCGTTTCCGGAACCCCGCGCGCGAGGAGCGCGCGCACTTCGTCCAGCAGGCCGCGCGCGAACTGTTCGTCGACGCGGCGGGCGACGCGCTCGGCAATCCGGTCCGCGGGCAGCCGCAGCGCCACCGCAATCACGGGCACGCCGGGCAGCGGCGCCGTCGTGTCGGCGAAGTGCTCGGTCAGCGGCCGGCCCGTGAGGCAGTACACCTCCAGCGCGCGGACGATTCGCTTCAGGTCGCGCGGCTGAATCCGCCGCGCCGATGCCGCGTCGACCCGCTTCAGCATGCGGTGCAGGAACGTGACGTCTCGGCGCTGCGCCACCGCGGCGAGCCGCGCGCGCAATGCAGAATCGGCCGCCGGACCGGGAAACAAACCGCGCGTCAGCGCGCGGAAGTAGAAGCCGGTGCCGCCGACCACGATCGGCATCCGGCCGCGCGCGTGGATGTCGCGGACCGCCGCCGCGGCGTCGCGCGCGAACTGCGCGGCCGTGTACTCCGCCGTCGGATCGACGATGTCGATCAGGTGATGCGGAATGCCGCGCCGATCCGCCGGCATCACTTTGTCGGTGCCGATGTCGAAGCCGCGGTACACCGCGGTCGAGTCGCAGTTGACGATCTCGCCGCCGTACCGCTCGGCGAGCGCCAGGCCGAGCGCGCTCTTCCCCGTCGCGGTGGGACCGAGCACGGCGAGGAGCGACGGCGTCACCAGATCCGAACGAGCGCGTACACGACGAACAGCGTCGCGAGGATCACGAGCCCGAGCTGCTGCGTTCGGGTCACCGCGGCGGCGTTTCGTTGTAGTAGAACGTGACGGTGAAGAACGCCTTGTCGGAGGGATATTCGGGCGGCAGCGGCTGCGTCGGATTCGACGCCGACAGCGCGCCGAACGCCGCGTTGTTGAACGCGTCGACGCCCGAGGGGCCGACGACCGACAGATCGGTGATCGATCCGTCCTTGTGGATGTTGAACGTGATGACGACGTGCCCCTTCATCGACATCGCGGCGTACGGGATGAACCAGTTGCGTTTCACCTGCGCGATGAAGCGCCGAATCCACGGGCCGAACTCGACGCCCTTCGTGTCGAACTGAATCTCGGGGCCGAACTGCCCTCCGCCGCCGGCGTTGTCGAACTGCTCGTTCTGCACGTACCGCTGCAGGTTGCGCAGCGCGTCGCCGAGCGAACCGCCCGGCGTCGCCGACCGGCCGCCGGCGCCCGCGCCGGGATTCGCGTTCGCGCGCGCCGACGGCATCTGCAGCCCGGACGCCGATTCCGACAGCTTCGGCGACGTGCTGTCCGGCTGCGCCGACGGCTGTCCGGAGTTGCGCGCCATCTGCTGCGGCTCGGGCTGCGGCCCCTGGCCGCGCGCCACCTCGGGCCGCTGCGCCGGCGTGTCGACGCGCTCCGTGGTGTTCCCGCGGTTGTACGGAAGCGGATTCTGCGGCGGCTGCGGCGGGGTGAACGGCGTCGCGGCAAGGCGATCGCGGTCCGACGGCTCGGCGCGCTGCGGCGCGCGCGGGACCGGTCGTTCGAGACGCGGCTGGACGAAGACGAATTGCGTCCGGTCCTCCGGCTGCACGAGCAGCGGCTTCTGCGCGACCTCAGCCGGGACCAGCAGCGCGGGCATGTACTTCGGCGCGACGAGGATTCCGATGACCATGAGCAGGTGGAAGATGATCGACAGCAGGACCACTTCCAGCCGCGTCAGGGCCCGCCCGACGGGCTGTATGTCGGGGTGGTAATCCTCAAAATCGAAGTACATCAGGGACTTAGAACGAGTATATCAGCCGGTCTGCGGCGAGCCTCATAAAGAAAGACGGAACCGAGCATCAGCTGGACGGCGCGAACGTCCACAAATCCGGCTTGTCGAAGAATTGTCACGAACTCGGCCGGGGTGAGGAACGCTTCGATCGACGCCTGCAGATATGTGTACGCCTCGTCGTGCCGCGAGATCGCGCGGCCGATCCGCGGCAGCACGTGACGCACGTACCACATGTAGCACTCGCGGAACACCGGCATCGTCGGCACCGAGAATTCCAGGATCGCGAGACGGCCGCCGGGCCTCAAGACGCGCTGCATCTCGCGGCAGGCCGCGGCTACGTCGGCCACGTTGCGGATGCCGAACGCGATCGTGACCGCGTCCACCGACGCGTCCCCGAGCGGAATGCGCATGGCGTCGCCGCGCACGAGCGCGATCGCGGCGGCCAGTCGCTCGGCCGACACTTTCCGGCGGCCGAGCGCCAGCATCGCCGCCGCGAAGTCGACGCCGATCACGCGCGCGGCCTGGGGATGCGCGCGCATCGCGTCGATCGCCAGGTCTGCGGTGCCGGTGCACAGATCGAGCACACGCTCGCGGCCGGTCAGCCGCAGCGACGCAATCGCGCGGCGCCGCCACCGCCGATCGACGCCCGCGCTCAGGACGTGGTTGAGGAAATCGTACCGGCCCGCAATCGCATCGAACATCCCCGAGATGCGAGCCGGCGCCTTCGAGACATCGGCGGCGTCATCGCGCATACAGCGCGCAGGCAAGCACGATGAGGTACAGGATGCCGACGTAGCCGTTCAGGTCGAACGCGCGCTTCACCTGCGACAGATCGCTCGCCGACACCAGCGACTGCTCGTACACCAGCAGCGCGGCGACGATGCCGACGCCGGCGATGTAGATGGGCCCGAGCGGCGTCACCAGCGCGAGCGCGAAGAGGCACGTCACCGCCACGACGTGCATCAGCCGCGAGATCGCGAGCGACGCGGCCACGCCGAAGCGGACGGGAATCGACCGGAGGCCGTGCGCCCGATCGAAGTCGAGATCCTGGCAGGCATACAGCACGTCGAAGCCGCCGACCCACGTGCCGATGGCCAGCGCGAGCAGCCACGGCTGCCATCCGCCACGGCCGCCGACCGCCAGCCAGCCGCCGACCGGCGCCACCGCCATCGCGACGCCGAGGAACAGCTGCGTCCAGGTGGTGTAGCGCTTCGCGAGCGAATACCAGAACACGATTGCGAGCGCGACCGGCGACAGCGCGAAGCAGATCGGATTCAGCTCCCATGCGGCGAACACGAACACCGCCGAGGCGAGAGCGACGAAGGCCGTGGCTTCGCGCAGGGTCATGACGCCGCGGGGCAGCTCGCGCATGGCGGTCCGCGGGTTCAGCGCATCGATCCGCGCGTCGGCAACGCGGTTGAAGCCCATCGCCGCGCTGCGCGCGCCGACCATCGCCACCAGGATCCAGACAACGGTGCGCCACGTCAGCGGCACCTGCTCCGCCGCGAGCAGCGCGCCGGCCAGCGCGAACGGCAGCGCAAACACCGAGTGGCTGAACCGAACGAAGGACGCGTAGGTTCTTATTCGACCGAGAGCCATCGAATCTGTTCGGGCTGGACGCCGCCAACCAGATATTCTTCCACATCGCCGCTGCCCGGCGGCACGGCGACGAGCAGCAGGCGCGCCCGCTTCCCGGCCTCGATCGTGCCGTAGTCGGCATCGAAGCCGAGCGCTTTGGCGCCGTGCCGCGTCGCGCTCTCGAGCAGCGCCGACGCCGGCACGCCCGGCGCCAGCGCGCGCATGGTGGCGATTTCCGCGAAGACGTTCAGATCCGGCGTGCTCGCCAGGCTGTCGGTGCCGACCGCGACGCGGACGCCCGAGCGGTAGAAGTCCTCGATCGGCGGCGCGCCCGCGCCGGTGTGGCCGTTGCTGCGCGGACACGTGACGAGCGTCACGCCGCGATCGATCAGCCGCTGCAGATCGTCTGCGGTCATCTGCACGCCGTGCACCGCCAGCACCCGTCCGTCCAGAAAGCCGCAGTCGTCGAGAAACTTGACCGGCGAGCCGCCCGGCGCGACCCACGCCGGGTCCCACGCGCCCACGTCCTGGAGCAGCTGACGCCACGGCCCGCCGCCGCTGCGGATGAACTCCACTTCTTCCACCGACTCCGACAGGTGGACGCTGCAGGGCGCGAACGGCTCGCGGTTGACCGCGGCGCGAATCGCGCGGAAGACCAGCGGCGCCACCGAGTACGGCGCGTGCGCCGCCAGGCTCGCGCGCACGCGATCGGTCGCCGGCAGGCGCGCCAGATCCGCCGCGGCCTGCTCCACCAGCGCCTCCGGTTCGGGAGCGTTGAAGCGAATCAGCTCGTAGAAGACGACGGCGGCCAGCGGGCTGCGCGCGATCCGATCGAAGGTGACGAGCGTGTTGCTGATGTCGCCCACGACCGCCGTCCCCGTCGAGACCGCCTCGTCGATGCCGCGATCGATGGCCTCGACGATCTCCGGCGACGCCGGGTCGGGCCGCTGACGCCGCGCCGCCATCACGTTGCGGATCCAGGTCACGAACTGCGGCGCCGGCGGCACCTCGTCGCGCAGATACGACAGCTCGAGATGCGTGTGCGCGTTGACGAGGCCCGGCAGCACCGCCACGTCGCCGAGGTCGATCTCGGGCTCGCTGCGGTTCGCCGAGGGGCGCCCGGTGGCGACGATGCGGCCGCGATCGACGGCGATCCAGCCGTCCTTGATCGGCGGCTCGACGATCGGCAGCACCCAGGACGCGCGGTAGCGTTTCAATGCGGCAGGACGCGAAGGTGCTTGCCGGCGCGGCTGCGCGCCGGGTAGTTCCGCAGCTCGTCGGGCACGTGCGTGTCGCCGTCGGCGCGGGCGGTCGCGAGCTCCAGCATGCGCGGCACCTCGCGCTCGCGGAACATCGGGTCGCCAAGAATTTCGTAGTGCATGTTGCGGCGCTTGGCGACGAACCCGGCATCCTCGACGTTGCGGACGATCTCCACTTCGTCCATGCAGTAGGCGGCGCCCGCCGCGCGGACGACGTTCTCCTCGATCATCACGCTGCCCATGTCGTTGGCGCCGAACGCCAGGCTCAACTGCCCCACCTTCCCGCCTTGCGTCACCCACGACGCCTGGAGGTTGTCGAAGTTGTCGAGGACGATGCGCGACAGCGCGAGCGTGCGCAGGTAGTCGATGCCGGTCGCCTCCGTCGTCACGGTGTCGCCGAGCTCGGTGTTGGACGGCTGGAAGCTCCAGGTGATGAACGCGGTGAAGCCGCCGGTCTCGTCCTGCAGCTGCCGCAGCCGCAGCAGGTGCTCCAGCCGCTCCTCGTCGGTCTCCACCGTCCCGTACATCATCGTCGCCGTGGTGCGCAGGCCGGCGCGGTGCGCGTGGCGCATGACGTCGAGCCATTCATCGGCCGTGGCCTTGCCGTAGCAGTGCAGCTCTCTGCGCACGCGATCGACGAGAATTTCCGCGCCGCCGCCCGGGATGCTGTCGAGGCCGGCCGCGATCAGCCGCTCGATGACGGCCGGCACCGGCAGCTGCGACAGGCGCGACAGGTGAATGACTTCCGGCGGCGACAGCGCGTGCAGCTTGAACGCGGGATAGCGGGCCTTGACCGCGCGGAACAGATCCTCGTACCACGTCAGCGGCAGATCCGGATTGTGTCCGCCCTGCAGCAGCAGCTGCACGCCGCCGACCGCGATCGTCTCGTCGATCTTCCGGAACAGCTCGTCGAACCCGAGCACGTACCCGTCCGACGACCCGACCGGCCGGTAGAACGCGCAGAAGTTGCACTTCGCCACGCACACGTTCGTGTAGTTGACGTTGCGATCGATGATGTAGGTGACGACGCGCTCGGGGTGCTTGCGCTCGCGGACGGCGTCGGCGAGCCGGCCGAGGAGCGGCGTCGGCGCGCGCCGGTAGAGCTCGAGCGCTTCGCCGGCGTCCAGCCGTTCCCCCGCGCGCACCTTGTCGGCGATTCGATCCAGCATCAGAAAAACGTCGGCAGCGCCGCTTCGGCGACGACGCCCGCTTCGGCGGCGTACCGGTAGAACGTCTCGAGCGCCGCCCGCTCGTCCTCTCCGAGATGGTACTTGATATTGTGCCGGAGGTAGCGCCCGCCGGCTTCCTGTCGCTCGGCCGGCTGATCGCTCAGGAACTCGCGCGCCAGCTGCTCGGGCATCGCCACGCCTTCGTCGCGCGCCCGCTGCAGCGCGGCCACGTCGTCGGCGGTCAGCGCGCCGGGGCGGCCGGCCCAGAACGCGTAGACGAAGGGCAGGCCGGTGAGCCGCGTCCATTCTTCGCCGAGGTCGATCTTCTCGATCGCGGCAGCCGGCCGGCCGCCGGCGGGCGACGACTGGAACAGCGCGTTGTCGCCGATGATCAGCGCGGCGTCGCAGCGCGACAGCATGTCGGCGAGATCGGGGCCGCGCGATTCGAAGCGCGGCGCGATGTCGAAGTGCCGCGCGCAGAGCACCCGCGTCAGCGCCACCGACGTCCGCGAGCTCGTATCCATCGCGATCGACCGCACGTCGCGCATCGGCTTCGTCGTGAAGATCGCGACCGACGCCACCGGACCGCGCGACGCAATCGCGAGATCCGGAACGATGCGGTAGGGGCCGCCGCGGAGGTACTCGATCGAGGGAATCAGCCCGATGTCGACCGCGTGCGCGTGCAGCAGGCGCGCGCATTCGGCCGGGATGTCGTAGCGGACCGCGAAGCGCGGAAGGCGCTCGATGCCGTGCACGAGCGGACGCGTATTGAGGTACGACACCGCGCTGACGCGAACCGGCGTCATCGCGGCAGGCGATCGAAGCGGCCGTTCCGCTCGACCGGGTCGTAGCCCGCCGCACGGATGTTCCGCCGAACCTCCTCGAGCGGCGAGCGCCGGTGCCCCTGCGACACGTCGTCGGCGGCGGCCACGGCGTCCAGATCGTCGGCGCCGACCGTCAGCGCCACCTGCGCCAGCTTCGGACCGTACAGCGACCAGTCCACCTGAATCGACGGGATGTTGTCCGCGACGATCCGCGCGAGCGCGATCCGCGTGACGTCCTCGAATCCGGTCGAGGGCGCCGCAGGATTGAAGCGCCGCGGCAGCGGCGCGAACGCGCGGATGACGGCGACCGCGCGCTGGAGCTCGGCGACCGACCGCAGCAGCGGCAGCGGATCGGGCGACGGCGTGCGATCCACCGTCAGCCGCGCGAGGACGAGCCCGGCGATGTTCACCTCTTCAATCGATCGCCGCGCATCCGCCAGCACGTCGACCGGCGCCTCGGCGACCAGCTCGAGACCGGCCGCGCGGAGCTCTTCGAGCAGCGAGCGCAGAGACGAGCCGTCGGACGAGGCGACCGCATCGAGGTCCACGAGCGAGTAGCCGGACACCGGCACGCCGTTCGCGGCGGCGACCGTCTCGCGCACCCGGGCGACGGCGGCGGCGCGCGACGCCGGCGTGCCGACGATGCGGATCTCGCCGGCGGCGGCGAACGGCGGCAGCGGCGACGCGGCGTCGGCCGCGACCGTCGCCACGCGGACGAACGTCGTCGCGGTGCCGTGAAGGCGACGGCGCACTTCGTCGGCCATCATGCCGAGGCTGATGATGTCGTGCGACGCGGCTAACGGTTCGAGCGCGGACTCAGGGATGGGCAACCGTAACAGTATACGTAACTGATTGCGTCAGGTTGCCGATGTCGAACACGGCGACGCAGTAGGTGGCGGGCGACAGCACGCCCGACAACTGCGCCACGGCGCCGGCGGCCGAGGCGACGGAGCCGTTCGCGACGGCCACACATCCCGAGGCCGACGTGGTGCCCACCGACAGGCCGAGCGTGGCGCCGGCCGGGGTCGTCGCCGTCAGCGTGATGTCGACCTGGCCCGACGAGCCGACGGTGAAGTTGTGCGTGTCGGGTGCGCCCTTCACCGCCACCGTGCCGTTGAACGTGTCGGTGGTCTTCGGCGTGCTGGGCGTCGTCGCGCTCGACGTCGAGTTCGAGCACGCCGCGAGGGTGAGCGCCGCGGCCAGGGCCGCGAGCCATTTCGTCATGAGTGGGTGACCGAGATGGTGTAGCTGACGCTTTCGACCAGATTGCCGACGTCGGCCACCGACACGCAGAAGTTGCCCGTCACCGTGGCGGTGCCCGAGATCTGCGCCGACGGGCTCGCGACCGTCGTCAGGCCGCTGAGCGCGGCGCACGCGCCGGTCGCGGCGCTCGGCGTGCCCACCGACAGCAGCACGGCCGCGCTCGGCGTCACGTCGTTGAGCGTCACCTTCAGCCCGCCGATTTGATTCACCTGGAACTGATGCAGGTTCGATCCCCCGATGGTCAGGGTGCCGGTGAACGTTTCGGTGATGGTCGGCGACACCGGCGTGGGAGGCGCCGGCGCCACGGGGTCGGAGCAGGCGGCGCCGACGCCGGCGAGCGACAACGCAAACCCAAGGGCCAGAAGGTGTTTCATCGATCCGATCATTGCACAGCCAGCGTGACGTTGACAGCGTGGGTCAGCGTGCCGACGGTGCCGAGCACGGCGATCGAATAGGTGCCGGTCGGCGTCGGGCTGCCGGCCGCGGGTGCCGCAGAGCCGTTGCCGGTCAGGCTGATCGTGTGCGGGCTGCCCGTCGCGTTGTCGCTGATCGTCAGCGTGCCGGTGCGGCTGCCGGTCGACGTCGGCGTGAAGAGCACGGAGATCTGGCAGTTCGCGCCGGCCGCCAGGCTGGTGCCGCAGTTGTTCGTCTGCGCGAAGTCGCCGCTCGTGCCGATCGACGTGATGGCGAGCGCGTCGGCGCCCGTGTTGGTCATCGCGATGACGTGCGGCGGCGAGGTGGTGCTGACGATCTGCGACCCGAAGTCGATGCCCGACGGGAACAGCGCGATGCCCGACGCCTTCGTCCGGATCGTCCCGGCGGCGACCGACGACGAGGCACCGGCCGACGTCGTGACGGTCAGCGTCGCCTGCACCGGCGACGAGCCGGGCGTGACGGTGGACGGGTTGAACGAGCAGGTCGTCTGCGGCGGCAGCGCGCCGGTGTTGCACGACAGCGCGACGGGACTGTTGTAGGCGCCGCCCTGCGGCGCGATCGTCAGCGTATAGGTCGCCGACTTTCCGGCTGACACGGCCGCGGACGCCGCGCCCGCATCGATCGAGAAGTCGGTGACCGCGATCGTGAAGTCGACGCTCGGCGAAAACGTGACGCTGTTGTTCGACGCGGCGACGGTCACCGCGTTCGAACCGAACCCGCAGGTCATCGTCGTTCCCGGGCTGGTGCCGCAGCCGCCGCTCCAGCTGAGGGCGGTGAGGCCGCAGCCGTTCGGATCGGCGAAGCCCAGCTGGTCGGCGGTGAGGCTCGCGCCGAACGTCGTGTTGCCGTCGAAGGTGAGCGTCCGCGCCTTGCCGTTCCAGGCCGGCAGGTTCTTCGCGATGGCCGCGTGCGCGTCGACCAGCCCCGCGCCGAACGTGTCGTCGGGAACGGTCGCGGAGAGGCGCGCCGCCGTGCCGAGAATCGTGCTCCGCAGCGTCGCCCGCGCGGCGGCGGGATCGATCGTCGAGGTCGTGCGGTTCAACAGGCACGGCGCGCTCTGCAACACCAGCGCGGCGATCGCGCCGACGTGGGGACTCGCGGCCGACGTGCCGAAGAACGGCGACGGGAAGCTGCCCGACCCCGAGATGCTGACGCCGTCGACGGCGGCGATGTCGGGCTTCGGGCGGCCGTCGACCGTCGGACCGCGGCTCGAAAAGAACTCCGCGGTCGAATGCGACGTGTCGGTGCACGACTCGTCGGGCGTGCCCGCCGGGAAGTTGCCGGCCGCCGCCGCCGATCCCGAGCAGATCGCGCCGACCGACATCACGCCGACCGGCGATCCGCCGGCGTCGGACTGCGCCGACACGCTGTGCGCCGGCGTGTTGTAGTTGAGCCGCTCGTGCCGCGGCGGCGCGAGGAGCTGCGGCCCGCCCGTCGCACACTCGGGCTCGAACGAGAACAGGTTCAGCGTCCGCGGCTGCGCCGCGTTGTTGACGTTCTGCACGACGATCCGGAAGCGATCGGCGGCGCCGGTGTTGACGAAGTCGATCGATTCGACCGGGTCCTGGCGTCCGGACTGCAGGTTGCGGCTGCTGGCGACCACGGCCCCGGTGCTCTGGCGGACGAGATAGAGATCGTAGTTGTTGGCGGATCCGCCGAACGGATCGTTCCAGGTGAGGAAGATCGCGACCTCGCCGTTCGCCGGGAGCGAGATCACGTTGTACGGCTGGGAGCCCAGACCGAGGACGTCCGTGGTGTCGCCGGTGCGCTGGAACAGGTGCAGGTGTCCGCTGGCGGCGATGCCGCTGATGCTGGTGCCGTCGACGTTCGAGTCGACGTACGTCTCGTAATAGTGTTCGTCGGCGTCGTTGCCGACCGACGTCACGTAGGCGCGGATCGGAAAGGCGTTGTTGTTCAGCGCGGCCGCCGTGTTGCGCGACACGGCGCTGGTGCCGTCGTACGGCTCGCCGTAGAAGCCGATGTCGTCGAGCACGACGTCGTTCGACGCGGCGAGGAAGTTCACCGCCTGGCTGAACGCGAGATCGGTGTCGGCGTTCGCGAACGCCAGCTTCGCGCCGGGCGCGAGGTCGTGGACGATCTCGAGCAGCGCGGTCCCCTCGCCGCCGGCGCCGGCGAAGCCGCACGCCGATCCCGCCGGCGGCAGCCCCTCGAGGTCGCCGTTCGCCTGGAACGAGCGGCCGATGATGGCGCCGCTCGTGGTGGTCAGCACGCCGCCGGCGTTCCGCGTCCCGGTCGCGCCCGGCAGATCGCCGGTCGAAATCGGGCCGCCGTCCACGCCGGCGCACGTCGTGCAGCCGGTCGCGAACACGCCCTTCAGGCCGTCGGAGACGACGCCGACGCGCACGTTGGTGCCGTCGACCAGGTAGTCGGCGCGCGCGGCGTCGGCATGCAGGATGGCGTCGCCCTCGGTGGTGAAGTTGCCGCTGCGATGGCGCGCGTAGGTCGGCGTCCGGACGGCGTCGACGCCGGCGAGCTGCGCGACGTCGAGGAGCTTCGACACCGGCACCCGCGCCTGCACGCGCCGCGCGGCGACGTCGGCGATCTCGATCGTCGCGCCGGCCGATTCCAGCTGCGCGACGAGGGCGTCGGTGACGGCCGGGACGAGGATGTAGACCTGGACCTCGTTGTCGGCGTTGATGCGGAGCAGGCCGCCGTGGACCGCGTCGCGGACCGAGGACGGCATCTGCTCGGTGGTGAGGCGCGCCGTCCTCGCCGATTGCGCCGCCACGAGATCCGCGAGCACCGTCGAGAGCTTGGATGACGCCGAGGGCTGGAGGCCCAGGGTTTGAGCGGCAAGGCTGCCGCCGAGCGCCGCGACGATCGCGGCCACACGCAGTTTGTGCATACCGTCTTCCGAGTTTAGACGGCTGGCGTGTGAAAAAGCTATGAACTCTCGGTCAGGACACCGTGGGCCCGAACAGGAGGCCCATCACGACGAAGATCGCCAGCGCCAGCCCCCATCCCAGGACGCAGACGGCGACCGCGCGCGCCGTGCTCGTGTAATCGAGCGACTGGCGCACGGCGACGACCATCGCGATCAGCATCCACACCGACGTCGCGACGAACACCGGCAGCGTCGCCCCCGGCATCACGCCGAAGAGGCGGAACAGGCCGGGCGTCGTGGCGAACCCGGTCGTGCGCAGCAGCTCGCCGACGTCGGCGCGCGTCTGCGGCTGCGGCATCACGCGGTAGCCGACCTCGAAGGCGACCAGCGCCCAGGCCATCCAGCCCAGGATGGCGACCATCGTGAAGAACAGGACGGCGCCGAGCGTGACCTCGCCGAACCCGCGCGCGCCGATGCCGGTCGCGAGGCTCGACAGCAGCACGACCGCCAGCGCCTGTCCGTTGGCCGACCGGTCGGCTTCGACTTCCTCGTAGATGGGCGGGTCGAGCGAGATGGCGCCGATGAGCCGCATGACGAAGCCGTTCGTTGCGGTGGTGGTAGCCATGCCACCTGAGCGATGCAAACGGCCGGCCGATCGGGTTATTGCGCGCGCTTTTCAATCACTTCGTAGACCCGGGCCATGTATGCCGGATTTACGCCAGGGCCGGCGATCCCCGGGTAGTGGACTTTGTGGCTCGTGAGGTCCACTTGCTTCGCCGCGTCGGCCGCCGACACCCCGCGGTCGTGCAGCGCCGTCGCCTGCGTCCACAGGTCGCGCAGATACGCCTGGAACCAGTCGATGCGCTCCTTGCCCGTGAACGGATCGCCGTGTCCGGGGATGACGTTGGCGAAATCGAGCGCCTTCAGCTTCTCGAGCGCATCGGGCCAGACGTCGACGAAGCCATCGATCAGGTTGGCGATGTCGTGGACGAGGAGATCGCCCGTGCACACCACCCGCTCCTTCGGCAGATAGACGACGACGTCGCCCCCGGTGTGGCCGCGCCCGAGATACAGCAGGCGGATTTCGCGATCGCCGCGCCAGAGCGTCATGTGGTCGCTCAAGGTGACGTTCGGCGCCGTGGGCACGAGCGCCTTGAGGCTGGCGGCGAGCGGGTTCGCGCTCGCCAGCAGGCTGCCCAGCATCCCGGTCGTCGTGTAGTTCGGGGCCGTCAACCGGCTGCGCGTGTATTCGTGGCCGATGATGTCGATCGCCGGCGCGAACGCCTGGTTGCCGTCGGTGTGGTCGTAGTGGAAGTGCGTGTTGACCAGAAAGCGCACCGGCCTGTCGGTCAGCGTTTTGATTTCCTGCAGCAGCACCCGGCCGGCTTCGGGCGTCATGTGCGAATCCACCACCATCACCTCGTCTCGATTGACGATGACGGCCGAATTCGATCCGCCGTTCAAGGACGGCGGCGCGACCGCGCTGTAGACGCCCGGCGCGATTTGCGTGAACGTGTGCTGCGTCCGCGGCGGCGCCTGCGAGTGCAGCAGCGGCACGGCGACGGCGGCCAGGGCAACGGCGGCGAATGTCGGTCTGGTCATGATGCGGTGGCATCCATTGTGCACAAAACGCCCGGGAGGTCCAGACATGGCATCTGTCGCGTCACTCCGTGAACACCTCGTCGAAGAACTGAATGATTTGTTGAACGCCGAGCAGCAGCTCATCGAAGCGCTGCCGATGATGGCGGAGCGCGCGTCGCGCAAAGAGCTGCAGTCGGCGTTTCGGCGGCACCTCGCGGAGACCAAGACGCACGAACGCCGCGTCGGCCAGGCGCTGAAGGCGCTCGGAGAAGATGCCAGCGGCAAGACCTGCGACGCGATGAAGGGGCTGCTCGACGAAGGCCAGGAGCTGATGTCGAGCGGCGATCCGGGCGCGCTGCTCGACGCGATGTTGATCACGGCGGCGCAGAAGGTGGAGCACTACGAGATCGCGAGCTACGGCACCGTCCGGACCTACGCGAACGTCCTCGGCGAAAAGAAAGTGGCGCAGCTGCTCGATCAGAACCTCCGCGACGAGAAGAACGCCGACAAGAAGCTGACGTCGATCGCCGAAGGCGGCGTCAACAAGCAGGCGGCCCGCGAGTGGCACGAGCGCGCGTCGGCGATGGGGATGCTGGAGAAGGGCGCCGAGTGGCTCGGGGCGACGGTCGGACGCGTGAGCCGTCGCGTGATGCCCGGCAGCGGCGGCGGACGGACGGCCGAGTCGCAGGCGGCCGACCGCGGCGACCGATCCGCGGCGCGCAGCCGGCGGTCCTCGGGCCGCGCGCCGCAGCGATCCCGGAAGCGCTAACGCCGCAGCCGCGCGAGGATGTCGGCGGCGCGGCGGCCGGCCGCTTCGGTCGTCGCGACGCGCGCCGGCCACGACCGCGTGTACCCCTCGCTCGCCCACTTCTTCGTCGCGTCGATCCCCATCTTGCCGCCGTACGCCGGCAGATCCGCCGCATCGTCCAGGTCGTCGACGGGGCCCTTCGTCATCTGGACGTCGCGCAGCGGATCGTAGTGCGTGCCGACGATCCACGCGACCTGACTCACGTTGTGCACGTCGACGTCCTTGTCGACGACGACGATGGTCTTGCTGAACATCAGCTGGCCGAGGCCCCAGAAGGCGTTCATGATCTTGCGCGCGTGGCCGGGGTACCGCTTGTCGATCGACACGATCACCAGGTTGTGGAAGATGCCCTCGGCCGGGAAGTGCATGTCCACGATCTCCGGGAGCGTCTTCCTGATCATCGGCAGGAAGATCCGCTCGCTGGCGAGGCCGAGATAGAAGTCCTCCATCGGCGGCACGCCGACCACGGTCGTCAGGTACGTCGGCTTCCGGCGTCGCGTGATGCAGGTGAGGTGGAAGACCGGGAAGTCGTCCGGCTGCGAGTACAGCCCCGTGTGATCGCCGAAGGGGCCCTCGCGGCGCCGTTCGCCCGGTTCCACGTATCCCTCGAGCACGATGTGCGCGCTCGCGGGGACTTCGAGATCGACGCTGACGCACTTCACGAGCTCGATGCGTTTGCGTGAGAGAAAGCCGCCGAGCAGCAGCTCGTCGAGCCCTTCGGGCATCGGCGCCGTCGCGCAGTACGGCAGTACCGGCTCGGCGCTGAGGGCGACCGCCACGTCGAGGCGGCGCCCGAGGCGCTCGGCGACGCGGTAGTGCTGCGCTCCGCCCTTGTGGCGCTGCCAGTGCATGCCGGTGGTGCGCCCGTCGAACACCTGCATGCGGTAGGTGCCGATGTTCCGCATGCCGGTCTCGGGGTCGCGGGTGAAGACCAGCGGGAAGGTGATGTACCTGCCGCCGTCGTCGGGCCAGCATTTCAGGATCGGCAGCGTGTCGAGCGTCGCGTTCCTGTCCACGATTTCCTGGCAGGGCGCGTCCTTCACCGTCTTCGGCATCAGGTCGCGGAGCCGGCCGACCATCGGGAGCATCTTCAGCGCGTCCATGATGCCTTCCGGCATCTGCGGCGTCACCAGCGCGTCGATCTCCGACGCGAGATCGTCCAGCGTCCTCACGCCGAGCGCGAGGCACATGCGTTCCATCGAGCCGTACACGTTGGAGGCGACCGGGATGTCGTGGCCGACCGGCTGCTCGAAGAGCAGCGCGGGTCCGCCGCCCGGCTCTTTGCAGGCGCGATCGGTGACGGCGGCGATCTCGAGGTCGGGACCGACGGGCTCCTTGACGCGCGCGAGGAGCGCGCGGCGATCGAGGTCCGAGAGAAAGCCGTCGAGATCGGAATACATGTGTTCGTCAGCGTCGGGTCTACGACGTCGCCGACATTCTATCGGTTATCGCCTGCGCCAACGCGAGCGCACGCCGGCCCTGCGCGCCGTCGACGCGCGGCGGGCGCCGATCGCGGATCGCGGCGACGAAGTCGGCGAGCTCGCGCTGCAGCGGCTCCTCACCCGCGACCGGCACGTCGCCGCCCTCGATCGACGGCATCGGCCGGCCCCGAGCGGGATCGGCGGGCCCGCTCGCGTTGACCAGCCGGTACTGCTCCACCTTCTGCGCGGCGTAGTCGATCGACACGTAGGCCGACGGCTGGAAGAAGCGGATCTTGCGCACGCGGTCGCGGCTGATGCGGCTCGCCGTCAGGTTGGCGATGCAGCCGTTCGCGAATCGCAGGCGCGCGTTGGCGATGTCGACGCGCCCGGTCAGCACCGGCACGCCGACGGCGTCGATCGAGGCGACCTCCGCGTCGATCAACGACAGCACGACGTCGAGGTCGTGGATCATCACATCGAAGACGACGTCGATGTCGAGGCTGCGCTCGGGAAAGGTCCCGAGACGATGCACTTCGATGAACCGCGGATCGGTCAGCAGCGCGCGCGCCGCGTCGAGCGCGGGGTTGAACCGCTCGGTGTGGCCGACGGCCAGGAGCGCGCCCGCTCGCTGCGCCGCGGCGATCATCGCGTCGGCTTCGGCGAGGTTGCGCGCGAGCGGCTTCTCCACGAGCGCGGGGACGCGCGACTCGAGAAACGGGCACGCGACGGCGGCATGCCGTTCGGTCGGCACCGCAACGGTCACCGCGTCGACGGCACCCGCCAGTTCGCGGGCATCGTAGACGGCGCGTGTGCCGTGCGCGGCGGCGATGTCGTCGGCGCGCGCGCGGTTGGTGTCGCAGACGGCGACGAGCTCCACGCCCGGCAGGCCCGACAAAATCCGCGCGTGGTGACGGCCGAGATGGCCGACGCCGATCGCGGCGACGCGCAGCGTCGACGTCATTCGCGCGGCCGCGCCCGTCCGACGACGCTGATGCCCGCCGCGTCGGCGGCGCGGACGATCGCGTCGCCGTCGATCATCAGCGTCTTGCCGGCGTCCACCGACAGCAGCGTCGCCCCCGCCGCCCGCATCGCCTCCACCGTCGACACGCCGACCACCGGCACGTCGAAGCGCATGTCCTGGTTCGGCTTCGCCACCTTGACGATCCGCACGCCGGCGCCGGCGAGCTGCCCGGCGCGGGCGATCATCGCGTCGGTCCCTTCCATCGCCTCCACGGCGACCACGGCGCCGCTCTTGACGGCGATCGCCTGCCCGACGTCGAGCCCGGCGATCGCGTCGGCGACGCGGTAGGCGACCTCGAGATCGCGCCGCTCGTCCACGTCGGGCTCGCGCCGCGTCAGCGTGCCGGCGCGCGCCATCAGCGGCTGCAGGAACGCCGTCGAGTCGAGCAGCTCGATGCCTTCGTCGCGCAGCACGTCGGCGACGCCCGAGACGATCGAATCGGTGTTCTTCGCCGCGAGGCGCAGCAGCACTTTTCCGAGGAGCAGGTCGGGCCGGACGTCGAACAGCTTCGTGTGCTTCACCTGCCCCGCCATGACGGCGTGCGAGCAGCCGGCGTCGCGCAGATGGCGCACGCAGGCGCCGAGCTGGCCGATCGAGATCCAGTGCAGCGGCGCCGCCGGCGCATGGGCGGCCGCGTCGGCCAGTTCGGGGAACGTTTCTTCCTTCAGCGCGATGACGGTGACGTCGTGACCGGCGCCGCGCGCCGCGTCGAGCACGAGAAACGGAAAGCGGCCGTTGCCCGCGATGAGGCCTAGGCGCATGCCACTGCGCTATTCATCCGCCATCACCTCTTCGGCGCGGCGGCTGGGCCGCCGGAGGATGACGCCGCGCTGCGACGTGCGGATGAAGTCGATCATGTGCTGCACTTCGGCGCACGCCAGCGAGCGGTCCTTCTCGATCTTCTCGAGCGCCCGCGTCGTGTTCAGCTTCGACTGGAGCAGGTACCGGAAGGTGCGCTTCAGCTTGTCGATCGTTTCGGGCGGCATGCCGCGGCGCGAGAGGCCGATCGAGTTGGCGCCGAACACGCGCGCGGGCCGGCTGCCGACCGTCTTCGCGTACGGCAGCGCATCCTTCGTGATGACCGAGTAGCCGCCGACGAAGGCGTGCCGGCCGACCCGGCAGAACTGATGGACCGCGGACGCCGCGCTGATGTTCGCGTAGTCCTCGATCGTGACGTGCCCGCCGAGCATCGCCTGCGGACCGAAGATGATGTCGCTCCCGACATGGCAGTCGTGCGCGACGTGCACGTACGCCATGAACAGGTTCCGGTCGCCGATCGTCGTCACGCCGCCGCCGCCCCGGGTGCCGCGGTTGATCGTGACGAACTCGCGGAAGATGTTCCGCTTGCCGATGACGAGCCGCGTCGGCTCCCCCTTGTACTTCAGGTCCTGCGGCTCGAGGCCGATCGATCCGAACGGATAGATCTGCGTGTCGTCGCCGATCTCGGTCCAGCCGTCGATCACCGCCGACGCGCCGATCCGGCAGTTCGCACCGAGGACCACGTTCGGCCCGATCGTGGCGAAGGCCCCGACCGTGGTGCCCGGGCCGATCGTCGCGGAGGGATGGACGATCGCCGTCGGGTCGATCGCCGCGCCGTCGGTCTGCAGCCGCAGCAGCAGCTCCGCCTCGGCCACCACCTGATCGCCGACGTAGGCGGCGGCCTGCGCGCGCGCGAGCGACGTGCGGCGACGCCCGATCGAGATCTCGAGGCGGAGCCGATCCCCGGGGACCACCTGCCGCCGGAACTTCGCGTCGTTGACGCCGCGCAGCGACACGCGGGTGCTCGGCGACGCGCCGTCGCGATAGAGCAGCAGCAGCGACGCGACCTGCGTCAGCGATTCGAGCATCAGCACCGCCGGCAGCAGCGGCGCGCCGGGGAAATGTCCCTGGAAGAACTCTTCGTTGACCGTGACGTTCTTGATCGCGACGAGCCGCTTCCCGGCGTCGTGCTCGGTGATCGCATCCACCAGCACGGACGGGTAGCGGTAGTTCAGGCGGTCGAGAACAAGAGGGATGTCGATGGGAGAAACGGGCATCAGGGCTGAAGGCCAGGGGCCGAGGGCAAATTGTAACGCACCCTTGCCGATCGGCCCTCGGCCCTCACCCGTTCGGATCTACTGCTTGCCCGGAGCCGCGGGAGCGGTCTTGGGGCCGTCGATCGCCTTGATCACTTCGGGCGTCAAATCGAGGCCCGGGGCGGCCCACGCGAGACCCGCTTCCGCCGAGTTGAACAGGAGGTGCAGCCCCTTCTCCGCCGCGATCTTGTCGACGATCGGCTGGAGCTTCTTCACGAACTCGTTCTGCACTTCCTGCTGGATCTCGTTGATCTCGGCCTGCGCATCCTGCTGGAAGCGCTGCATGTCGACCTGCTGCTTCTCGATGTCCTTCTCGAGCTGCGCCTTCGCCGCATCGCTCAGCATGCTGCCGCTGGTCTGCAGCTTCTGCTGGTCGGCCTGCAGCTTCTTCTGCCGGTCGTTGTTCTCCGTCTGCTTCTTGTCGGTCAGCGCCTTCACGCGTGCCAGCCCGGCCTGCCCTTCCTTGGAGCTCTGGAAGACGATGCGCGGATCGAAGAACGCGATCTTCGCTCCGGCGGGAAACGGCGCCGGCGGCTGCGCCGCGGGAGCCGGGGCGGGCGCGGGCGCCTGTGCGGCCGGCGGCGGAGCGGGCTGGGCCGGCTTCGGCTGCGCAGTGGCTTGCGCGAACACTGGGGCGGCGCCCAACGCGAGAGAGAGCGACGCGACAGAAACAAGCACTTTCATTACGAACAGTCCTTTCGTGAGCGATGGAAGTTCTTGATTCTACACCACATCCGGCTAGAACGTCGAGCCGACCGCGAACCGGAACTGGAACGCGCTCTGCGGCTGCAGGGTGTTGTCCAGCACGCCGTTCCGCTGCGGGTTGTACGCGAAGATCAGCCGGAACGGCACGTTCAGCACCGGCATGAAAAACCGGATCTCGGCGCCGGTCGAGGTCTTGAAATCCTGCCAGTCGAAGTTCTTCCCCGGAACCACCGTCGCCGCGAGAGAGCCGCCGTCGGGCACGAACGCCGGCGCGCCGTGGATCTCCGGCCCGGGCTGCACCTGGCCGGCGTCGTAGAAGAAGATCAGCCGCACGGGCCCGGCAATCGTGATCTGCTCCTCCGCGTTGAAGAGCAGCGATTTGTTGCCGCCCAGCACGAGCCCCGTGGCCGGGTCGGACGGACCGATGCTGCGGATGTCGAAGCCGCGGACGCTGTACTCGCCGCCGAGGAACAGCTTCTCGAAAATCGGAATCTCGGAATTGCCGCTGAAGTTGTGGATGAACATCGCCTGGCCGCGCAGGCCGAGCGTCAACCGGTTCGCCTGCTTCCAGTACTTCACCGCCTCGAACGTCGGGTGATAGAAGTTCGTGTTTCCCCCGAGCCCCGCGAGATCCAGCGACGCCGTCAACCGGGCGCCCGTCGTCGGAAAGATCGGCTGGTCCACCGTGTTGTAGACGATGCTCGGCGTCACCTTGCTGACGATGCGCTCGCCGCCCTGGCCGATGAGGAGCGAGTCGCGCAGGAACGGATTCTGCGCGAGGACCAGCGGATCGGTGTAGGCCTCGTTGATCTCCGTCACCTGCACGCGCTGGTAGCTGTAGTTCCAGAACATGCGCGTCCACGCGCTCAGCGGGAACCCGAGCGTCAGCACGGTGCCGGTCGACTTCTGCGTGAACTGGCTGATGTAGCGGACGTCGGTCTTGAAGATCTGCGCGCCGCCCGTGATGTTGCGGTCGAACAGGAACGGCTCGGTGAACGACACCGAGTAGTTCTGCGCGCGCGACCCGCTCTGCAGCGACAGCAGCAGGCTCTCGCCGCGGCCGAGGAAGTTCGACGTCTGGAACGACAGCTGCCCGAACACGCCTTCGAACTCGGACACGCCGGCCCCGAAGGTGAGCGAGTTGCGGTTCTGCTCCTCGAGCTTCAGCTTGACGTCGACCTTGTTGGTTTCGTTCGGCGTCTTCTGGACGTCGACTTCGCCCGGCTTGCCTTCGAGCGGCTTGAAATATCCGAGCTGGTTGAGCCGCTTGACGCTGTACTTCAGCGCCTCGGTGTTGAACGGCGCGCCCTCGACGAGGCGCCCCGCGAACAACTCGCGCCGGATCACGTTGTCGTGCGTCGTCGTGTTGCCGACGAAGGTGAGGCGGTTGATGAAGAACTGCTGCCCTTCCTGGAGCCGCATCGTGACGTGCACCGTCGGCTCGCCGTCGGTCTTCGCCGCCTGCGTGTCGGCGTCGGGCGCCTTCAGCGCCGACGGCGCTTCGGGCTCGTTCGGGATCGGATCGTCGCTGAACTTGTAGTCGGGGAACCCGGTGAACTCGTAGTAGCCGCCGGTGCCGTAGGTTTCGCGCGCCTTGTCGAGGCCCTTGCGGACGTTCTTCTCCGAGTAGAAGTCGCCCGGCTTCGTCTTGAACAGCGGCTTGAGGTACTCCGTCTTGACGACGGTGTTGCCGGCGATGTCGAACTCGCTGACCTTGTAGCGCTTTCCCTCGTTGACCGGGATCTTCAGCTCGATGTAGCGCGACGCCTTGTCGTTCGAGTCCTCGATCACCTTCAGCTCGGGCACGCCGACGTTCGCCTTGATGTAGCCGCGGTCGCGGTAGAAGGACATGATCTTCTCCGCGTCCTCGTCGAACTTCGTCTCCTGGTAGGTGCCGCCGTCGCCGAGCGCGCCCGCAATCCACGTCCACAGGTGCGCGTAGTCGGTGAACCCGGGCCGTTCCTTGTTGTCCTTGAGCTGCGCCTTCAGCTTGGCGTCGCTGACCGCCTTGTTGCCGACGAAGTCGATCCGCCGGATCTTCACCTTCGGCCCCTCGTCCATGCGGAACGTGAGGTGCACGAGCTTGGGACCGCCGCCGGGAATCTCCTTGATCTCCGGCGTCACCTCGGCGAACTGGAACCCCTTGTCCTTCATCATGTCGCGGACGACGCCGGCGACCTTGCGGACGAGGCCCTGATCGATGAACGTGTCGAGGCGGATCTGCGCATCGGCGTCCTTCAGCTTCTCGTCGATCTTCGCCGTCTCGACCGCTTTCGATCCGACGTAGTCGACGATCTTGACGCGCTGCCGCTCCTCGAGGTTGTAGGTGACCACCTTGCCGACCGTGCCGTTCGGAAACTTGTAGTCGCTGACGTCGATCCACAGATTGTCGAGGAACTTCGTGTTCCACAGCCGGTGGAAGTCGTCCTCGATCATCTTCTCGGACGCATCGTCGTACGGAATCCAGACGCCTTCGGAGGGGCGGCTCTGTTTCAGCTGGATGTAATAGAGGTAGGTCTGCGGCTCGACCACCGACTGGTTGCCCTGGGCCTCGAAGCACGGGGCGATGAAGAGGACGACGGGCGGCGACCCGGCCGGCGGCTGCGCCGCGGGCCGGGCCTGGACGCCACATACGGTGACGGTCGGCAACGACGCCTGCGCCGGCGTTTGAGCGGCGGCTGCCGCCGCCATCCCCCACGCCAGCGCGGCGGAGGCGAATACCTGGTGGTTCATCAAAATTCTTATGTTACAGGATTTTAGACGCGGACACGGCCGCTTCGGCCTTGCTTATGCACGGCGGGGAAGGACCACCGTAAAAGTGGATCCGCGTCCCGTGCCTTCGCTGGCCGCCGCGAGCCGCCCGCCGTGCGCCTCGACAATGCCCGCCGAAATCGCGAGGCCGAGGCCGAGGCCGCGGTGCCCGCGCTGCTGCGGGTCGGACGATTGGCGGAACCGCTCGAAGATGTGCGGCAGCAGCTCGGCGTCGATGCCGACGCCGGTGTCGGCGACCGACAACTGGACCTCGCGGCCGGACGCGGAGAGCGAGACGCGGATGAGGCCGCCGGGCGGCGTGAACTGAACCGCGTTGCCGACCAGGTTGGTCACGACCTGCTGCAGCCGATTGGCGTCGCCCGACACTGGAGCGCTGTGGATGTCGGCGCGCAGCTCCACGCGGCCGGCCGCGGCCCGCGACGTCATCGCGTCGACCGCGCCGCGGACGACGTCGGCCAGGTCGACGTCGGCGAGCTGCAGTTCGAGCTTGCCTTTTTCGATCCTCGCGACGTCGAGGAGCTCGTCGACGAGCTGCCACTGGTGTCGCGCGCTGCGCTCCAGCGCGTCGATGGCGCGTTCGCGCACATCGTCGGGCAGGCGCACGTCGCGGAGTTGCGCGATGCGTCCGAGCATGACGTTCAGGGGCGTGCGGAGCTCGTGCGACAGGACGGCGAGAAATTCGTCCTTGAGGCGATTCGCGGCGGCGAGCTCGGCTTCGAGCTGACGCACGCGATCGAGCGCGCGCATCGTGGCGAGGAGCACCTCGCTGCTGACCGGCTCGGTGAGGTACGCGTCGGCGCCGTTCTCGAGGCCGGTCGCACGCTCCGCGTCGGAGATGGCCGTGGCGGACACCTGCAGGACGGCAATCGGGACGGTTCGCGGCTCGGCCTTGAGGCGGCGGCACACTTCGAGGCCGCTGATGTCGGGCAGGTGCACGTCGAGCAGCACGAGGTCGGGATCCCGATCGGCGGCGACGCGCAGCGCGTCGTGGCCGTTGGTGGCCTCGCACACCTCGTAATTCGCGCGACGGAGAATCTGCGCCTTCGCAAACCGGTTGGGATCCTGATCGTCGACGACCAGCACGAGACGCCGCGCTCGCGAAGCGGCGCTCATGCGATCTTCTCGCCGACGGCGCGGGCAATCGCATGGCGCAGCGAGTCGCGCGTCAGCGACGATTTGGACAGCACGCCGTCGGCGGCCGACAGGCGTCGGCGATCGCCGTCGGTGAGCCGCTGCGACGTGATGATCACGACGGGCACCCGCGAGGTGGCGGGATCGCGCTGCAGCCGATCCAGCACGTCGAAACCGGTCATGTCGGTCAAATGCAGGTCGAGCAGAATGACGTCCGGCGCCTGGTCCCCCGCGCGCGTCAGGCCGTCGACGCCGGTGGCCGCTTCGATCACCTCGTGGTCGCGGTCGTTCAGCATCTGCCGGATGATGAACCGCGTCGCCTCCTCGTCCTCGATCGTCAGCACGCGAACCGAGCGGCGCTTCGTGACCTGATCCAGCGTCTTCAGCAGCCATCGCCGGTCGATCGGCTTGACGCCGTACGCGTGCGCGCCGAGCGCGAGCCCCTTGCGGCGATCGTCCACCGAGGTCACGACGACGACGGGAAGATGGGCCGTGGCGGGCCTGCGCGTCAGCTGCGCCAGGTAATCCCACGCTTCGTCGCCGTGCAGGCGGATGTCGAGGATGATCGCCGCCGGCGCGACGCTGGCGAGGATGCGATCGGCGCCGGCGGTCGAACGGGCGCGCACGAGCTGGTACTCGGACTGCTCGAGCGCCCGCTCGTACAGCAGCACGTCCTCGTCGGAATCCTCGATCACGAGCACGGCCGAACGGCCGTCGCGGAGCGGCTCGACGTCGATCTCGTCGGTGTCGACCGGCGGACGGTAGATGAGCGGCACGGTCAGCGCGAAGGTGGATCCGACGCCGAGCTCGCTCTGCACGCTGATGCTGCCGCCGAGCAGCTCCGCGAGGCGCTTGGACAGGGGCAGGCCGAGCCCGGTGCCCTTCACGCGGCGCTGCAGCGGGTTCTCGATCTGGACGAACTCGTCGAAGATGCGTGCGAGATCGCGCTCCGGAATCCCGATGCCGGTGTCGGCGACCCGGAACTCGACGCGGCTGCGATCGGCCGTCAGCTGCGCGCTGACGCGGACGTGGCCGCGCTCGGTGTACTTCAGCGCGTTCGAGATGAAGTTCCGCAGCACCTGCGAGACCTTGCTCTCGTCGGTGTGCAGCGGCGGCACGCCGTCGGGATCGTCGAACACCAGCGCGAGCGACTGGTTGACCAGCAGCGGGCGCAGCATGCCGCGCAGCGCGCCGAACAGCCCGGCGACCTCGAACGGCGCCGGGTGCACGTCGATCTTCCCCGCCTCGACCTTCGCGAGATCGAGCAGGTCGTTGACGATGTCGGAGAGCTGCTGCGCCGACTGGCGGATGTAGTACACCTCGTCCTTCGTGTCGGCCGGCGTGCCGAGCCGCTCGTTCAACAGCGTCGTCAGCGCGATGATCGAGTTCACCGGCGTGCGGAACTCGTGGGTCATGTTGGAGAGGAAGCGCGTCTTGATCTCGTCGGCGCGCCGGAGGTGATCGGCGCGCTCGTCGAGCTCCGCGTACAGCGCGACGACGCCGCGGTTGGTGTCCTCCAGTTCGCGATTCAGTCGGACGAGCTCCTGCTGGCGCTGGTTGAGATCCTCGAGCGTGCGCAGCAGCTCCTGGTTCTGCTGACGCACTTCGTCGATCGGACGCGTCGGCGCTCCGGCGGCGAGCCGCTCGGCGAGCCGCGCGAAATCCGACGGGCCGAGGAGCGGCGACCGGCGCGGCAGCATCTTCTTCAGCGTGACCGTCGTCCCGCGGGTGGTCGAGTCGATGTCGAAGTGATCCATCAGCCGCCGCGCGCCGACGATCCCGATGCCCATGCCCGTGGCCGATTCGTACCGGCCGGAGAGCACCTCCTTCAAGCGGCCAATGCCCTTCCCCTTGTCGCTGATCTTCGCGATGAGCAGCTGCGGGGGGGTGGCGCCTTCGATCGAGAATTCGACGCGCCCGCCGCCGGCGTAGACGAACGCGTTGCGCGCGATCTCCGAGACGGCGGTCGCGATGCGCGTCTGGCCGGTGACGTCGAATCCGAGGAGCGATGCGATCTGCCGCGCGCGCTGGCGCGCGCTGACGACGTCGTCTTCGTACGTGATCGCGACGCTCAGCAGCGCCGCGCTCATGCCCCCTCCCGGCACACCAGCACCGTCACGTCGTCGCGCCCCCGGCTGAAGTCGCGGTACAGCACGCCCGCCACGATCGCGGGGTGCCGGCGCGCCAGGCCCGGATACGCGTCGAGCGACCAGTGGCTCGTCAGCCCGTCGGAGTGGACGACGACGAGGTTGTCGCCGTCCCAGGGATACTGGAACTCGCGGAACACGCGCGCCTGATGGCCGAGCGTGCCGTTGTGCGAGACCGCCTGCCGCGGCCGGCCGCTCGGCGGCACGATCGACGCCGCGATGTTGCCGACGCCGCCAAAACGCAGCACCCGTGCGTCGGGATCGATTTCGACGATCGCCGCGGCCGCGCCGCGCGTGTGCTTCAGGCCGTCGTGAATGCCGGCGAGCGCGTCCGGGATCCCCGGAAACCGGTCGGACGTCCACGTGTCGACGGCGGCGCGCGCCGCTTCCGCCGCAAACACGCCGTGACCGAGGCCGTCGACCACGAGCGCGTTGACGAGCCGGCCGTGGCGGCGCACGGCCCACGAATCGCCGCACGGCTCCTCGCACGCGACCGCCACCGATACGGCGCCGACGACGAACGGCGTCGCGGCCGCGGCACGGCGGCCGGCATGGACCCGCGAGAGCACGATCGTTCCACGCGGGCCCGTCGCGATGTCGAACTCCTCAGAAAGACGCCGGACGGCGCCGAGCCCGGTGCCCGGGGAGCCGCCCGTCGAGTGGCCGTCGCGCATCGCGAGGCCGACGTCGGGCAAACCCGGACCGCGATCGATCGAGAGAACTTCGACGCCCTTCGCGTCGCCGTCTCCGATCGTGCGCAGCAGGAGCTCGCCGTCGGTCGCGTACTTCGTCAGGTTCGTGGCGAGCTCGGACGCGACGATCGACGCGCGATAGGCATCGGTCTCGTCGAGCCCGGCCGACTGCGCGAGCTCGCGCGCCACGCTCCGCGCTTCGGACGGCTGGCTCGATTCGTGGACGCGAACCTGACGATGGGCTGCGGTGCTCATGACTTCCATCGCGTGATCACCACGCGGGTTCCCTGGCCGGGCGTCGACGTGATCGAGAATTCGTTCGACAGGCGCTTGGCGCCCGACAGACCCAGGCCCAACCCGCCGGCCGTGGTGTACCCGTCCTTCATCGCCAGCGCGATGTCAGCAATGCCCGGTCCATGATCCTCGAAGGTGAGGCGGAGCCCGCGGCGGACGCCGTCGTTGACGACCTCGATGAGCGCGGCGCCGCCGCCGCCGTGCTGAATCGTGTTCCGCGCGAGCTCGCTCGCGGCCGTCACGATTTTCGTCTGATCCACCAGGCTGAACCCCAGCTCCACCGCGCGGTGCCGCACGCTCTGCCGGACGATGACGATGTGCTCGTCGGCCGTGAGCGGCAGCTGGTCAGTCGACAGCAATACCATCGGCGCCGTCACCCGCCGCCGCGGCGCCCATCGACGTCGCCAGCAGTTCCATTCCCTTTTCCACGTTCAGCGCCGTGCGGACGCCGGGCAGCGACATCCCGAGTTCGACGAGCGTGATCGCGACGGCCGGCCGCATGCCGACGACCACCGTCTGCGCGTCGAGCACGCGCGACATCGCGGCGATGTTGCCGAGCATGCGCCCGATGAACGAATCCACCATCTCGAGCGACGAGATGTCGATCAGCACGCCGCGCGCCGCGGTCTCGGCGATCCGCGTCGTCAGATCGTCCTGCAGCTGCATCGCCAGACGGTCGTGCATGTCGACCTGGATGGAGACGAGCAGGCAGTCGCCCATCTTGAGGATCGGAATGCGTTCCATGTGCGTCGACCCTACGCCGGCGACTTGGTGACGCTGAGGCCGGCGCGCCGCAGCGCGATCGCGAAGGCGTCGGCGAGCGTCGCCTTCGTCGTGACCGTGTTCAGATCGACGCCGAGGTGCACGATCGTCTGGGCGATCTGCGGCCGGATGCCGCTGATGATGCAGTCGGCGCCCATCAGCCGCGCCGCGGCGACGGTCTTGAGCAGGTGCTGCGCGACCAGCGTGTCCACGGTGGGCACGCCGGTGATGTCGAGAATGGCGATGGAGGCGCCGCTGTCGACGATCCGCTGGAGCAGGCTCTCCATCACGACCTGCGTCCGCGCGCTGTCGAGCGTGCCGATGAGCGGCAGCGCCAGGATGCCGTTCCACAGCGTGACGACCGGCGTCGACAGCTCGAGCATTTCCTGCTGCTGCCGCCTGATGACCGAGTCGCGGCTCTTCTGGTGCACCTCCGTCGTGAACAGCCCCAGCTGATCGAGGAGCGCCGTCATCGTCCACACCTCGCGCGCCAGGGCCTCGCGATCGGCGATGCGGCGCTGGAGCACGGCGAACAGCGGCTGCTTGAGCGAAAAGACGAACGTCGCCGTTTCGCTCGGGGAGAAGCCGTGGCGCGCACGGGATTCCGTCACGTGCGCGAGGACGTCGCGCACGGGCTGCCAGACGCGCGAACCGGCATCGAAGCGATCGGATTCGGCGGCCGCGTTGCGCAGCGCGGCGAGCAGGTCGGCGCACTGCTGCTTCAGCTCGGGCTCGCCGATGAGGTCGCGACGCGAGGCAGCGCCGCCGATCTGCAGCGACAACCAGTCGGCGAGGATCGCGGCTTCGTCCGAGCGAATCACGTCGGCGAGTTGTGTGGATCGCGTGTCGGCCATGTGGTCTCCAGGAAGGGACGAATCGTAGCATCGCGCATCGTGCGAGTCGAGACGCGGTGTATACTCTCGGCGAACTTCCGCCGGTTGCGTACAGCTCAGCGTGAAAACATGACAGACACAAAACGCAGAGGCCGCGGCCGTCCGCCGGCCGGAGCCGATGGAGATCGTGTCGTCGATTACCCGCAGCTCGCGCTCCGCATTCCGCCGGCGACGTTTCAGAAGCTGCAGGCGATCGCGATGATCGAACACCAGCCGCAGTGGCGGACGCTCTCGCACGTGCTCGACAGCTACATCGCGCAGCTGCCGGAGGATCAGCGGCAGCTGATCGACGGGCTGGTGAAGCGCGCAGGGCCGCTGCTGAGCCAGTCGCCGCGATCGCGCCGGCGTTCCGCGGCGCCGCGCGCGGTGACGCTGCTCAACGTCGACGATCACGAGCCGATGCTCTTTGCGCGGTCGGCAATTTTCCGCGCCGAGGGCTACAACGTCATCGAGGCGCAGAACGGACGCACGGCGCTCGATCTCGCGCGCCGGCATCGGCCACACGTGATCCTGCTCGACGTCCACCTGCCCGACATCAACGGCGTCGAGATTTGCCGCCAGATCAAGGCAGACCCGCAGACCAGCAGCATCAAGGTCGTCCAGCTGTCGGCGACGACGAAGTCGCCGCGCGATCAGCTGTACGGGCTGGAAACGGGCGGCGCGGACATCTTCCTGACCGAGCCGCTGACGCGCGGGACGTTGCTGTCGGTGGTGAAACGGCTGGTGAACGGGACTGCGGCGTGAGGTTCGACATCTGAAGCGCCGCCCGAAATCACGGTGCGGACGGCGCTTCAGGCGTCGGGCTTATGCGAGCTTGCGGCCGGCCTCCAGCTCGCCGGCCGGCCGATAGGAGAGCTGACCGGCGTCGAGGTACACCTCGATGTCGCCGCCGCGGAGGTGGCCGCGGATCAATTCCTCCGACAGCGGATCCTCGACGTACTTCTGAATCGCGCGGCGCAGCGGACGGGCGCCGTACGACCGGTCCTTGCACGTCACCTCGATAATCCAGTCGATCACTTCGGGCGTCAGCGCGATCCTCAGCTTGCGGTCGGTGAGGTTGTCGTTCAGCTGATGGATCAGCAGGCCCATGATCCGCCGCAGGTCGTCGTCGCTCAGCGCCTCGAAGACGATGATCTCGTCGATGCGGTTGATGAACTCGGGGTTGAAGGTGCGCTTCACCTCGCCGAGCACCATGTCCTGCACGCTCTTCTCGATGACGCCGGTGTCGGCGGCCTGGAAGCCCATCGAGCTCTTCTTCTGGATGAAGCGAGCGCCGATGTTCGACGTCATGATGATGATCGTGTTCTTGAAGTTGACGCGGTTCCCCAGGCCGTCGGTCAGATGGCCGTCCTCGAACACCTGCAGCAGGATGTTGAAGATGTCGGGGTGCGCCTTCTCGATCTCGTCCAGCAGCACGACCGAATAGGGATTGCGCTTCACCTTCTCGGTGAGCTGGCCGCCTTCTTCGTGCCCGACGTACCCGGGCGGCGATCCGATCAGCTTGCTGACCGAGTGCTTCTCCATGTACTCCGACATGTCGAAGCGGATCAGCGCGTGATCGCTGCCGAAGAGGAAGTTGGCGAGCGCGCGGGCGAGCTCGGTCTTGCCGACGCCGGTCGGCCCGAGGAAGACGAAGCTGCCCACCGGGCGGTTCGGGTTCTTGAGCCCGGCGCGCGAGCGGCGGATCGCGCGCGAGATCGCGGAGATCGCCTTCTCCTGGCTGATGACCCGCTTGTGCAGCTCGGTCTCCATGCGCAGGAGCTTGTCGCCCTCGTCCTGGTTGATCGACGCGATCGGCACGCCGGTCCATTTCGACACGACCTCGTCGATCTCGGCCTTGCCCACGATCACCTTGCGGGCGCTCGACTTGACGTCGAACTTCTCGCGCACGAACTGCAGGTTCTCGCGCGCCGCCATCTCCTGCTCGCGATGGAACTGCGCCTTCTCGAAGTCCTTCTGCGAGACGGCGTTCTCCATCTGCTCGATGTTGAGGCGGATGCTGCGGTTGATCTCGCCGAACTCCTCGCTGTAGCCCGCTTCGCGCAGCTTGGCGCGCGCGCCGGCCTCGTCGACGAGATCGATCGCCTTGTCGGGCAGGAAGCGATCGGTGATGTAGCGGTTCGACTGGTAGACCGCCGCTTCGATCGCCTCGCGCGTGTACTCGACGTGATGGAAGTTCTCGTAGCGGTCCTTCACGCCCAGCAGGATCTCGATCGTGTCGCGCTCGCCGGGCGGATCGACCTTGATCGCCTGGAACCGGCGTTCGAGCGACCGGTCCTTCTCGATGTACTTCCGGTACTCCGCCGGCGTCGTCGCACCGATGCAGCGGATCTCGCCGCGCGACAGCGCGGGCTTGAGGATGTTCGCCGCGTCCAGCGAGCCTTCGGCCGACCCCGCGCCCACCAGCGTGTGCAGCTCGTCGATGAACACGATGATGTTCGGGTTGTCGGTCAGCTCCTTCATGATCGCCTTCAGGCGTTCTTCGAACTGACCGCGGTACTTCGTCCCGGCGACGATGAGCGAGATGTCGAGGGCCAGGATGCGCTTGTCCGCGAGGAAGTGCGGCACGTCGCCGTAGACGATCTTCTGGGCCAGCCCCTCGACGATCGCCGTCTTGCCGACGCCCGGCTCGCCGATGAGGACCGCGTTGTTCTTCGTGCGGCGGCACAGCACCTGCTGGACCCGCTCGAGCTCGTGCTCGCGCCCGACCAGCGGGTCGAGCTGGTTCTTCATCGCCGACTCGGTGAGGTCGCGGCTGAACTCGGCGAGGAGCGGCGTCTCTTTGACCCGCGTCAGCGTCGTCTTTTCGTTCAGCAGCTGGACGATGTCCTCCCGGACCGTGTTCAGCCGCATCCCCTTTTCCATCAGGATCGAGGCGGCCACCGACCGCTCTTCCCGGAGGATGCCCAGCAGCAGATGCTCGGTGCCGATGTAGTTGTGCAGCAGCCGATCGGCCTCTTCGGCGGCGAACTGCAGCACGCGCTTGGTCTCGGCGCTGAAGGGAATCTCGACCGACGTCGAGACCTTCTCGCGGAACACGGTCCGGCCTTCGATTTCCTTGCGGATGTTTTCGAGAGACAGATGCGAGCGCGCGAAAATACGGCTCGTCAGGCCCTTGCCTTCGCGAATGAGGCCGAGCAGCAGGTGCTCGGTTTCAATCGAAATGCTGCCGAGCTGACTGGCCTCGTAGCGGGCGAAAAAGAGTACTCGTCGAGCCCTTTCGGTGTACCGTTCGAACATCCGGCCTACCTACGTGAAAGCAGATGAAGTTGTGGTCACGGAGACGCTGACCACATTATACGGCATCGGTCACGCGAACCCCAACGCTAATCTACGGATAACTGACTGACTTCCTTAGGGTTTGCGCCCCACCGGTTGGACGCGCGGAGCGCCGCCAGGGTGCGCCGGCCCGCGTCAGGCCGGAGCGAGCCGCCCTTCCTGGAGCCGCAGAACCCGATCGCACGCGTCGGCGAGCTTCGGGTTGTGGGTGGCGACGATCGAGGTCAGGCCGAAGTCGCGGTGCATGTCGCGCAGCAGCTGGTGCAGCGACTGCGCGGTGGCCTCGTCGAGGTCCCCCGTCGGCTCGTCGGCCAGCAGCAGCGCCGGCCGCATCACGAGCGCGCGCGCGACCGCCACGCGCTGCTGCTCGCCGCCCGAGAGCATGCCCGGACGATGCGTCAGGCGATCGCCGAGACCGACGCGGCGCAGCAGCGCCTCGGCGCGCGGACGCGCCTCGGCCAGCCGCATCCGCGCGATGCGCATCGGCATCTCCGCGTTCTCGAGCGCGCTGAACTCCGGCAGCAGATGGTGGAATTGAAAGACGAAGCCGACGTGCCGGTTGCGAAACGCGACGAGCGCCTGGTCCGACAGCGTCGAGAGCGTCGTTCCCGCAATCGCCACGCTGCCGCCGTCGACGCGATCCAGCCCGCCGAGCACGTGCAGCAGCGTGCTCTTCCCCACGCCCGACGCGCCGACGATGGCGACCATCTCGCCGGCCGCGACGTCGAGATCCAGATCGCGCAGCACGGTGAGGGCGCGGCCGCCGACCGGGTAGCTCTTGGTGACGGCGCGCGCGCGCACCAGGGGCCCGCCGGCGTCGTGATGTTCGCCGCCGGCCGCGGCTGGCCGGTCACTCATACCGGAGCGCCTGCGCGGGATCGAGTTTGGCCGCCTGGCGCGACGGGTAGATCGTCGCGAAGAAGCAGATCAGCACCGCGGCGACGACGACGAAGGTGAAGTCGCGCGCGAGGACGGTGAAGGGCAGGTGCGTCACCTGATACACGTCGACCGGCACACGAATCAGCTGGTAGCGATCGAGAATGCGCGAGAGGCCGACGCCGCCGATTGCGCCGGCCAGCGTCCCGATGATCCCGATGATCAGCCCCTGCAGGATGAAGATCGCGGTCACGCTCCGCGCGCTCGCGCCCATCGTCTTCAGGATCGCGATGTCGCGGTTCTTCTCCATGACGAGCAGGATCAGCGAGGCGACGATGTTCAGCGCGGCGACCATCACGATGAGGCCGATCGCCAGCGACACGGCGATCTTCTCGAGCGCGAGGGCCGAGAAGAGCGGCTTGTTCTGGTCCGACCAGTCGTTGGCGACGTAGTCGGGGCCGAGCAGGCGCGGGATGTCGCGCGCGAGGTCGGGCGCGAGGAAGATGTCGTCGAGCCGCAGCTGGATGTACTCGGGCGTGTCCTTGCCGAGCAGCCGTCGTGCGGTGTCGAGCGAGACGAAGCCGTAGGTCGAATCGAATTCGTACAGCCCGAGGCTGAACGTGCCGGCGACGCGCAGGCGCCGCGGCACCGGCATCATGCCCATCGGCGACAGCGTCCCCTCGGGCGTCAGGATGGAAATGGAGTCGCCGAGGCCGACGCCGAGATCGGCGGCGAGATCCTTGCCGAGCAGGATGCCGGCGCGCTGGTCGGGGCCGGACGGCTGCAGCCCCTCGACGCTGCCGCTCTTGAGCGCGGGCGCGATGTCGGTGACGTTCGGCTCGAGCGACGGGTCGATGCCCTTGATCTGGATCGCGGACGACCGCGTCGCGACCGACGCGAGGCCCATCCCGTGCATCGCCGGCGCGGCGCCGACGACGTGCGGGAGGCGGGCCATCTTGGCGACCTCGGCGCGCTCGTCGGTGATGCCGGTCTGCTTGAAGACGTAGACGTGCGCGTTCGATCCGAGAATCCGATCGCGCAGCTCCTGCTGCAGGCCGGTCATCAGCGCCAGCGCGATGATCGTCGCCATCACGCCGACCGTGACGCCGAGCGTCGAGATCAGCGAGATGACCGAGATGAACGCCTGCTTGCGCTTCGCCAGCAGGTAGCGGAGCGCGACATGCAGTTCGAAGGGGACGTCCATGGAGCTGTTCGCGTCCGTTACCGGTTGGCGGCGGCCACGCGTCCGGGCGCGGCGCGGCCGATGACCGAAGGCCGACGACTCACTCGCGCTTCCTCATCAGCGGGAACAGAATCACGTCGCGGATCGACGGGCTGTCGGTGAGCAGCATCACGAGGCGATCGATGCCGACGCCTTCGCCGCCGGTCGGCGGCAGCCCGTATTCGAGCGCGCGGATGTAGTCTTCGTCCATCTCGTGCGCCTCGAGGTCGCCCCGGGCGCGGTTCGTCAGCTGCGCCTCGAAGCGGCGGCGCTGCTCGGCCGGATCGTTCAGCTCGCTGAAGGCGTTCGCCACCTCGAACCCGCCGATGTACAGCTCGAAGCGCTCCACCGTGTCGGGATCGTCGGGGCGCTGCTTGGAGAGCGGCGACACCTCGGTCGGGAAATCGTAGACGAAGGTCGGCTGGACCAGCCGATCCTCGCAGAGACGCTCGAAGATCTCCGTCGTGATCTTGCCCGCGCCGTAACCGGGATCGATGTCGAGGCCGAGCTCGCCCGCGAGCCGCGCGGCCGACTCGCGATCGCGCAGTTCGGCGCCGCCGACGTCGCGATGCAGGCGCCGCGACGCCGCCTCGCGCGCGCCCTCGCGCAGCGACAGCCGCGTAAACGGCGGCGCGAGCGAGATCTGGCGGCCGTCGAACGTGATCTGGTCCGTGCCGATCGTCTGACGCGCGACGGTGGCGATCATCTGCTCGGTCATGCGCATCAGCGCGTGGTAATCGGCGTAGGCCTCGTAGAACTCCATCATCGTGAACTCGGGGTTGTGCTGCGTCGAGATCCCCTCGTTGCGGAAGTTCCGGTTGATTTCGAACACCTTCTCCAGCCCGCCGACCGTGAGCCGCTTCAGGTACAGCTCCGGCGCGATGCGAAGGTACAGGTCCATGTCGAGCGCGTTGTGATGCGTCGTGAACGGCCGCGCGAGCGCGCCGCCGGCAATCGGCTGCATCATCGGCGTCTCGACCTCGAGGTACCCGCGGTCGATCATGAACTGGCGGATCGCGGCGATCACGCGGCTGCGCGTCTCGAACACGATCCGCGACTCGGGGTTGACGATCAGATCGAGGTACCGCTGGCGGTAGCGGATCTCGACGTCGGTGAGCCCGTGCCACTTCTCGGGCAGCGGCAGCAGGCACTTCGCGAGGAAGTGCAGCCTCGACGCCCAGATCGTGAGCTCGTTCGTCTTGGTCCGGAACAGCCGCCCCTCGACGCCCACCCAGTCGCCGAAGTCGAGCAGCTTGTAGATCTTGAAGTCGAGCTCCGGCACCGAATCCTGCCGGAGGTAGACCTGGATCCTGGCGCGGCCGTCCGACAGCACGAGGAAGTTCGCCTTCCCGAACGCCCGGATCGCCAGGATGCGCCCGCCGGTCCGCGTCGCGATGTGCTCCGCCTCGAGCGCGTCGTGCGACCGCTCGCCGTACCCGTCGCACAGCTCGGCGATGGTGTGGGTCCGCTCGAAGAGGCGCGGGTAGACGTCGACGCCCAGCTGCCGCAGGCCGTCCAGGTTCGCGCGCCGTTGCGCGATCAATTCGTCTTCTGAGCTCATTCAGCGCGCGTCCAGCTTCTTGCGGATCGTGTCGAGCACCCCGTTGATGAACTTCACCGCATCCTCGGTGCTGAAGGTGCGGGCCAGCTCCAGCGCTTCGTTGATCACGACGGGCGGCGGCGTCTCGCGATCGCGGAGCATCTCGCACACGGCCATCCGCATGATCAACCGGTCGAGGATCGCCATCCGTTCCGGCCGCCATCGCTCGGCCGTCTCGGCGATGAGCGGATCGATCTCGGCGAGCCGCGCGACCGTGTCGTGCGCGAGCGTGGTCGCGAACGCGCGCAGCGCGTCCGGCGGCGGCGCCTGGTCGGGCCACTGGAGCTCGAAGAACGTCCGCGCGGCGCGATCGACCGCCGCCTGGCCGATCTCCCACTGATAGAGAATCTGCAGCGCCGCCTCGCGCGCGCGGTGCCGCGGGTCCTTTCCTTTCACGACCGCGGCGCCGGCGGCCTGGTCAACGCCGCCACGACGTCCGCCATCTCCAACGCGGCGAGCGCCGCCTCGCGCCCTTTGTTGTCGGGACCGTCGCCGGCCCGCGCCAGCGCCTCCTCGACCGAGTTCGTCGTCAGCACCCCGAATGCCATCGGCACGCCGGTGGCCGCCGCGCCGGCGGTCAGGCCGTGGGCGACGGCCGAACAGATGTACTCGAAGTGCGGCGTCTCGCCGCGGATCACGCACCCGAGGCAGACGATCGCCTGGAACCGCCCGGTTTCGGCCGCGTGCTGCGCCGCGATCGGGATCTCGAAGGCCCCCGGCACGCGAACGATCGTGATGTCGCCCTCGGCCACGCCGGCGCCGCGCAGCGCCGCGACCGCGCCGGTCTGCAGGCGATCGGTGACGAACTCGTTGTACTTCGAGACGACGAGTGCGAATCGGTACGCCACTTATCGGCCCTTGAACTCCGGCTTCCGCTTGTCGAGGAACGCGCGCGTGCCTTCGCGCATGTCGTCGGTGGACGCGACCAGGCCGAACAGCGTGGCTTCGTACTGGCATGCCTCCGCGAACGGCATCTCCGCGCCCTTGTTGACCGCGTTGATGATGTACTTCATCGCGATCGGCGCGCTGGCCGCCAGCTGCGCCGCCAGCGCGCGGACCGCCGTCATCAGCTCCGCCGCGGGGACGACGCGGTTGACGAGGCCGATGCGGAGCGCCTCGTCGGCGGTAATCGGCGCGCCGGTCAGGATCAGCTCCATCGCGCGGCCGCGCCCGACGAGTCGCGACAGCCGCTGCGTGCCCGCGTAGCCCGGGATCAGCCCGAGGTTGATCTCCGGCTGCCCCAGCTTCGCCGTGTCGGCGGCGATCCGGAGCGTGCACGCCATCGCCAGTTCGCAGCCGCCGCCGAGCGCGAAGCCGTTGATCGCCGCGATCACCGGTTTGCCCAGGTTCTCGACGAGGTCGAATACGTGCTGCCCCTTCAACGCGTGCTCGCGGCCGCCGGTCGGCGTCTGGACGGCGAGCTCGTTGATGTCGGCGCCGGCGACGAAGGATTTCTCTCCCGCGCCGGTCAGCACGAGCGCGCGCACCGACTCGTCGCGCTGCAGCTCGATCATCGTCCGCCGCAGCTGGTCGATCGTGTCGGCGTTGAGCGCGTTGAGGACCTTCGGGCGATTGACGGTGACGATCGCGACGCCGCCGTCGCGTTCGACGAGAAGAGTGGAGTCGGCCATGGCGCTCAAATCGGAAACGGGTACATCAACCAGCCGAGCACGATGGCCGAGACGATGAAGCCGCCGAACATCACGCCCGCGTAGCGGAGCTGATCGCGCGGGTCGTCCTTCGCGATCACCGAGAAGACGACCGACACGAAGAGGGCGAACAGGACGAGCAGCAGGAAGTGGCTGTGCATCAACCGATCCCGAAGGGTCCGGCGCTCACTTGCGCCCCAGCGCCACGTCGTACGCGTCGATGACGACCAGCATGTTCAGCAGGCCGGCGACGATCAGGAACGCGTTGCCGTACTCGTAGGTGACCGCCCGGACGTCGCCCGCGCCGAGCCCGAAGGCGCTCGCGACGAAATAGGGGAAGCCGACGCCGAGATTCGCGAACGCGGCGAGGCCGACGAGCGGCTCGGACAAATCGAACGGAAACAGCCGTCCCCGCAGCGCGAGCCCGATCGCGAACATCAGCGGCAGCGCGACGAGAAAAACGATCCCCTTCTGGCGGCGGCCCTGCCACAGGTGACCGGCGCCGGGGATGATCCACGACGCGAGGCACAGCAGCACGAGGCCGCCCGACTGCGTCTGCTCGGCAGCGGTAGCGCGCACGATCCGCTAGTTTACTCGACCTTCGAGTCCCGGCTCGGGTCGACCGGCCGGCTCGCCGGCGGCTCGACGTATGAGCCAGGTCACGACGACGCCGAGCGGCAGACCCGCGACGAAGCGCACGGCATTCGAGGGCATGACGCCAGAGACCCATTCGTACGCCAGCGTTGCCAGCGTCGGCAGCGCCGCGAGGACGAGGATGGCGCGCGCGGTGAACCGTGTCGGCGCGCTCGAGGCGCCGTCCGCGCCCGCCGGCCCGAACGCCGGCGCGGCGAGGACGCTGGCGGCGGCGCCGACGTAGATGCCCGTGCACCGCGCGCACACCGGAAGCTGCGCGCCCCACGCGTGGAACGACCGCTCGGGTTTCTGATGGCACACCAGGCTGCCGACGAAGTACACCGCGAGGGCCGCGGCGTGCGCCGGCCCCGCGGCGTGGACGCGCGTGGCGAGGACGGGCCCGAGCGCGATCAGCGCGACCCACGTCGGCGCGGCGAGAACGTAAGCGCGGCGCACGATTGGCATCACACGCAAATGGTACACTCGCGGCGCGCATGTCGATCGCTCCCGGCGCCACGCCGGCGCGGCGCCACCTCGTCGGCGTCGCCTTGATCTCGTCCACGCTGCTGATGACCGAGCTCGCGCTGACGCGCATCTTCTCGGTCACGATGTACTACCACTTCGCATTCCTCGCCATCTCGATCGCGCTCTTCGGCCTCAGCGCGAGCGGCGTGTTCGCGTACACGGCGCGACGGCGTCTGGGGCGCGCACCCGCCGACTCGCTGCTCGCCGGCGCATCGATCGTCTACGCCATCTGCACCGTCGTCGCGCTCTTCTGGCTCGTCCGGCTGCGCGTCGGCCTCACCTATTCGCCGCGGAACCTGCGGCTGATGCTGACGATCTACGCGCTGGCGGCGCTGCCCTTCTTTACCGGCGGCCTCGTCGTGACGCTCGCGATCGCGCGCTATGCCGCACGGGTGAACGCGGTGTACGCCGCCGACCTGCTCGGGGCGGCCACGGGATGCCTCGTCCTGATCCCGCTGCTCAACAATCTGGGCGCGTCCGGGGTCGTCCTGACCGCGGCGACGCTCGCGGTCGTCGCCGCGATGACCTTCGCGCCCGCGGCGCGGCTCGCGCGCACGGGCGGCCTCGGCCTCGCCGTGCTGCTGATCCCGATCGCCGGTCAGCTCTCGGGCTTCGCCACGTTCGACGTCGTCGACACCAAGGGTCACCAGGGCGACCGCATTCTGTTCAGCAAGTGGAATTCGTTTTCGCGCGTCGCGGTGTACGAGCGCACGCACGGCGACTGGTCGCTGAGCCCGGCGTACACCGGCCCGCTGCCGAACACGCGGTTCATGGACATCGACTCGGCTGCGTCCACGCCGATTCTCGGCCTGGACCGCGACCTGGCGAGCGCCCAATACCTGCGCTACGAGCTGACGGCGCTCGCCTACCAGGTCAAGGCGCCGGCGCCGGGTGGATCCGGGCTCGATCGCGTGCTCGTGATTGGACCCGGCGGCGGCCGCGACCTCGCGTCGGCGCTCGTGTTCGGCGCGAAGCGGGTCGACGGCGTGGAGATCAACCCGATCATCGCCGACGACGTGATGCGCGGACAGTTCGAAGCCTTCTCGGGCGGCATCTACGACAACCCGCACGTGCGCATCGCGGTCGACGATGGGCGAAGCTTCGTGCGGCGGTCGACCGATCGCTACGACGTCATCCAGGCCTCGCTCGTCGACACCTGGGCGGCGACGGCGGCGGGCGCCTACACGCTGACCGAGAACACGCTCTACACGGTCGACGCGTTCGACGACTATCTCGATCACCTCACCGACAACGGGGTGCTGACGATCACGCGCTGGGTGATCGACGGCCTCCGCCTGGTGTCGCTCGCCCAGGCGGCGTGCGAGGCGCGGGGGTGGTCGGCCGCCGATCGGCTGGCGATCGTGCGATCGGATCGCGTCGCGACGTTCCTGCTGAAGAAGTCGCCGTTCACGCCGGACGAGATCGCGCGGCTCCGCGACGTCGCCGCGCGGCTCAGATTCGAGGTCCTCTACACGCCGGGTCCGGCGCCGCTTGCGAAGGGCGAATGGCTGGAGGGCACCGATACGGGCGACTACGCCCGGCTGATTCGGACGACGCCGGCGAACCGCCAGGCGTTCTACGACTCGTATTACTACGACATCCGGCCGACGAGCGACGACCGGCCGTTCTTCTTCCACACGACGAAGCTGAAGAACCAGATGTCGGTCGCGTTCGGCCGTTCGATGCTGTTCGGCAACGGCCTGAGCGCCTTGATGACGCTGCTGGCGATTTCGTCGGCGCTCGTGATCCTGTTCGTGATCGGGCCGCTGGCGCTCGCCGATCGCGGCGTGCGGCATCCGCGCGGGTGGCCGGCGTGGCTGGTGTATTTCGGCGCGCTCGGCGCCGGGTTCATGCTGATTGAAGTGTCGGTGCTGCAGCGGTTCGTCCTGCTGCTCGGCCACCCGGTGTACTCGTTGACGGTGACGCTGTTCTCGCTGCTGCTCGGCACGGGGGTCGGGGCGGCATGGAGCCGGCGGTTCGACGATGCCGAGCTGCGACGCGCAGGTCTGGTCGGGCTGCTGATCGTCGCGAGCATCGCCGTCGTTTTCACGGCCGCGACGGCGCCGGTGATCGCGTGGGCGATCCCGCTGTCGCGCGCGGCGCGGATCGCGATTGCGGTCGCGCTGCTCGTGCCGATCGGCGTGGCGCTCGGGATCCCGATGCCGACGGGCATCCGGCTGCTCGCGACACGTGCGCCCGACATGGTGGCGTGGGCGTGGGGGCTGAACGGGGCGCTGTCGGTGGTCGGGGCGACCCTGGCGATCTTTATCGCGATGAACTGGGGGTTCCGGCTGACGTTGGCCTCGGCGGCCGCGACCTACCTCGTCGGCTTCGCGGCGTTCTTCCAAGCCTCATCGAATCAGTAACTTAAAGTCGTCTGAAACCGGAACACCGTTTTAACGTCTAACGATGTTAACATGGTGAACACCGTTCATCCTCCTTCGGTGTCAGACACCGGTGCGCTGGTGTCAGACACCGCCACGGTGGTGTCAGACACCGCAGGGTTGGTGTCAGACACCGCCACATCAGGTTAGGGATTCCATGGGCATCAAAGAACGCCAGGAGCGCGACCGCGAAGCCGTCCGCCGCGCCATCCTGGACGCGGCACGCGAGCTCTTCGTCACCGAAGGGTTCCCGCACGTCTCGATCCGCAAGATCGCCGAGCGCATCGAGTACAGCCCGGCGGCGATCTACAGCTACTTCCCGAGCAAGGACGACATCTTCTTCGCGCTCGCCGAAGAGGGCTTCCGCCTCCTCGGCAGCCCGACCGTCGCCGGCGCCGGCGAACACTTCAAGCAGTTGTCGCCGCTCGATCGCCTGCGCGCCGCCTTCTGGCGCGTGTACGAGTTCAGCGGACAGCATCCGCAGTACTTCGCGCTGATGTTCATGGAGCGCTCCGTCCCGCGCATCAGCCGCGAGTACGAACGCTTTGCCTTCGTCCGGACGCGCAAGCAGGAGATCGCCAGCCTGATCGACGCCTGCGTCGCCTCGGGCGACCTTCCAGCATCGACCGACCCGGGCGTCGCCGTGCGCATGCTGATGGCCGGCGTGCTCGGCATCGCCGGCTTGCGCCTGTCCCAGCGCCTCGCGCCCGGCGAAAACGCCGACGACCTCGCGCGCGACGTCCTCGAGGTGACCATCGCCGGTCTGCGCACCGGCGTCACGCTGCGATCGAAACCGGCGGTGTTCTGTGCCGCCGAGCCGTCCGAAGCCGATCTTCATCCCGTGCGGGCCGCGCGCCCAGCCGTTCAGGAGCCGTAATGCATCGACTACTCGCATCCGTTCTCGTCCTCGCGGCGCTCGCCGCCGGCGCGTGCAGCTCCGGCGACGCGAAGGCCAAGGAAGCGCCCGCGACCGCGCAGACCGTGTCCGTGTCGCCCGTCGTGGCCGTCGAACAGCCGGTGGCGCGCTTCATCCGCGCCACGGGCTCGCTGATGGCCGAAGAGCAGGCCGAGGTCGCCGCGGAAGTCGCCGGACGCGTCGTCGCCGCGCCGATCGAGCGCGGGACGCCCGTCGCCGAGGGGGCCGAGCTCGTTCGCATCTCGCCGACCGAGGCCGATGCCAGCCTGCAGGAGGCCCAAGCGAACGCAGCGCAGCTCGAGGCGCGGCTCGGCATCAGCGGCGGCACGAAGTTCGACGTCAACCGCGTGCCCGAAGTGCAGACCGCGAAGGCGTCGTACGACCTCGCCACGTCGGAGTTCAACCGCATCGAGTCGCTGCTGTCGCAGAAGGTCGTGTCGCAGTCCGAATACGACCAGCGGAAAACGCAGATGGAGGCGACGCGGCAGCAGTACGAGGCCGCGCGCAACGCGGCGTCGCAGCAGTTCGAGGCGCTGCAGGCCGCGCGCGCGCGTGTCGCGCTCGCGCGCAAGGCGTTCAACGACACGACCGTGCGCGCGCCGTTCGCCGGCGCCGTGGCGCAGCGCCTGGTCAGCACCGGCGACTACGTCACCAAAGGCATGAAGGTCGCGGTCGTCGTGCGGACCAACCCGCTGCGCGTGCAGCTGACGGTGCCCGAACAGTTCGTCTCCGCGGTCGCGGCCGGGTCGACGGTGAACTTCGTCGTCGACGCGTACCCGAACCGCGAGTTCAAGGGCACGGTGCGCTACGTCTCGCCCGCGCTGCAGGCGGACCAGCGCGCGCTGACGGTCGAGGCGCTCGTGCCGAACCCGAAGGGCGAGCTGAAGCCCGGCTTCTTCGCGACCGCGCAGGTCGAGCAGCCGACGAGGCAGCCGGGCATCCTGGTGCCCGCGGCCGCCGTGCAGACGACGTCCGGCACGAGCCGCGTCTACGTCGTCGCGGGCGACCACGCGGAGGAGCGGATCGTGACGACCGGTCAGACGGTCGGCGATCTGGTGGAAATCACGAAGGGCGTGAAAGCCGGTGAGCGCATCGCGACGAAGAACGTCGCGCAGCTCGCCGACGGCACGAAGGTGAGCTGATCATGCAGTGGCTGGCTGAACTCTGCGTCAAGCGACCGGTCTTCGCGACCGTTCTCATCCTGTCGCTGACCGTCGTCGGCGCCTTCTCGTTCTCGCGGCTCGGCGTCGATCGCTTCCCGAAGATCGACTTCCCCACCGTGCTCGTCACGACGGTGCAGCCGGGCGCCGCGCCCGAGCAGATCGAGACCGAGATCACCGACAAGATCGAGGAAGCGGTCAACACGATCAGCGGCATCGACGAGCTGCGCTCCACCTCGTCCGAGGGCATCTCGCAGGTGGCGATCTCGTTCGTGCTCGAGAAGGACACGAACGTCGCCGCGCAGGAAGTGCGCGACAAGGTCAACGGCGTGCTGCCGCTGCTGCCGAAAACGATCCAGCAGCCGCGCGTCGACAAGATGGATCCCGACGCGTCGCCGGTGCTCAGCCTCGCGCTCAGCGCGAACAAGCCGATTCGGGACATCACGGAGTACGCGGACAAGGTGCTGCGCCGCCAGCTCGAAAGCCTGAACGGCGTCGGGCAGGTGCTGATCCTCGGCGGACGCCAGCGCCAGGTGAACATCTGGCTCGACGCCGAACGGCTGCGCGCGTACAACGTCACGGTCACCGACGTCTCGCGCGCGGTCCAGTCGCAGAACGCCGAGATCCCCGGCGGCCGCGTCGACCAGGGGCCCGAATCGCTGACGCTTCGCACGCGCGGCCGCGTCGGCACCGTCGCCGGCTTCAACGACATCGTCGTGCGGCAGACGGCCGGCCACCCGGTGCGCGTCGCCGACGTCGCGCGTGTCGAGGACGGCGAGGCGGACGCCGACACCGTGGCGAACGTCGACGGCGCGAGCACGGTGCTCCTGCAGATCCGCCGCCAGTCCGGCACGAACACGGTCGAAGTGGTGGACAACCTCCTCGATCGCGTGAAGGAGCTGCAGACGACGCTGCCGTCGGGCTACAGCATCCGCGTCGTGCGCGACAGCTCCGAGTTCATCAAAGCGTCCATCCACAACGTCGAGGAGCACCTCATCGTCGGATCGATCCTGGCGGCGCTCGTCGTGCTGCTGTTCCTCGCGAACCTCCGCTCGACGCTGATCTCCGCGATCGCGATCCCGACGTCGATCATCGCGACGTTCGGCCTGATCTGGTACATGGACTTCACGCTGAACTCGATGACGATGCTCGCGCTGACCCTCTCGGTCGGCATCGTCATCGACGACGCGATCGTGGTGCTCGAGAACATCTACCGGTTCATCGAGGAGAAGCACGACGATCACTTCCACGCCGCCATCGACGCGACGAAGGAGATCGGCCTCGCGGTCCTCGCGACCACCCTGTCGCTCGTCGCCATCTTCGTCCCGGTCGGCTTCATGGGCGGCATCGTCGGCCGGTTCATGAAGAGCTTCGGCCTGACGATGGCGTTCGCGATCATGGTGTCGCTGCTCGTCAGCTTCACCCTGACGCCGATGCTCTCCGCCCGCTGGCTGAAGGTCGACAAGCACGGCGACGACAAGCACTCGTCGAAGGAGTCGCGGGTGTTCCACGCCGTGGACCTCTTCTACACGCGCCTGTTGAACTGGGCGATGGATCACCGCCTCGTCGTCTCGGCCATCGCCGTGCTCGTGCTGCTCTCCAGCGTGCCGCTGTTCATCGCCGCGCCGAAGAACTTCATCCCCAACGACGACCAGTCGGAGTTCGAGATCAACCTGCGCGCGCCCGAGGGCACGAGTCTCGAGCAGACGGAGGTGGTCACGAACCGCGTCGCGACCGCCGTGCGCCAGCAGCTGCCCGAAGTGGCCTACACGCTCGTGACGGTCGGCGGCGATCCGGCGAAGACGCGCAACCTCGGGAACATCTACGTGCGCCTGAAGCCGATCGAGTCGCGCACACGCGATCAGTTCGAGCTGATGGGCGTCGTGCGCAAGCAGGTGCTGCCGCCGCTCGCGGCGAACCTGCGCACGTCGGTGCAGCCGCCGGCGGTCATCGGCGGCGGCGGCGCGCAGGCGGCCGACGTGCAGTTCATCGTGAACGGCCCCGACCTCCACAGGCTGGAAGTCATCAGCCAGCAGTTGAAGCAGCGCATCAGCAGCCTGCCGGGCGTCGTCGACGCCGACACGTCGCTGAACGTCGGGAAGCCGGAGCTGGCGGTGCAGGTGGATCGCCCGAAGGCGGCCGACATGGGGGTGCAGATCGCGGACGCGGCCGAAGCGCTCCGGCTGCTCGTCGGCGGCGACCAGGTGTCGACCTACTTCGAGGGCGGCGAGCAGTACGAAGTGCACCTGCGCGCCGAGCAGGCGAACCGGACGACGCAGGCGGCGATCGGCGCGCTGACGGTGCCGTCGAACCGCCTCGGCAGCGTGTCGCTCGACAACGTCGCCGACTTCGCCGCGTCGAGCGCGCCGTCGGACATCAACCGGCTCGCGCGGCAGCGGCAGGTGACGATCTTCTGCAACCTGCTGCCGACGGCGTCGCAGAGCGCCGTCCAGAATGCGATTCAGGCGGAGTTCGCGAAGATGCAGATCGGCGGCGAGTACAGCGGGCGCTTCACCGGCCGCTCGCGCGAGCTCGGGCGCGCGGCGCAGAACTTCGTGATCGCGTTCCTGCTCTCGCTCGTCTTCATGTATCTGATCCTGGCGGCGCAGTTCGAGTCGTGGCTCCACCCGATCACGATTCTGCTGTCGCTGCCGCTGACGCTGCCGTTCGCGCTGCTCTCGATCCTGATCTTCCGGCAGTCGCTGAACATCTTCTCGGCGCTCGGGCTGCTCGTGCTCTTCGGCGTCGTGAAGAAGAACTCGATTCTGCAGATCGACCACGCCAACCAACTGAAGGAGACCGGGTTGTCCACCAGAGAGGCGATCGTCCAGGCCAGCCGCGATCGACTGCGGCCGATTCTCATGACCACCTTCGCGTTCGTCGCCGGCATGATCCCGCTCATCGTGTCGCAGGGCATCGGCGCCGGCACCAACCACGCGATCGGATTCATCATCTTCGGCGGCCAGTCGCTCGCGCTGCTGCTGACGCTGCTGGTGACGCCGGTCGCCTACTCGCTGTTCGACGAGGCGTCGCAGCTCTCGTTCGCACGCCTCTTCGGCGGCCGCCGCGTCTCGCGCGGCATGCTCGAGAAGACGGCGCTCGTCCTGCTGCTCGGGATCGGCCTGGCGGCGACCGCGTCGGCCCAGACGGCCGCGGCCGCCGCCCCCGCGACGCTTCGGCTCTCGGTCGACGACGCGGTGAAGATGGCGCTCGACGCCAACGTCGATTTGAAAGCGGCACGCATCGACCCGCAGATCAGCGACACGACGGTCGCGTCGGCGCTCGGCGTCTACCGGCCGTCGGTGAACTTCGGGGTCAACTCGAACAACCAGCTGATCCCGCCGTCGAGCTTCCTCTTCCCGATCGCGACGACCAACGACGTCAACACCACGAGCGCCGGCATGAGCCAGCAGCTGCCGTGGTTCGGCACGTCGTACAGCGTGTCGTGGAACGCCGTGCACACCAGCAGCAACAGCATCCTGAACGGCTACAACCCGCTGCTGCAGTCGGGGCTGGGCTTCACCGTGTCGCAGCCGCTGCTGCGCAACGTGAAGATCGACTTCGCGCGCATGAACCTGGCGACGAGCCGCATCAACCGCGACATCGCCGACACGCGGCTGCGCGACGCCCTCGTGCACACGGAGGCCGACGTGAAGACGGCGTACTGGAACCTGGTCAACGCGCGCGCCAACGTCGATGCGCGCAAGTCGGCGCTCGCGCTCGCGCAGGAGCTCGTGCGCGTCAACAAGGCCAAGGTCGACGTCGGCACCGCGCCGCCGCTCGATCTCGTCTCGGCGCAGGCGGAAGTCGCCTCCGACCAGGAGCAGCTGATCATCGCCGACACCAGCGTCCGGATCGCCGAGGATCGGCTGCGCATGCTGATCGTCGATCCGAGCCAGCGCGACAACTGGAACGTCGCGCTCGACACCGTCGACTCGCCGCCCGTGGCGACCGCGTCGCTGGACCTGAACGCGGCGGTCGATCGCGCGCTGCGCGAACGCACCGATCTCGCGCGCTCGCGCAAGACGATCGAGAGCGACAAGGTCCAGGTGAAGTACACGACCAATCAGAAGCTGCCGGACGTGCGGGTGAACGCCAGCTACACCGCCAACGGCCTGGGCGGCACGCAGATCCTCCGCAGCGGCGGGTTCCCGGGGACGATCGTCGGCTCCGGCGCCGACATCGGGTACGGCAACGTCCTCAACCAGCTGTTCGCCGCCGATTACCCGACCTGGGTCGTGGGCGTGAACGTCTCGTATCCGATCGGCCAGAGCACCGAGCAGGCGAACGCCGCGCGCGCGCGGCTGCAGCAGCAGCAGGCCACGGAGCAGCTCAAGAGCGCCGAAGCGAACGTGATCCAGCAGGTCCGCAACGCGTACTGGCAGGTCGACATGAACGCGAAGCGGATCGACACGACGCGCGCCGCGCGCGAGCTCGCCGAGCAGCGGCTCGACGCCGAGCGCAAGCGGCTCGACGTGGGCATGTCGACCAGCTTCCTCGTCATCCAGGCGCAGCGCGATCTCGCGCAGGCGCGCAGCAACGAGCTCTCGGCCATTCTGGCCTACGACCTGTCGCTCGTCTCGTTCGAAGCGCTGCAGCAGGCCGGGCCGTCGGGGCCGGGCGCATCCGGCGCGCTGGGCGCCGGCGGCGCGACGGGCGCCGATGTCGCCGCCACGGCAGGCGCGCAGTCGATCGCCGCGACCGCCGCGGCCGCGAGCCGGCCGACGCAAACGCAGGTGACCCTGCCGGGCATCACAATCCAGCAGTGATCGAGCGCCTCTGGCGCGTCCGCAAAGACACCCACAAGATGGACGCGCGCGTCGAGCCGGCCGGCGACGATGCGCGCGTCGTGTTGACGATTTACTACGACAGCCAGCTGATCACGACGACGAGCCACCCGTCGCGCGCCGACGCGGCCGGCGAGGCGGCCCGGCGTCTGCGCGATCTGCTGCGCGCCGGATGGACCTCGCATTGGTAACCGTCGCGCGGCGTCGGTGATCGCAACCGAGCCGTATCGCCGATCGCGCGCGCACGCCGATTTTCCTCCTGCGCCATGGTTTGCACCTGCGCGGCGCGGAGGCTACCGCACATGCGCAGACTGATCGTCGCCGCCCTTTTCGGAATCGTTACGACGTTGCCGCTGGCCGCCGCGACGTGGCAGCAGCAGGTCGACGCCGTCATCGGCTGGAAAGGCGAGGACATGCCCGACGGCGTGCACCGCTTCACGATCACGCCGGAGCCGTCGATCTCGATCGCGGGCACGCCGACCAACGCCAACCTGGCGCTCGACGGCTACGTCGCGTTCAGGCAGGAGGGCGGCACGTGGCTGATGGCGGCGGAGCTGGCCGCCCTCGAGAACCACGTCGACGCCGTCGTGCGGGCCGCCGACGCGCGCGGGCTGCGCGTCACGGCCATCCACAACCACGTCATGCACGAGTCGCCGCGCGTGAAGTACCTGCACTTCGACGCGGTGGGCGACGCGGTCACGCTGGCGCGCGACTTCAAGGCGGCGATGGCGCAGACCGGCTGGCCCGTCCGGACCGACGACGACAAGAAGGACGCGGACGACACCTCCACGCTCGATGTCGCCTCGCTCGAATCGACCATGCGCTCCACGGCGACCCTCGTCGATCACGTCGTCGAATTCACGTTCGATCACCCGGGATCGTTCACGCTCGAGGGCAAGTCGTTCCCGCCCGCGATGGGGCCGCAATCGGAAGTCCACTTCCAGGCGACGAGGGGCGGCGCCGCCATCGTGGCCGAGTTCGCCGTCACCGCAGCCGAAGCGACGACCGCCGTCCACTACCTGCGCGCGCACGGGATGAACATCGAGTTCAGTGCCCTGCACAACCACTGGCTGAACGAATCGCCGCGCCTCTTCTTCGTGCACGTGTGGGGAACCGGCAGCGCGGCGTCGCTCGCGCACACGATGCGCGGAGTCCTCGACGCCATCGGGCAGTGACGCCCGCGCATCGACAGTGCACCTCGGATGACGGACCGTCAACGGGCCGCTAGACCAATCCGACCAGAAGGCGCTGCCACGCCGGCGCGAGCAGCGCCTTCATCACGATGTCGGCGACGAGCCCGGCGCCCGCCCAGGCCAGCCACCGGCGATCGGGACGACGGCGCGCGATCACCGGTTCCGACAGCACGACGCCGATCACGACGAAGCTGACGATCCGAATCACCGCCCACGGGTGCCACCCGAGGATCATCAGCGGGAGCGGGCGGCGGCCCATGGCCGCGAGCGTCCCGACGTAGTGCCCCATGTAGTTCATCAGCACCGCGCCCATCGGCATCGCGAGCGCGCCGCCGGTCAGCAGCGCCAGCGCGGAGAACAGCACCGCATGACCGACCTGCTGCGGGACGAACACAGACGGCGTGCTTTCGGCGCCGCGGCCGGTCATCACCCATGACTGCATCTCGACCCGGTAGGCCTCGCCGCGAAGGAACAGCCGATCGGTGTCCGACGGCCGTGCATACGACAGCAGCGTCGCGCAGACGCCCATCGTCAGGGCCCAGAGCAGCATGCGCGCGATCGCGAGGCGCAGATCGCCGCGGCGCAGCGCGGCGACCATGATCGGATAGCTGGCCGCCGTATTGAGAAGCGGGACGAGGATCGGGACCGACACCATCCAGCCGAGCACGTACGAAGCGGCCGTCGCGCCGATCACAACCAGCGGCACAGGTGTCTAGGCCGGCAGCGATCCGAAATGCTCGGCGTACCGCGCGACGAACTCGTCCCACGTGTACGCGTGGCTCTGTCCGCCGAGGTGCTCCAGCGCGTAGGTGGCGGCGACGGCGCCGATCTTCGCGCAGGTCTCGTACGGCAGGCCGAGCGCGATGCCCTTCATCAGCCCGCCGCGGAACGCGTCGCCGACGCCGGTGGGATCGACGATGCGATGCGGCGTGACCGCCGCCACGTCGGCCCAGTCGTCGCGCGTGACGATCGTCGATCCGTTTTCGCCGCGCGTCACGATCAGCGCCCCGGCGTCGCGCACCAGATCCGCTTCGCCCTTCCCGGTTTTCTGGCGCAACAGCTCGAGCTCGTAGTCGTTGACGATGACGATGGCCGCGCCGTGCACGCCGTCGGCGAGCTCGTCGCCCGACATCCGGGCGCACTGCTGGCCGGGATCGAAGATGAACGGGATGCCGACCGACCGGCACTCTTCCGCGTACTGCACCATCGCGCCGGGGTCGTTCGGCGAGATGATCGCCAGGCCGCAGTCGTCGACGGTCCGGAACGACAACTGCCCCGCATCCGCCATCGCGCCGGTGTAGAACGAGGCGATCTGGTTGTTCGCGACGTCGGTGCTGCAGAAGAAGGACGCCGTGAACTTGCCCGGGATCTGCTTGACCAGGGACGTGTCGACGCCGGCCGCCTCGAGCCAGGCGCGATAGTCGCCGAAATCCTCGCCCGCCGTCGCCATCAGCTGCGGACGCTCGCCGAGCAGCGCGAGCGTGTACGCGATGTTCGGCGCGCAGCCGCCGCGTCGCTTGTCCATCGAGTCGACGAGGAAGCTGAGGCTGACGCGGCTCATGTGCTCCGGCAGGAAGTGTTCGGTGAACTTGCCGGGGAAGGACATGAGGTAGTCGAAGGCGATCGAGCCGGTGACGACGATGTTCATAGGTTCTCGGGTTCTCAGGTTCGCAGGGTTCTCAGGGTTCTCGGGTTCTCGGGTTCGCAGGGTTCTCAGGTTCTCGGGGTTCTCAGGTTCTCTTGGTTCTCAGGGTTCTCGCGGTTCTCGCGGTTCTCGGGTTCTCGCGGTTCTCGCGTCCCACGTTCATGGCTCGGATCGTGCTCGGCCGTTTGCGTGGGTGCTCGGACCTTTGAAGATCTCGTTGCCTGGCAGCTCGCGCGCGATCTGGAGCGCGAGGTGTGGGCATTGACTGCCGCGCGACCGGCTGCGAACGACGTGAAATTCTGCCAGCAAATTCGCGAAGCCACACGGTCCGCCCGCCGCAACACCGCCGAAGGGTTCGGCCGCTATTATCCAAAAGAATTCGTGCAGTTCCTCCGCATCGCCGCCGGCTCGCTCCACGAGGCGAAGGACTGCTTGCATCAGGCGGCGGACGTCGGCTACGTGTCACCGCTCGACTACGACCGCCTGCTGAAGCTCGTCGTCCGTGCCATCAAATCGAATTCGAGCCTGATTCGCTACCTGTTGACCGCGAACGCACCCACGCCCCGCCCCCGGGGCACACCCCCACGCGCCACCACGCCCAAGCGCCAGGAACCGCAGGAACCCGGAGAACCTCCAGAACCTCGAGAACCCGAGGAACCTCGAGAACCCCAAGAACCGTAAGAACCCCAAGAACCATGAGAACCCCAAGAACCTCGAGAACCCCAAGAACCGTGAGAACCCCAAGAACCATGAGAACCCCAAGAACCTCGAGAACCCCAAGAACCGTGAGAACCCCAAGAACCATGAGAACCCCAAGAACCATGAGAACCCAAGAACCTCGAGAACCCCAAGAACCGAGAGAACCACGAACTACTTCAAATACTTCCCGACAATCGGCGCCAGTTCCTGCTTGATCTTCTCCGGCACGTGCTCGGCCCGCGTGATGATCGCCGTCGCCAGCGCGTCCTTGCAGCCGCACGTCCGCGCGCCGGACAGCCGGCCCACGGCGTCGGCAATCGTCTTCTGCGCCGTCGCGGCGTTCTGCATCAGGTTCGCGATGATCAGATCGACGGTGACCGAATCGTGGTCCGGATGCCAGCAGTCGTAGTCGGTGACGAGCGCGAGCGTCGCGTAGCAGATCTCCGCTTCGCGCGCCAGCTTCGCTTCCTGCAGGTTCGTCATGCCGATGACGTCCATCCCCCACGATCGATACAGCCTCGACTCCGCGAGCGTGGAAAACTGCGGCCCCTCCATGTTCACGTACGTGCCGCCCCGGTGCACCGTGGCGCCCACCGCCTGCGCCGAATCGGCCGCGACGGCCGCGAGATCGCCGCAGACCGGATGCGCGAACGCGACGTGCGCCACGATGCCGCGTCCGAAAAAGGTGCTGATGCGCCCCTTCGTCCGATCGAAGAACTGGTCGGGCACGACGATGTCGAGCGGCCGGTATTCCTCTTTGAGGCTGCCGACCGCGCTCGCCGACAGAATCCGCTCGACGCCGAGCGTCTTGAAGCCGAAGATGTTCGCGCGGAAGTTCAGCTCCGACGGCAGAATCGTGTGCCCCGCGCCGTGCCGCGCGAGGAACGCGACGCGCTTGCCGCGCAGCGTCCCGACCACGTACGGGCCCGACGGATCGCCGAAGGGAGTGGAAATGCGCCGCTGCTCGCGGTCCGTCAGCTCGGCCATGTCGTACAGGCCGCTGCCGCCGATGATGCCGATCGTGATGTCGCTCATGAGAATGGTTGAAGCGTTCGCTTGCCGTTGACCTCGCGGAGATAGCCCGCCGCGACGTTCGGGTCGTGCTCGAAGAACACCAGCGTCTCGCGCGCGATCGCCTCCTGGACGAACCGCTGTTTCGCCGTGAGCGTGTCGACCGGATACAGGTCGTAGCCCATGATCCACGCGTCGGGCACGTGCGCGGTCGTCGGCATCAGGTCCGCGACGAACGCCGCCGTCCGGCCGCCCGACTCGATCGCGATCAGCTGGTGGTGCATCGTGTGCCCGCCGGTCCGGACCACCTTGACGCCCGGCATGATCGTCTGATCCTCGTCGACGAGCAGCAGGACGCCGGCCTCCGCGAGCGGCACGTAATTATCCGCGACGTAGCTCGCGCGGTTGCGCGCGTGCGGGTGCGTCGCGTCCTCCCACTCGCCGCGCCGGACGACGTACTGCGCCCGCGGAAACGCGGGACGGATGCGCCCCGACCGGTCCCGGACCGTGAAGCCCCCGGCATGGTCGAAGTGCAGATGGGTGGCGACGACCAGGTCGATGTCCTCGCGTGTCAGACCGGCCTCGGCCAGCGTGTGATCGAGCGATCGCGACCGATCCACCGCATAGATCTCGTGGAACTTCGCATCGTCCTTGTCGCCGAGCCCCGCGTCGATCAGCATCGTCCGCGCCCCGCGGACGACGAGCGGGCGCATCGCCAGCGTGATGCGGTTGCGCTCGTCGGGCGGCGCCTTCTTCTCCCACAGCGGCTTCGGCACCGTCCCGAACATCGATCCGCCGTCGAGGCCGATGAAGCCGTCGCACAACGAGACGAGCTCGAAGTTGCCGAGGGCGACTTTCGACACGGCGGACGGCAGGCCGCGGATGGCCGCTCGATCGCCGGACTGCTTCAGTTCGACGAGCACGCCGGCGGCGGCGGACGGATGGACGAAGGCGACGAGCGCGCCTTCGGCGCCGGGCCGCGGCTCCTCGTCGACGAGCCGCGCGCCGCGCGCCTTCAGCTGCGCGAGCGCGGCGCGGATGTCGGCGACGCGCAGGGTGATGTGGTGCAGGCCGGGGCCGCGCTTGTCGATGTACTTCGCGATCGCCGATTCGGGCGCCGTCGCTTCCAGCAGCTCGAGCTTCGATCCGCCGACCGGAACGAAGTGCGCGCGGACGTGCTGCGACGCGACCTCCTCCGGCGCCTCGACATCGAGGCCGAGGGCGTCGCGGTAGAACGCGAGCGCCGCCGCCAGATCCTTGACGGCGATGCCGACGTGATCGAGAACGGCCTTCATCGTGCCCGCCATCTCCGTTCGTGAATCGTCACCCCGGTCATCGCAGCGCCCGGCGGAGCAGGTCGTTCGCGGCCGTGTACGGATCGACCTCGCGCGCGGCGATGCGGTCGACGATCGCCGTCAGCTCGCCGTCGCGCAGCACCTCGCGCTGCAGGTGGTCCATGAAGCGCTGCGAGACGAGCTCGCGCAGGCGGTACTCGCTGCGCGAGCGCCGCCGCGTCGCCTCGGCCCCGTGCTCGTGCTCGCGGAACGCCGCGATCGCCTCCATCAGCTCCCCCACGCCCTTCCCCGCCGTCGCCATCGTCTTCAGCACCGGCGGCCGCCACCGTCCCGACGCGAACGTCTCGAGCGCGAGGTTCGCGTCGACGGCGGCGACCAGGCGGTCCGCGCCCTCGCGGTCCGACTTGTTGACCACGAAGATGTCGGCAATCTCCATGATGCCGGCCTTCAGCGCCTGCACCTCGTCGCCCGTTCCCGGCACGAGCGTGACGATCGACACGTCCGCGGTGCGGACGATGTCCACTTCGTCCTGGCCGACGCCGACCGTCTCGATCACGATGACGTCCTTGCCGGCGGCGTCGAGGACGAGGGCGGCGTCGCCCGTCGCGCGCGCGAGGCCGCCCAGATGACCGCGCGTCGCCATGCTGCGGATGAACACCCCTTCGTCGGACGCGTGCGCCTGCATCCGCAGGCGATCCCCGAGCACCGCGCCGCCGCTGAACGGGCTGGTCGGATCGACCGCGATGACCCCGACCGACTGGCCCGACCGGCGGATCTCGTACACGAGGCGATCGACGAGCGTGCTCTTGCCGGCGCCGGGCGGCCCGGTGACGCCGACGAGATACGCGCGGCCGGTGTGGCTGAAGATGTCGCGCACGAGATCGGCGCTCGACGGATCCTCGTCCTCGATCAGCGAGATCGCGCGCGCGATGGCGCGCGGGTCGCCCGCGAGGACGCGGTGGGCCAGCGACGCGGCCGTCACGCGCGCGCGAGCAGCTGGCGCGCGATGACCAGACGCTGGATCTCGCTCGTCCCTTCGCCGATGGTCAGGAGCTTCACGTCGCGGAAGTACTTCTCGGCCGGGTAGTCCTTCACGAAGCCGTAGCCGCCGTGGATCTGCACGCAGTCCTCCGCGACGCGCACCGCCACTTCGCTCGCGTACAGCTTCGCCATCGACGACTCGAGCGTCGTCCGGCGCGCGCGCTCTTTCAGGTACGCGGCGCGATAGGTCAGCAGGCGGGCGGCTTCGATCCTCGTCGCCGCGTCAGCCAGCTTCCACTGGATCGCCTGAAACGACGCGATCGGCTTGCCGAACGAGCGGCGCTCCTTCGCGTAGTTCAGCGCCGCTTCGTACGCGCCCTGCGCGAGCCCGACCGACAGCGCGGCGATGCCGATCCGCCCGGCGTCGAGGACCTGCATCGTGTTGACGAATCCCTGCCCCTCGGCGCCGAGCAGCTGCTCCGCCGGGATCCGGCAGTTGTCGAACAGCACCTCGCTGGTGTCGCTGGCGCGCATCCCCAGCTTGTCTTCCTTCTTGCCCGGCGTCATGCCCGGCGTGCCGTGCTCGACGATGAACGCGGAAATGCCTTTCGCGCCGGCGGCGCGATCGGTGACCGCCATCACCACCATCACCTGGCCGACGCGCCCGTGCGTGGTGAAGGTCTTCGACCCGTTGAGCACCCAGCAGCTGCCGGCGCGCGTCGCCGTCGTGCGCATCCCGGCGGCGTCGCTGCCCGACGTCGATTCGGTCAGCCCCCACGCGCCGACCTTCTCGCCGCGCGCGAGCGGCGCGAGGTACCGCTGCCGCTGCGCCTCGGTGCCGAAGAGAAAGATGTGCGAGGCGCACAGGCCGTTGTGCGCCGCGACCGACAGCGCCACGGCGGGATCGACGCGCGCGATCTCCTCGATGCAGATGCAGTAGTCGATCGCCGACATCGCCGCGCCGCCGTACTGCTCGGGAAACTGGATGCCGAGCAGGCCGAGCGACGCGAGCTTCGGCATCAGCTCGGTCGGGAAGTGCTGGTCGTGGTCCCACTCGCGGACGTGCGGGCGGATTTCGGTTTCGGCGAACTCGCGGACGGTGCGGCGCAGCAGCGCCTGCTCCTCCGTCGGACGAAAGTCCATCACCTCGCGATGTTACACCAGACGAGTTGGTACTTCCGGCGCCCCTGCTTGACGGCGTACGCGATGCGCGTCCCGTCCGCGGACCAGGCGGGCAGCGTCGCGTCCTTCACGTCCGGCACCACGCGCTTGTGCTTCGCCCGGTCGAGAAAGACGACGCGGCCGTCGCGGTCGGTGAACGCCAGCGTCCCGGTGCCGGCCGGACCCCAGCTGAAGGTGAGGCCGGGAATCGGCCGGGCGTCCTTGAACTCGGCGATCGTTTCGTCGAGCAGCCGGAAGACCCACGTCGTGCCCCGCTGCCCCTCGCCGGCGAACGCGGCGTTCTCGTTCGCATCGGCCATGCTCGCCGTCGACGTGCCGGGACGGCCCGACCCCGTGCCGATCTTCGTGGTCTCGTGCGCCACCTTCACGTCGATCTCGAGCGCCGGCAGCCCCGGCGCGTTCCGGTCCGACTTGAACGCCCAGTACTCCAGCGCCCACTCGGGCTCGCGATCGATCGGCGTCAGCGGTCCGCCCTCGCTCGCGACGACGAAGTGATGCAGCTTTTCCCGGGGCGGATTGCCTTCGGCCGTCTGCACGTAGAGCTGCGAGGCGTCGGGCGACCAGCCGATCTGACGAAGCTCGCCCTTCAAGCGACCGAGATCGAGATCGACGACCGCCGCCGGCGTCAGCGCGATCGCGGAGACGTCCGGCGTCTGGCTAGCGAACGCCCATGCGAGGATCGACAGCCACGGCATGGTGAAGCTCCTGCGCGGCCCAGTTCGTGTGGGGCGCGCGGTTCTCGACGAACCAGGCGTACAGCAGGCCGGAATAGCTCTGCCAGCGCATCCGGTGGCGCTCGTAGAACGGCACGAGCGCGCGCTGCAGCGCCGGCAGCCGGTAGAACGGCACGCCCGCGAAGTAGTGGTGCTCGAGGTGGTAGTTGGAGTTGAGGAACGCGAAGTCCCAGAACCAGTGGCCCCGCATCAGCGTGCCCCACTTCGCCGGGTCGGACGGATCGATGTCGTAGTGCTGGCCGAGGCGGTTCAGCGTGAAGGCGATCGGAAAGATGAAGAAGACCGGAACGACGTACGCGCGCAGCGCGGCGGCGGCGCCGAACGCGACCGCGATCGCGACGAGAACGCCGAGGTGCGCCGCGATCGAGATCCTGCGCTCGAACGCGATCCGCCGCTGCAGCGCCGGCGGATAGGTCGCGCTCTCCCTGCGCGCCGCGCGGAAGTAGATCGGAAACAGCGCCGGCGAGCAGTACAGCAGCTTGAACCAGCGCGCGTTGCGCTTCGGCGACAGATGGTGGCGCTTGGGATCGTCCTCGGCGGACCCGAGCTCGGCGTGGTGGTCGAGGTGCCAGCGCGTGAACTGGCTCGACGAGATGCCGCTCGGCACCGCGTACATCCACGCGAGCAGACGCTCGGCGCGCGGATGGCGGCGCGCGAAGACCGTGTGATGCACCACTTCGTGGAGCAGCACGGTGAAATTGAAGACCGTGAATCCCTGCACGAAGGCCAGCGGAACCCAGACCAGCGGATTGGACACCGCGACGAGCCCCCACGTCGCGACCGCCAGCAGGGCGAACTGGCGCGCCGCCACGAGCAGATGACGCCCGGGGCTCTTGACGTGGAACGCCCGCAGCGCGTCGCGCGTCAGCGCCGTGCTGAGCTCGGTCCGGAGCGCCGCGGCGTGCAGCGAGTAGTGATGCTGTTTCACGGACGTCTGCGATTGTACTCGGGAGTCGGCAGCCGGGAGTAGCACCGGAAGCGCGGCGGCCGCCAGCCTTGTACTCGAGCCCGGGCAGCCGCTATCATCGAACCGGAGGGTTCATGCGTCTGCCCCGCGCGATTGCCGCCGCCGTCGTGCTCGCCGCCGTGACCGCGTCCCCGGCGCGCGCCGACATCACCGCCTTCGTCGGCGCGAACACGACCCCCGCCAACCGCCAGACGCTCGGCGCGGCCATCGGGATGGGCCTGCTGATGGTCGGGTTCGAGTTCGAGTACGCGGTGACGACCGACGATCCCGCGGCGGCCGCGCCCGCGCTCAAGACGGGGATGGCGAACGTGCTCCTGCAGACGCCGCTGCCGCTCGCCGGCTTCCAGCCGTACGTGACGGCCGGCGGCGGCATCTACAGCGAGACGCTCGATCCGCACACCGACGTCGGCTTCGGCACGAACCTCGGCGGCGGCGTGAAGGTGTCGCTCGTGGGGCCGCTGGCGCTGCGCGTGGACTATCGGGTGTTCAAACTCGGGAGCGGTGCGCTGTACTCGCCAGCGCACCGCATCTACGCGGGACTCAATCTGAAGTTCTAGGCCGCAGCCGCCGATCGCCGGGAGCTACTGCTTGCCGAGGTCGTTGACGAGCGTCAGGTTGAGGATGTTCTGCGCGGGCTGCCCGAAGCATTCCGAGTAGGTCTTGTAGAGGGCCTGCACTTCCTGGGGGAACGCCTCGCTGAGGATGAGCGCCACCGAGTAGTCCGCGCCCTTCACCGCCGGCTCCATCGTCGACACGTAGATGACCGCGCCGCCGGGACCGCCTTCCGCGGCCTTGTAGATCTTCCAGCTCGCCGCCTGCTGCTTGCGCTCCGGCTTCTCGCTCTTGGCGAGCGCTTCCTTCAGCTTGCCGATGACCATCTCGTAGTCCGCGGTCTTGTCGGCCTTGACGAAGTTCAGAATCGCCGCCGCGTCCGCGGCGAACACGTACGGGCTCTTCTGCGCCTGCGCCTGCTGGGCGGGCTGCGCCGCCGGCTGCTGCGCGTACGCCGCGCCGCCCGACAGCATCACGACCATCACTCCCACGATTACCAGTCCTGCCCGGCCCCGGTTCACCGGCGCGACGGCGATGCGAAACATCACGGCCTCCTTCACAAAGGGCGTTACTTTAACGTACTCGGGGCTACACGAAAACCGCCATCACCTCGTTCGCCAGCAGCATGCCCCGGCGAGTCAGGCGCAGGCGGCGCCCCTCGTGCAATAGACACCCCGCATCCACAAACGGGGCCAGATCGGCGCCGAACCGCTTCCAGACGTCGACGCCGTAGCGCCGGCCGATCGCGTCGAGGTCGATGCCGTCGGCCAGCCGCAGCCCGGTGAACAGGGCGTCGCCGAGCTGCTCGGACGACGCCAGGGCGTGGACGTCGGTCACCGGCGACTGACCGCGCGCGATGCGGGCGATGTACTCGTCCGTGGCCGAAACGTTCTTATAGCGGACGCCGGATCGCGTCGAATGGGCGCCGCAGCCGAAGCCGAACCACTCGCCATCGGTCCAGTACTTGATGTTGTGACGCGACCGGCGCCCGGACCGCGCCACGTTGGAGATCTCGTACTGCGTGTACCCGGCGGCCTCGAGGCGCTCCATCGCGGCCAGGTACATCGCGGCGGCGTCCTCGTCGGGCGCCTGCGACCACCGGCCGCGCGCCATGTCGTCCTTCAGCGGCGCGTTGGGATAGATCTCGAGCAGGTAGAGCGAGAGGTGATCGGGGCCGACGTCGATCGCCGCGTCGACCGACACGAGCCACTGCTCCAGCGTCTGCTCGGGCAGCCACATCATCAGGTCGAGGCTGACGTTGTCGAACCCGGCGGCGCGCGCCTCCGCGACGGCGGCGCG
>Ga0070741_10001927_pt1 | contig 58647 bp, 51 predicted proteins | sample Coa_R1_4_FD_66440 | JGI IMG/M metagenome (GOLD analysis project Ga0070741, IMG submission 66440) | Surface soil microbial communities from Centralia Pennsylvania, which are recovering from an underground coalmine fire - Coalmine... | ecosystem: Environmental > Terrestrial > Soil > Unclassified ... | reverse complement strand
CATGCGCCGGGCGGCCCGGAACTTGGCCACCTCTTCGAAGAAGTTGTTGTGGGCGTTGAAGAAGAACGACAGCCGGGGGGCGAACTCGTCGACCGACAGGCCGGCGTCGATGGCCGCCTGGACGTAGGCGATGCCGTTGGACAGCGTGAAGGCGATCTCCTGCACCGCCGTCGACCCCGCTTCCCGGATGTGGTACCCGGAGATCGAGATCGTGTTCCAGCGGGGGATGCGCTCCTTGCAGTAGGCGAAGATGTCGGTGATCAGCCGCATCGACGGCCGGGGCGGGTAGATGTAGGTGCCCCGGGCGATGTACTCCTTCAGCAGGTCGTTCTGGATCGTGCCGCCGATCCGGTCGGACGGCACGCCCTGCTTCTCGGCCACGAGTTCGTAGAGCAGCAGGAGGATGGCCGCCGTGGAGTTGATCGTCATCGACGTCGTCACCTCGGCCAGCGGCAGGCCGGCCAGGAGGCGCTCCATGTCCTCCAGCGAGTCGATGGCCACGCCGACCTTGCCGACCTCGCCCTCGGCCCGGGGATGGTCGGAGTCGTAGCCCATCTGCGTGGGCAGGTCGAAGGCGCACGAGAGGCCGGTCTGGCCCGCCTTGAGCAGGTAGTGGAACCGCTGGTTCGTCTCGTCGGCCGTCCCGAAGCCGGAGTACTGGCGCATCGTCCAGCGCCGCTTCCGGTACATCTCGCCGTAGACGCCCCGGGTGTAGGGCGGCCCCCCGGGCCGGCCGAGGCGCTCCTCGAGCCCCTCGGCCGGGTCGCCGGCCCCGTAGACGGGCCGGATCTCGATCCCCGAATCGGTCTGGTGCAGTTCCTCGGCCATGGCCCGATCGTACGCGCCGCCCCGTGGCCCGCTCCGATCTGAGGCCTCGTCCGGAGGCCTCGGACGAAATCAGCCAGTCGCCCCGGGCCTCGCCGGCCACGCGTTTTCGAAAATTCCCTTCTGTTCTTCCGCTCCCTCCGCGACGCCTCGGATCGACCTGAACTTCGGTACCGGCGCGACCGCTCGAACGCGTGATGTCCATCGGGCGTCCGGTTGTTTTGATCCGTCAGAACCCCGCGGGTCCGGCTGTCCGACATCCGCAGTGACAGCGATCGAAGCATCGAAAGGACGAACCAGATGAAGCGATGGATGGTTGGGCTCATGACGACGGCAGTCCTCGGCCTCGGCGCCATCGGCGCGACCCCGGCGGGCGCGGCGACGACCCACAGCACACCGGCGCCGCAGGCGACCTCGGCCTCGACCCCGCACTCCGTTCAGCCGACGGGCCACGGGAAGCACCACCACCACGACGATGACGACGGGTGCTGCCTCCTCTGCTGGCTGCTCTGCTGCCGCTAGGACCGGCGCGTCACCGCCCCATCGAACTCATGGCCCCGGGGCCCACGACCGCCCCAGGGCCTCTCACCGCCACGGCGCAGGGCCGACCGGTGAGACCTTGCAGCAGGAGGGCAACCATTGCGAGCAGCATCGACACGACAAACGACGAGACCTTTCAATCCCGTCTTCGGATTCTTCCGCCTGCCCCGTCTCGGCGTGTGCCTGGCGACCGTCCTGGCGACACTCGTCGGCACGGTCGGCCTGGCCGCCGCAGGACCGGCCGTCGGGGCCACCGCCCCGGCGGCGCACCGGGCGCCGGTGTCCCCGGCGGCCCAGTCGGCCGCCGACCCTGAGACCGGGGCCGTCGCCCCGACGACCCCGTCCGCCGGCGACCCCGCCGGCCCGACCACCGTGCAACCCGAAGGCCACGGGAAATGCCGCCGGCACCACAAGTGCCACCCCTGCTGCATTCCCATCCCCATTCCCATCCCCATCCCGAAGCACCCGATCTGCGACCGCGGTTCGCGCCTCGTCGCCTACAACGACATGCCGTACGACGTGGTCAACTGCCTCAACCCCGCCGAGGGTTTCGAGTGCTGCCAGCGGAATGAGTTCGGCGACCAGGTGACGCTGGCGGGCAGCACCACCTTCCCAGGGAGGACACTCCGTTCGTTGAAGGTCCTCTTCGGCAGCTACGCCTGCCAGACGGGGGGCTGGAACACCGGAGACTGTCAGTCTGCGCCGGGGTCGACCTTCGCCTGGCCGATCACGGCGAGGCTCTACAGCCCCTCCAACACGACGACACCGTTGGCCATGGTGACGGTGACACAGTCGATCCCCTATCGCCCCCCGACCGACGCGGTGCGCTGCCCCACTCCGGGGAGCGGAGCGACGGTGGCGAACCGGTGGTACAACCCGGCCGCTCCGGGGCCCGGAGAAACCCACTGTCAGAACAACATCGCGACCGTGCTGACGTTCACCTTCCCCGGCAACGTCACGCTTCCCGACAGCGTCATCTGGACGGTCGCCTTCAACACGTCCACGTCCGGGTACAACCCGGTGCATAGCCCTTGCGTCATCGCGAACTGCCCCTACGACTCGCTCAACGTGGGAACGAAGAGTTATCCCAACGCCCCCTACGCCGGCACCGACCCCAACGAAGCCGAGGTGTGGACCAGCACAGCTGCGAATCCTGCGCTCCATGCCGAGATACTCACGCCGCCGCCGCCGGGCAACACCTGGATCGGCTTCAGGCCCCTCGGCGAGATCGTCACGGCGAATGCCCTGACCGGCCTGCTCGGCGTCGACCTCTCGGACATCGGGAATGTCCTCGGGCTGGGCCTCCTCGGCGACGACCCTCCCGGCCGGCGGCCCAAGATCCCCACCGGCTGAGTACCACGACCTGACCCACCTCCGTCCCGTCCCCGTGGTCTTCGGACCACGGGGACGGGACGTCGGCGTGCGGAGAAATTCGATTGCCGCCGGTCCGGGGCGGCCGTTAGCGTCAGGGGCGGCTGGGACACCGCTCCAACGAGCACTTCGTCGCGACACCGCCCGCACCCTGAGGCCATCTGGCGCCGCCGCCCGGGTTCGCGGGCGGCCCCCCGTCCTCCCTGGAGGTGTCGTGAACGAAACGATCAGCATCCTGCCGTGGGCCGACGCGGTGATCGACACGCTGGGCCATGACCCGAGGTCGCCGTATCCCGAGACCTTCTGGTTGCCGACGCTGGGGCCGACGGCGCTGGCGCTGCTGCGGCTGCTGGCGTACCGGTTCGACCGCTGGCCCGACGGGTTCGTGCTCGACGTGGTGGAGACCTCGCGCTGCCTCGGCCTCGGGGAACGGGACGGGCCCAACTCCCCCATCGCCCGCAGCCTCGGGCGGCTCGTCCAGTTCGACCTGGCCACCGGGGAGGGCGACGGCGTCCTCGCCGTGCGGCGGAACGTCCCGCCGATCAACCGCCGCCACGTCCGGCGCCTTCCGGCGTCGCTGCAGGGCGAGCACGACGCCTGGATCGAGGCCCGGCTGGCCGAGCCCCCGCTGGCCGTCACCCGGCGCAACGCCCGCCGGACGGCACTGGTGCTCTACGGCCTGGGCGAGAACGGGCCCGCCGTCGAGCGAGCCCTCGGCTCGGCGGGCTTCCACCCCGCCGTGGCCCGCGACGCCGCCGGCTGGGCCTGGGAACAGCTGCAGCGGGCCGAGCCGGCCGTGCGGGAATCAGCCTGAGCGGGGCCGCCGTCACCCACCCGGGCCGCCGCTACCCTGCCGCCCATGGCGTTGCCCGACACCGTTTCCCTGGAAGAGATTGCCGGGTGGCTGCGGGCCGCCCGGTCGGTGGTGGCGCTGACCGGGGCGGGGATCTCGACGGAGTCGGGGATCCCCGACTTCCGGGGCCCCAACGGCGTGTGGACGAAGGACCCCAAGGCCGAGAAGCTGTCCAACATCCACCACTACATGAACGACCCCGAGGTGCGGGTGGCCAGCTGGCAGGCCCGGCTGGTGCATCCGGCCTGGACGGCCGAGCCCAACGCCGGGCACCGGGCGCTGGCCGAGCTGGAGCGCAAGGAGCGCCTCGACGTCCTCGTCACGCAGAACATCGACGGCCTGCACCAGAAGAGCGGGTCGTCGCCGGAGCGGGTCGTGGAGATCCACGGCACGGTCCGGGAGGTCGTGTGCATGGCCTGCGACGAGCGGGCGCCGATGGAGCGGGCCCTCGACCGGGTCCGGGCCGGCGAGGCCGACCCGCCCTGCCGGTCGTGCGGGGGCATCCTGAAGTCGGCCACGATCTCCTTCGGGCAGAACCTCGTGCCGGCCGACCTCGTCCGGGCCGAGAAGGCCGCCCGGGGCTGCGACGTGTTCCTGGCGCTGGGCACGACGCTGACCGTCTACCCGGTCGCCTACCTGCCGGAGATGGCCCTCGAGGCCGGCGCCCGCCTGGTCATCGCCAACGCCGAGGCGACGCCCTTCGACCGCCAGGCCGACGCCGTCCTCCGGGGCAGGCTCGGCGCCGTCCTCCCCCGCCTCGTCGGTCTCGTCTGAGCCCGTCCGGCGCCGGGAATTCCCCGCCCGCCGGGGCCGTTGCACGGAATGCTGACCCCGGCGGTAGCATTTTAGGGAATGCACCCGCCGGCCACCCGGCCGCCCGAGGGGAGAAGTCGATGGCGAGCTTCCGCGACCTACTGAAGAGCACGAAGGCCCAGATCCGCGAGGTCACGGCCGAACAGGCCGAGGCGCTGCTGGGCCGGGCCACGTTCCTCGACGTGCGGGAGGCCGACGAGTTCGAGCAGGGGACGATCCCGGGGTCGGTATTCATTCCCCGGGGGAACCTGGAGCTGGTGGTCGAGGGGAAGATTCCCGACAAGGACGGCCCGGTCGTCGTCTACTGCGCCGGCGGCGCCCGCTCGGCCTTCGCCGCCAAGAGCCTGGCCGAGCTCGGCTACACCGACGTGGTCAACATGGCCGGCGGCTTCAACCAGTGGAAGAACGAGGGGCGGAACTGGGTCACCCCGCAGTCGCTGTCGGCCGAGCAGCGCAACCGCTACCACCGGCACCTGCTGCTGCCCGAGGTGGGGGACGCCGGCCAGCAGAAGCTGCTGGGGTCCAGCGTGCTGCTCCTCGGCGCCGGCGGGCTCGGCTCCCCCGCCGCCCTCTACCTGGCCGCCGCCGGCGTGGGGACGCTCGGCATCATCGACATGGACGTGGTCGACGCTTCCAACCTGCAGCGCCAGATCCTCCACAACATGGACCGGGTCGGCGAGCGCAAGGTCGACTCGGCCAAGAAGACGCTGACGGCGCTGAACCCCGACGTCAACGTCGTGACCTACGACGTCCGCCTCGGGGCCGACAACATCCTCGACATCATCGACGGCTACGACCTGATCGTCGACGGCACCGACAACTTCCCGACCCGGTACCTGGTCAACGACGCCGCCCTCCTCAAGCGGATCCCGGTGGTCCACGGCTCGATCTTCCGGTTCGAGGGCCAGGCCACGGTGTTCGTCCCCTACGAGGGGCCGTGCTACCGCTGCCTCATCCCCGAGCCCCCGCCGCCGGAGCTGGCGCCGTCCTGCGCCGAGGCCGGCGTGCTCGGCGTGCTGCCCGGCATCGTGGGGTCGATCCAGGCCATCGAGGCCATCAAGGTCCTCCTCGACCTCGGCGACCCGCTGGTCGGCCGGCTGCTGGCCTACGACTCGCTGGAGCAGTCGTTCCGGACGTTCAAGGTCAACCGCGACCCGAACTGCCCGGCCTGCGGGGAGAACGCCGGCCCCATCGTCATCGCCGAGTACGACGAGCTCTGCCTGCCCCACGCCGTCCTGGCCGACGGCAGCACCGTCGGCCACTAGCCCTCGGGTCTAGGCGGGATTGAGCGCCACCAGCGCCCCGACGTTGGGGTGCGGGTTGGTGGCGGTGGCCGTCCGGGTGCCGGTGGCGCCCGCCGCGGTCTGGGTGAAGTCGGACGCCTCCCAGGTGACGTGGTTGGACCCGGCCGTCGAGCTGGCTTCGGCCCGCTCGGTCATCCCCGCCGGGGGGCTGATCGAGTTCGTGCCGCCGATGGAGAAGAAGCCGACGACCCGGGTCCCGGGCACGGTGGTCGTCACCGACGGCGCCACGATCGACGTCGTGTTGACGTTCTGGCCCGCCCCGACCGACACGTCGACCGGGGTGGCGGTGTCGACGCCCTGGTAGGCGGCGATGCCGCCGGCGGCGGGCACCGACGCCGAGAACGACCACAGGTAGCTGGCCGGCTCGCCGGCCGTGACCACCCGGTAGTACAGCGCCTGGGTGGTGTAGGTCCCCGCCACGTCGCGGCGGATCAGGGTCCAGCCCGCCGGGGCGGTCACCGCCGGGGCGCCCCGGATCCCCACGCCGGCCACCATCACGTCGCCCGCCACCACCCCCGCCGGCCGGGGGATCGACAACGTCGTGGCGGTGGGGTTCTGGGCCGAGCTGGCCGACCGGACCGTGATCCCCGCCGGCGGCGGCGGGGCGTCGGTGACGCTCAGGCTGACCGTGGCCGGGCCGGAGTCGAGCGTGCCGTCGTTGGCCTTGAACGTGAACGAGTCGGGGCCGGTGTACCCGTCGGCCGGCGTGTAGGTGACCTGGGCGCCGTCCTGGTTGGGGGAACCGGCCGTGCAGGGACGGTCCGCCGGCGACGACAGCGAACCGTGGGCGGGCGGGCTCACCACCGAGAACGACAGCTCACAGGTGTCGGGATCCGACGCCTGCAACGTCACCGCCACCCCGGCCCCGGCCGCCGTCGACCCCGACCCGTCGGCCGCGGTCGGCGGCTGGTCGGGCGGCGGCGGAGCGACGGTGACGTCGACGGTGGCGGTGTTGGAGTCGGCCGTGCCGTCGTTGGCCCGGAAGGTGAACGAGTCGGCGCCGGTGAACCCGGCGTCGGGGGTGTAGGTGACGCCGGCCCGGTCCCGGTTGGGTGACCCCGGAGTGCAGCTCTGGCCGGCCGGCGAGGACAGCGACCCGTGAGCCGGCGGCGTGACGACCGCGAACGACAGCTCGCAGGTGTCGGGATCGGTCGCCTGCAGCGTCACCGGCACGGCCACGTCCGGCGGCGTCGAGACCGACGCCCCCGACGCCACCGGGGGCTGGTTCCCCGCCGGGCCGGCGATGGTGAAGCTGTCGGAGAACGTCCCGGTGGCGGCCACGAACCGGGCGCTCAGCTGCGTGGCCGTGACCTGGAACTTCACGAACCCGTAGTTGCTGCCCGAGAGCTTGGCGAAGTACTTGGCGTCGGGATCGGACGTCGAGACGGACCCCGTCGACTCGCCGCCCGTCCCGCTGATGACCAGCACCATCCCCGCGCCCTTGGTGTAGCTGCCGCTCGATCCGTCGTTGACGACGCAGTCGGGGTCGTAGGCCGTGTTGATGACCGTGGAGCAGGCGGGGCCGAGCGCCAGCTGCTTGCTGCGCTGGTAGGTGTGGGTGTGGCCCTGGAGGACGAGATCCACCCGCTTGGCCACGAGCAGCTTCTGGAGGTCGGCCCCGATCTCGCAGTTGGTCGACCCGGCCGCCGACCCGGCCTTGATGCAGTTCTCGTGCATCGTCACGACCACCCAGGGGATCCCCGCCGACCGGGCGGAGTCGATGGCGTTGACCAGCCAGGTGTAGTGGGCGCTCCCCGGCGTGTACTGGTAGGTGCTCTCGCCGGGGAAGGCCAGATTGGGGGAGATGTTGATCATCCGGGCCAGCGGCGCCGACGCCGGATAGTCGTAGTAGTACTCCTTGGCGTAGGTGCCGGTGAGACCGCCCAGCCGGTCGGGGAGACAGGCGGCGAACTTGGCGATGGCCCCGTCCTTGCCGGTGTTCTCGTGGTTGCCCGAGATCAGCTCGAACGGATACGTCGCCCCCACCCGGCTCGTCACGAAGCTGCACCACGCCGACTCCGGCGTGACCTGGCTGTAGCTCAGGTCGCCGAGAGCGACGAAGAAGTTGGTGCCCGCGCCGGCGACGGCCTTGAGGACGGCGCTGGTGTTGCTGTTGGCGCCGAAGTCACCGGCCGCGCCGAAGGTGAACGAGGCGGGCAGGGCCGAGGCCGGTCCGGCCACCCCGACCACCGGGCAGAGGGCGGCCAGCAGCAGCGCGCCGGCGGCAAGGATGGATCGTCTCCACATCGAGGGCACCTTCGTCGGGTCGCAGGCCCAATGCGACAGTTCGCTTTGGCTTGTGAGGTTCGACCCGGTTGAGGAGCCTTCCTCCCAACGCTCCGCTGATGTCCTGAACGCGCCGTCAGCTGATGGGCGCGAACCGGCCCGTACCGCCCAGATCGCCCCGGCCCGCTACTTGTAGGCCGAGCGGAACAGCACCAGGTAGACGGTCGAGGCCAGCATCACGATCAGGAAGACGCGCCGGATCGAGGCCGGCGACATCGACCGGGCGGCCCGGGCCCCGACGAAGGAGCCGAACAGGCCGCCGGGGACGAGGGCGAGGAGGTCGCTGCCGTCGACGTTGCCCAGCGTCCAGTGGCGGACGGCGGCCACGAGGCTGGCCACGAGGATGGCGAACAGCGAGCTGCCGACGGCCACGTCGCGGGGCACCCGCCCGACCCGGGACATCACCGGCACGATGAGGAAGGCGCCGCCGACGCCGAACAGCCCCTTGAGGAGGCCGATGATCGAGCCGCCGACGACCGCTCCGCCGAGCGGCGTGGGCGGTTCGGCCGGCGCCGGGTCGGGGGCGGCGGGGACCGGCCGGGGGCCGGTCATGGCCGGCCGCAGCGCCTCCCGCAGCGGCTTGTAGTCGAAGCGCGACGTCCGGGCCGGGGCGGCGGGCTCGGTGGCTTCGCTCTCGTGGGCCTCGTCCGGGCGGCCGCCCCGGTCGTCGGCCGGCAGCTGGACGGGGCGGCGGGTCTGGGGCCAGGCCAGCGAGACGCCCGAGACGCAGGCGGTGAACAGGGCCAGGGCCAGGGCCAGGTCGCGGCCCGACAGCGCCTCGGCGATCTGGGCGCCGGCCAGAGCCGAGATGGCCGCGGCGGCGGCGATGGCCACGGCCAGGCGCCGGTCGACCGACCGGAGATGGACGTGGACGAACGCCCCCCACCCGCCCATGACCATCATGTAGACGAGGGCGGTGCCGACGGCGACGTGGGGCGTCGCCCCGGCGGCCAGCAGGAGGGCGACGGTGGCGAACCCTCCGCCGGCGCCGAGCATCCCGGCGAGGACGCCGGTGAGGCAGCCGACTGCGACGAGCACGACTCCGTTGGCCATCCCAAGAGCAATCGATCGGCGCTCCCGGGGCGGGGGCGATTTAGAAAAGGCTAAACAACACCAGCAACGAGAGCAACGATTGTCGTCGCCGGCCGGTCAACGCCGGGCGGCCGCTTGAGGTTTCTCGAAGGTGGAGAGCACCTCGACCAGGGTGCGGACGCCGAAGCCGGTGCCGCCCTTGGCGATGTACCCGTCGTCGCTCGGGGCCCGGGCCGGGCCGGCGATGTCGAGGTGGACCCAGGGGACGTCGCCGGTGAACTCGGAGAGGAACAGCCCGGCGGTCAGCGCCCCGCCGTAGCGGCCGCCGGAGATGTTCTTGAGGTCGGCGATCTCCGAGTCGAGGTCCTTGCGGTACTCCTGGGGCAGCGGCAGGGGCCAGACCGACTCGCCGGCCCGCTCGGCGGCCCCCCGGACCTGGTCGATCCAGGCGTCGTCGTTGCCCATCAGGCCGGCCACCTTGATGCCCAGCGCCACCATGCAGGCGCCGGTCAGGGTGGCGAGGTCGATGACGGCGTCGGGCTTCTCCTCGGCGGCCAGCGACAGGCCGTCGGCCAGGATGAGGCGGCCCTCGGCGTCGGTGTTGAGCACTTCCACGGTCTTGCCGTTGCGGATCTTGAGGACGTCGCCGGGCTTGATGGCCCGCCCGCCGGGCATGTTCTCGGTGGTGGGGACGAACCCGATGACCCGGGTCTGGACCCCCGCCGCCCGCAGCACCGACATGGCGCCGATGACGGCCGCCGCCCCCGACATGTCGGTCTTCATCGTCTCCATGCCCTCGGCCGGCTTGAGGGACAGGCCGCCGGAGTCGAACGTGATGCCCTTGCCGACCAGCGCCACCGTCCCCCGGGCCTTGGCCTTGCCGCCGGGCGGGTCGTAGGTCAGCTTCACCAGCCGGGGCGGCTGGTCCGAGCCCAGCGACACGCCGAGGAGCCCGCCGAGGCCCTGGTTGGCGATCTCCACCTCGTCGAGGACCTCGATCCCGAGCCCGCCCTGCTCGGCGGCCCGGCGCGCCTCCTCGGCCAGCTGGATGGGGGTCATGGCACCGGCCGGCTCGTTGACGAGGTCGCGGGCCCAGGCCACGGCCGCCGCCACGGCCAGGCCCCGGTCGAGGCCGGCCTGGGTGGCGGCGTCCTTCTTGGACAGCACGACGAGCTTCTCCAGCGCCGGGGCGTCGGACTTCTGCTTGTAGCGCAGGAACTTGTAGGCGCCTAGCGCCGCCCCTTCGGCCAGGGCCTGGGCGGCCGCGGCCCGGTCCCCCCCGGCCGGCACCGTGTCGAGCAGCGTGGTGGCCACGGTCCTGGCCTTGGGGCTGCGGCGGACGACGGCCGCCGCCGCCCGCCGGAGCCGGTCGGCCGACACGGCCTTCTTGTCGCCGAGGCCGACGAGGATGACCGCCTTGGCGGCCAGTTTCCCGGCCGGCACGGCCAGCGTCTCCTCCGGCTTGCCCTCGAAGCCGGCCTCGGCCATGAAGGCCTCGAGCGTCCCGCCGGTGGCCTCGGCCAGCGCCTTGCCGCCGGGGCCGAGGACCCGGCCGCTGAAGACGGGGACGACGAGCACGTCGGCGGCGACCTTGGCCGGGGCGGTGGACGAGAGCGACGCTTGGATCGGCACGGGGGGCTCCTTCTGCTTGCAGTCGGTGGCGCCGGCTAGGTGGTGCGGACGGGGCGCCAGGCGCCCTCCTGCCAGCGGGCGAGGGTGTAGACGAGGTCGGCCAGGCGGTTGAGGTAGGGAACCACGTGGCTGGCGGCGGGGTCGAGCCAGCCGTCGCGGGTGGCGGCCACGGCCGCCCGTTCGGCCCGGCGGACGACGCAGCGGGCGAGGTCGAGGGCGGCGGCCACCCGGTTCTCGCCGGGGAGGACGAACTCCTGGGGCGGGTCGTAGCGGGCCGTGATGTCGTCGATGATCGGCTCGAGGGCGCTGACCATCTCGGCCGTCACGAGCGACACGCCCGGCGCCAGCTTCGGGCGGTTCTCGGGGGCGGTGGCCAGTTCGGCGCCGGCCACGAACAGCTCCCGCTGGAGCCGGATCAGCAGCTCGCCGAGCTCCGAGCCCGGCTCGCTCTCGGCCCGGGCCAGGCCCAGGGCCGAGACGGCCTCGTCGACCTCGCCGTAGGCCGAGGGGCCGGCCGAGTCCTTCCCCACCCGGGTGCCGTAGAGCAGGCCGGTGGAGCCGTCGTCCCCTTTACGTGTGTAGACCTTCATGCGGACGCCCACTCTACCGACCGGCCCATCCAAATTTTCATGGGTGCTCCGGTAGCCTGGCCCCATCATGTCGTCGTTCCTTGACACTCTGCGCGAACGTGTCGTCGTCTTCGACGGCGCCACGGGCACGAACCTCCAGACCCGCGACCTCGGCCCCGAGGACTTCGGCGGGGCGACGCTGGAGGGCTGCAACGAGATGCTGGCCCTCACCCGCCCCGGCGTCATCGCCGATCTCCACCGCAGCTTCTTCGACGTCGGCGTCGACGCCGTGGAGACCGACACCTTCGGAGCCTTCCCGATCGTCCTGGCCGAGTACGGCGTGGCCAACAAGACGTTCGAGATCAACCAGGCGGCGGCCCGGATCGCCCGGGAGGTCGCCTCCGGGTTCTCGACGCCCGACCGGCCCCGGTGGGTGGTCGGGTCGATCGGCCCCGGCACCAAGCTGCCGTCGCTGGGCCAGATCGACTTCGTGACGCTGCGCGACGGCTACGAGGCGCAGGTGGCCGGGCTCCTGGCCGGCGGCGTCGACGTGCTGCTGGTGGAGACCGTCTACGACCTCCTGCAGGCCAAGGCGGCGATCATCGCCTGCCGGCGGGCCATGGCCCGGGCCGGGCGGACGGTGCCGCTGATGGTCCAGGTGACGATGGAGACGACCGGGCGCATGCTGGTCGGCTCGGAGATCGGCGCCGCCCTGACGTCGCTGGAGGCGCTGCGGCCCGACGTGATCGGGCTGAACTGCGCCACCGGGCCCCGGGAGATGACCGAGCACCTGCGGCACCTGTCGCAGCACTCCCGCACGTTCCTGTCCTGCCTGCCCAACGCCGGGCTGCCGTCGATCGTCGAGGGTCACACGCACTACGACCTCACGCCCGACGAGCTGGCCGCGGCCCACGACCGCTTCACCGCCGAACTCGGCGTCAACATCGTCGGCGGCTGCTGCGGCACCACGCCCGAGCATCTCCGCCGGGTGGTGGAGACGGTCGGCGGGCGGGCGCCGGCCCGCCGGGAGCCGGTGGCCGAGCCGGGCTGCTCGTCGATCTACACCGCCGTGCCCTTCGCCCAGGACACCGCCTACCTGACCATCGGCGAACGGACCAACGCCAACGGGTCGAAGAAGTTCCGGGAGGCCATGCTGGCCGGCGACTGGAACACCTGCGTCCAGATGGCCAAGGAGCAGGTGAAGGAGGGCGCCCACGTCCTCGACGTCTGCGTCGACTACGTCGGCCGGGACGGCGTGGCCGACATGCACGAGATCGCCGGCCGCTTCGCCACCGCCGCCGCCCTGCCGCTGGTGCTCGACTCGACCGAGCCGCCGGTGCTGGAGGCGGGGCTGCAGCACCTGGGCGGCAAGGCGGTCCTCAACTCGGCCAACCTGGAGGACGGGCAGGCGCCCGGGTCCCGCTGCGACCGCGTCTTCGCCCTGGCCCGGGAGTACGGGGCGGCGGTCATCTGCCTGACGATCGACGAGGAGGGCCAGGCCCGCACGGCCGACTGGAAGCTGCGGGTGGCCAAGCGCCTGCACGACCTCGCCGTCGACGAGTACGGCCTCGACCCCGGCGACCTGATCTTCGACGCCCTGACGTTCCCCCTCGGCGCCGGCCAGGAGGACCTCCGCCACGACGCCATGGAGACGATCGAGGCGATCCGCCGCATCAAGGCCGAGCTGCCCGGCGTATACACCGTGCTCGGCGTCTCCAACGTCAGCTTCGGGCTCAAGCCGGCCATCCGCCAGGTGCTCAACTCGGTGTTCCTCCACGAGTGCGTCCAGGCGGGCCTCGACTCGGCCATCGCCCACTCGGCCCGCATCCTGCCGATGCACAAGATCGACGAGCGGGCCCGGGAGCTGTGCCTGGACCTCATCTACGACCGCCGCCGCGACGGCTACGACCCGCTCCACGAGCTGATCGCCGCCTTCGCCGATGTCGAGCAGGGAGCGGTGGAGCGGGAGGACCGGTCGGGCTGGCCGGTGGAGGAGCGCCTCAAGGCCCGCATCGTCGACGGCGACCGCGACGGCCTCGAGGCCGACCTCGACGAATCGCTGCACGGCGGCCGGGCGGCGCTGTCGATCATCAACGACGTGCTGCTGGAAGGGATGAAGGTCGTCGGCGAGCTGTTCGCCTCCGGCGAGATGCAGCTGCCGTTCGTGCTGCAGTCGGCCGAGACGATGAAGACGGCGGTGGCCCACCTCGAGCCCCACATGGAGAAGACCGGCAGCGGGGGCAAGGGCCGGGTCGTGCTGGGCACCGTCAAGGGCGACGTCCACGACATCGGCAAGAACCTCGTCGACATCATCCTGACCAACAACGGCTACGAGGTCCGCAACCTCGGCATCAAGGTCCCGATCACCGAGTTCGTCGAGGCCGTCGAGGAGTTCAAGGCCGACGCCGTCGGCATGAGCGGCCTGCTGGTCAAGAGCACGCTGATCATGCGGGAGAACCTCGAGGAGCTCAACTCCCGCGGGCTGGAGCACATCCCCGTCCTGCTGGGCGGGGCGGCGCTGACCCGCAGCTACGTCGAGCGCGACCTGCGCGAGGTCTACAAGGGCCGTGTCTTCTACGGCAAGGACGCCTTCGAGGGCCTCCGCACCATGGAGACCCTCATGGAGGGCAAGCGCACCGGCCACCTCGACCCCGACTTCGGCCGGGCCCCCGGCGGGCGGGTGCTGCCGCCCCGCAAGTCGCAGCGGCCCGCCGACGAGGTCGACCCGGAGTCGATCCCGCCCCGTTCGGCGGTGGCCCTCGACAACCCGGTGTTCAAGCCGCCCTTCCTCGGGTCCCGGGTGGCCAAGGGCATGCCCCTCGACGACGTCGCCGCCTACCTCAACGAAACGGCGCTGTTCCGCAACCAGTGGCAGTTCCGCCCCGAGGGCGGCGAGTCCGACGAGGAGTTCAAGGCCCGCATCCGCCCCACCCTGCGGGCCGAGCTGGCCAAGGCCAAGGAGCTCGGCACGCTGGTGCCGGCCGTGGCCTGGGGCTACTTCCCGGTCAACGCCGACGGCAACGACCTGATCGTCTGGACCGACGACACCCGCAGCGACGAACGGCTGCGGTTCTCGTTCCCCCGCCAGCGGAAGGAACCCTGGCTGTCGATCGCCGACTTCTTCCGCCCCGCCGCCTCCGGCGAAGCCGACTACGCCGCCTTCCACGTGGTGACGATGAGCGACGTCGCCTCGACCCACTCCGCCGAACTCTTCGCCGCCAACCGGTACCAGGACTACCTCTTCTTCCACGGCCTCTCCGTGGAGATGGCCGAGGCCCTGGCCGAGTACTGGCACCACCGGGTCCGGGAGGAGTGGGGCTTCGCCGACGAGGACGGCCCCTCCCTCGGCGGCCTGTTCAAACAGCAGTACCGCGGCTCCCGGTACTCCTGGGGCTACCCCGCCTGCCCCGACCTCGACGACCAGGCCAAGGTGGCCACCCTCCTCGAGATCGAGCGCATCGGCGTCACCGTCTCCGAGGAGTTCCAGCTCCACCCCGAGCAGTCCACCAGCGCCATCATCGTCCACCACCCCGAAGCCAAGTACTTCATCGCCTAGCCGCCGAGGCACCGCCGCCCCTCCCGGGGGTCATGAAACGCAACACGTTGCGTTCGGGTGTCGCTTCCGGCCACTTCCCGCAACGTGTTGCGATGAGCGACCCCACCCGGGCCGGATCCGGGACCGCACCGAGGTCACGAACCCCTCGCGGGAAACCGCCGGCTCCCCAGGCCCCGGCCCGCACCGCCCCCCGGACCCGGGCCACGGCGCACACCTTCTCCGTCCTGGCCGGCTCCTCGACCAGAACCGCACACCCCTCGCCCGACAACACCTCCGGGTCGATTGGCCGAGGCCCACTCGTCCCTGGCCTATTCCCTCCCCGCCTGCCGAGAGTCCGACCGGACCACGGCGCTTGGACACTCGCTCGACCGCTGAAACCATCACCGCGTGCACACCGCGCTCGCGGAATCGCTCGTCAGCGGCGTCAGGTCAGAGACTCCCGGCCGGCACCGCTACAGCTGGTTCCCGCCGCGGAAGTGGATCGAGCCGCCGAGACCGGAGCCGGACAGCGGCTGGACGACGCCGAACGACGTCCTCGCCGTGGTGGCGCCTCCGGGGCTCTGCCGGTCATCGAGAGCTCGGCCGACGATCAGGCCCAGGAGGGCCAGGGCGGCGAACAGCAGCACCGCCTCGGCGGCGGCCGTCCAGGATTCGTGGGTCGGTGTGGCCGGGGTCTGCACTGCTGCCGGCGAGTACGACATCACTTCTCCTTTCCGTAGAGGCGGGCCGGAGTCTTCACCCCGGCGGACAGCCCGACAAGGTGCGGCGGCGAAGAGGCCGGCCGGCGCGACAGCATTGCCCCGGTAGGCCCGGAGTGGGCCCGGAAGGCCGATTGTGCCTAGGGTGGCCGGCTGTGAGCGGCGACGTCGTCCACCGCCAGATCGCCGTCAACGGCGTCGAGCTGCACGTCGCCGAGACCGGCGAGGGCCCTCTCGTGCTCCTCCTCCACGGCTGGCCGGAGCTCTGGTTCTCCTGGCGCCACCAGCTGCCGGTCCTCGCCGCCGCCGGATACCACGCCGTCGCCCCGGACCAGCGCGGCTACGGCCGCAGCACGAGGCCGGAATCCGTCGAGGACTACGACATCGCCCACCTCGGCGGCGACATCGTCGGGCTCATCGACGCCTTCGGCGAAGAGCGGGCGATCGTGGTGGGCCACGACTGGGGGTCCATCGTCGCCTGGTACCTGGCCCAGTCGGCCCCCGAGCGGCTCCGGGCCCTGGTGGCGATGAGCATTCCCTTCTGGCCCCGGCCGCCGAAGCCGCCCACCGAGGTCTGGAAGGAGATGTTCGGCGACCACTTCTTCTACATGCTGCACTTCCAGACCCCCGGCCTGGCCGACGGCCAGCTCGACCGGGATCCGGGCGCCGGCCTCAGGCTGGTCATGCGCAAGGTGTCGCAGGACGTCTTCGACGGCACCGCCGAAGTCCCGCCGGTCTTCAAGTGGCTCCCGGAGGAGGACTTCGCCGTCTACGAGGACGAGTTCCGCCGCACCGGCTTCACCGGGGGCCTCAACTGGTACCGCAACGTCGATCGCAACTGGGCGCTCACCGCCGGTATCGCCGAGCGGGCGATCGACGTTCCCACCATGTTCCTGGCCGGCGAGCGCGATCCCGTCCTCCGCTTCATTCCCGTCGAGCCGATGCGCCGGCAGGTCCGCGACCTCCGCCAGGTCGTCCTCGTCCCCGGCGCCGGCCACTGGATCCAGCAGGAACGGCCGGCCGAGACCAACGAGGCGCTGCTCGGCTTCCTCCGGGGCCTGTAGACCGTCAGTGGTGGAAGGCCCGCCGGTCGGGCACCGCCCGGACGTGTTCCAGCTCCGGCAGCAGGCGGGACAGGTCGTCGAGGAAGATCCCGGCCAGGTCGTGGGAGAACCCGTTCCGCACCACCACCCGGAGGACGGCGAGATCCTCCCGGCTGGCCGGGAAGCGGTAGGCGGGGACGAGCCAGCCCCGCTCCCGGAGGCGCCGCGACACCCCGAACACGTCGAAGGCGTCCACGTCGGGCCCGGTGGTGAAGGCGAAGACCGGCAACTGCTCCCCCCGCGTCACCAGCTCGAACGGCCCCAGCTTGGCCACACCGTCGGCCAGTTCGGTGGCGATGTCCCGGGACGCCTGCTGGAGCAGGCGGTAGCCCCCGAACCCGAGCCGGAGGAACATGTAGTACTGGGCGGCGACCTGGGCGCCGGAGCGGGAGAACGTGAGGGAGAACGTGGGCGTCCGGCCGCCGAGGTAGTCGACGTCGAAGACCAGCTCGGCCGGGAGGGCGTCGGGGTCCCGCCACAGCACGAAGCCGATGCCGGGGTAAACGAGCCCGTACTTGTGGCCCGAGGTGTTGATGGAGGCGACCCGCGGCAGGCGGAAGTCCCACTCGAGGCCCGGATCGAGGAAGGGGGCGACCATGGCCCCCGACGCCCCGTCGACGTGGATGGGGACGTCGACGCCGGTACGGGCCTCGAGGTCGTCGAGGGCGGCGGCGATCTCGGCGATCGGCTCGTAGCTGCCGTCGTAGGTCGAGCCGAGGATCCCCACCACGCCGATCGTCGACTCGTCGCAGCGGGCCACCGCCTCCTCGGCGCTCAGGTGGAGCCGGCTGCCGGCCACCGGCACGAAGCGGGCCTCGACGTCCCAGTAGTTGCAGAACTTGTCCCAGCACACCTGGGCGTTGGCGCCGAGCACCAGGTTCGGACGGGCGGTGTCCCGGCCGGCCGAGCGCCGGCCGGTGACCCAGCGTCGCTTGAGGGCCAGCCCTCCGAGCATGCAGGCCTCCGACGATCCCGTCGTCGAGCAGCCGACGGCGCCGTCGGGATCGGGGGCGTGCCACAGGTCGGCCAGGATGCTGACGCAGCGCCGTTCCAGCTCGGCCGTCCGGGGGTACTCGTCCCGGTCGATCATGTTCTTCGAGGCGCACTCGGCCACCAGCCGGTCGGCCTCCGGCTCCATCCAGGTGGTGACGAACGTGGCCAGGTTCAACCGGGCGTTGCCGTCGAGCATCAACTCGTCGTGGACCAGCCGGTAGGCCGTCTCGGCCGGCAACGGGTGGCGGGCCAGGCGGTGCGTGGGCAGCGTCAGGTCCTCGCCGCCCACCACGTCGAGCCCGTGGATGGGGTTGGGCCGGTGGGGCCGGTGGTTGTGCGAAGGGGCGGCCGGTCGGTGGAGGGACATGCCGCCATTTCAGACCCCGCCGCCGGCCCGGCGCCTGTCCCTCGGGCCGGGTGGAAACTGGCCTTTCGGCCGGGTGAAACGCCGGCGGTCAGAAGGAACGCGGCATGCCGAGGACGTGCTCGCCGACGTAGGACAGGATCAGGTTGGTGGAGATGGGAGCCACCTGGTAGAGGCGGGTCTCCCGGAACTTGCGCTCGATGTCGTACTCCTCGGCGAAGCCGTACCCGCCGTGGAACTGCACGGCGGCGTTGGCCGCCTCCCACGAAGCCTCCGACGCCAGCAGCTTGGCCATGTTGGCCTCGGCGCCGCAGTCCTCCCCGGCGTCGAACAGGTCGGCGGCCCGCCACCGCATGAGGTCGGCGGCCTCGAGGCCGACGTAGGCCCGGGCGATGGGGAACTGCACGCCCTGGTTGGCGCCGATGGGCCGGCCGAACACCACGCGCTCGTTGGCGTAGCGGGTGACCCGGTCGATGAACCAGCGGCCGTCACCGATGCACTCGGCCGCCACCAGGATCCGTTCGGCGTTCATCCCGTCGAGCACGTAGCGGAAGCCGTCGCCCTCGGCGCCGATCAGCGCCGAAGCCGGGATCCGCACGTTGTCGAAGAACAGCTGGTTGGTCTCGTGGTTGACCATCGTCCGGATGGGCTGCACCGTGAGCCCTTCGATCCCCCGGAGGTCGATGAGGAACAGCGACAGGCCCTTCGACTTCTTCGTCACCTCGGCCCTGGGTGTCGTCCGGGCCAGCAGCAGCATCATGTCGGAGTGCTGCACCCGGGACGTGAACACCTTCTGGCCGTTGACGACGTAGCCGTCGCCGTCGCGCCGGGCGGTGGTGGCGATGTTGGTGGTGTCGGTGCCGGCGGTCGGTTCGGTGATGGCGAAGGCCTGGAGGCGCAGCTCGCCGGAGGCGATGGCCGGCAGGTAGCGCCGCTTCTGCTCGTCGCTGCCGTGGCGGAGGACGGCGCCCATGGTGTAGAGCTGGGCGTGGACGGCGGCGGCGTTGGCGCCGTTGGCGTTGATCTGCTCCAGGATGACCGTGGCGTCGCCGACGCCGAGCCCGAGCCCGCCGTACTCCTCGGGGATCAGCGCGCCGAGGCAGCCCGTCCCCGTCAGCGCCTCCACGAACTTCTCGGGGTAGGCCCGCTCCCGGTCGAGCTCCCGCCAGTACTGGTCGGGGAAGTCGGCGCAGATCCGGTCGATGGCCGCCCGGAGGTCGGCCCGCAGGTCGCTGTCGTGCGGGCGGCCGGTCATGAGGCGAACCGGGGGCCGTGGCCCTGCTTGTAGACCAGCAGCGTCCGCTTGAAGGAGATCACCTGCTCGTCGCGCTGGTTGAGCCCTTCGGTGCGGACGGTCACCACCCCGACCGACGGCCGCGACCTCGACTCCCGGGCCTCGAGCACCTCGCTGCGGGAGCGGATGGTGTCGCCCTCGAACACCGGGTGGGGCAGGACGACGTCGGTCCAGCCGAGGTTGGCGAAGACGTTCTGCGACACGTCGGTCACGCTCTGGCCGGCCACCAGCGCCAGGGTGAAGGCCGAGTTGACCAGCGGCCGGCCGAACTCGGTGCGGGCGGCGTACTCGTGGTCGAAGTGCAGCGGGGCGGTGTTCTGGGTCAGCAGCGTGAACCAGATGTTGTCGGTGGTCGTCACCGTGCGCCCCAGCGGGTGCTCGTAGACGTCGCCGACCACGAAGTCCTCGTAGTACCGGCCGTGCCAGCCGTGGTGGGTCGTCATGCCCGTCCGTCTCCTTCCGCCGTCGTCTCGAGGTCGCCCAGGCCCAGCCAGTCGAGCACGGCCCGGGTGTGCTGGCCCAACGCCGGGACGTCGCCGAGGCCGTCCGCCCGGCCCGGCGGGAGCCAGGGGGGCCGCAGCGTCCGGACGGGCCCGGCCTCGGTGCCCGTCGTCGTCCACCGGTCGGCGGTGGCCAGCTGTTCGTGGCCGGCCAGATCCTCGATCCGGTTCACCCGGGCGCAGGCCAGCTCCGCCCGCTCCAGCCGCCCGATCACCGCCGTGCGGTCGAGGACGCCGAACACCGCCTCGATGCGGGCCTCGAGCGCCGCCCGGTTGGCCACCCGGTCCTCGTTGGTGGCGAAGCGCCGGTCCCGGGTGAGGCCGGGGTCCTCCAGGACCGTGGCGCAGAAGCGCACCCATTCGAAGTCGCTCTGCACCGCCAGCATCACCTGGTCCCCGCCGGCGGTCGGGTAGGCGCCGTAGGGCACGATCATGGCGTGGCGGGTGCCCGTCCGCCGGGGTGGCTCGCCGCCGAACATCGTCCAGTACAGCGGGTAGCTCAGCCACTCGACGACGCTGTCGAACAGCGAAACCTCGACCGGCAGCGCCTCACCGGTCCTCGCCCGGTGGTGGAGGGCGGCCAGGATGCTGCTGTAGGCGTACATCCCGGCCGAGATGTCGACGATCGACAGCCCGACCCGGGCGTAGTGCTCCTCGTCGCCCGACAGCGACAGCAGGCCGCTCTCCCCCTGCACCAGGAGGTCGTAGGCCTTCGAGCCGGCCAGCGGCCCGGCGCCGTAGCCGCTGACGGCGGCGGCGATGAGCTCCGGGTGGGCGGCCTGCAGCGTTGCCGGGTCGAGGCCGAGCCCGGCGGCGGCGTCGGGGGCGACGTTGTGGATGAAGACGTCGGCCCGCGCCAGGAGGGCGTCGAGCACCCGGCGCCCGGCCGGTGACCTGATGTCGAGCTCCACCGACTCCTTGCCCCGGTTCAGCCACACGAACACCGTCGACAGCCCGGCCACCTTCCGGTCGTAGTGGCGGGCGAAGTCGCCCGTCGCCGGCCGCTCCACCTTGATGACCCGGGCGCCGAGGTCGGCCAGCTGGCGGGTGGCGAACGGCGCCGCCACCGCCTGCTCGACGGCCACGACCACCACGCCGTCGAGCGGAGCGGCGCTCACCGGCCGGCGGGGACGGCGAGGATGTCGAGCACGGCCCTGGCCGAGGGCTGGCGGCGGAGGTGGCGCAGGACGTCGTAGGCCTCGTCGACGGGCACGGCGGCCGCCGCCGCCCCGAGGCAGTCGGCGAACTTCGCCCGCAGCTGGTCGTCGGTGACGGGTCGGGTGGCGTGCCCGGCCGGGTGGTCGACCCGCACGGTGGCCGCCGTCCCGCCGTCGCCCCGCACGGTGACGACGGCCGGGAAGGGGCTCCCCCAGGCCGGCGGGCCGCTGCCCGGCGGCGGTACGTCGGCGGCCGTGATCCGCACCCGGCGGAGGAGCTGCTGGACGGGGTCCCGGCAGACCCGGTCCTCGGCGAAGGAGGCCAGCGTGACCTCGCCGTCGGTCAGCGCCGCGGCGACGGCGTACTCCAGGCTGAACCTGGCCTGCAGCCCGTCGACCGGACGGTGGTGGATGAGCGGCGCCAGCCCGCCGGTGCGGGCCACGACCTCGACGGCGGCGATCTCGCCGACCCGCCCGGCGAGGGACGGTCGCAGCTCGAGGGCGGCGTCGACGGCGGCGTGGGTGGCGTAGCAGCAGGGATGGAGCTTCACGTTGAGCCCGGCCGGTTCACCCGACCCGGCCGCGGCCGTGACGGCGGCGGCGCCCGGCCCGTCCCCCGCCCCGCCCCCGGCGCCGTACAGCGCCAGGAACCCCATCGGCCCTTCCAGCTGGTCGGGATCGGCGGTGAAGCCCCGGGCGGCCAGGCGGGCGGCCAGGATCCCCCGTTCGGCGGCCAGGCCGGCGTGGAGCGGCTTGGTCATCGTGCCGAAGTTCTGCCGGCTGCCGCCGGCCATCGACGCCGCCAGGCCGAGGCAGTGCCGGGTGGCCAGCCTCGTCAGGTGCAGGAGCCGGGCGGCGGCGGCCGCCGCCGCCAGCGTCCCGATGGTGCTGGTGGCGTGCCAGCCGGCCTGGTAGTGGCCCTCGATGCCCACCGCCGCGGCCACGGCCCGGGCCGTCTCCAGGCCCCGCCGGTAGGCCCCCAGCATCGCCTCCCCCGACGCCCCGGCGGCGCCGGCCACGGCCAGCACCGTCGGGACCAGCACGGCCGACGGATGGCCGAAGAGGGCGTCGTCGACGTCGTCGTAGTCGAGGGCGTGGGCGGCGGTGGCGTCGAGCAGGGCGGCGGCCCCGACCGGCAGGGCCTGCCCCACCGCCACCGACCGGGCCGGCCCGCCCGCCTCCTCGGCCAGCACCGTGTCGGCCAGCGCCGTCACCGCCGGCTCGTTGCGGCCGGCGAAGAGCACGCCGACGGTGTCGACGAAGGCCCGCTCGGCCAGGTCGGACCAGGCGTCGCCGGCCGGCCGGCCGTCGCCGACGATCCTCTCCGCCAGCCGGGCGGTCAGCCCCACGGTGGCGTCAGGCCCCCGGCTCTAGTCGAACTCCTGCATCCGGGACCAGCCGCCGGCCACCTCGGTGTTGATGATCTGGGGGGCGGTGCCGATGACGGTGGGGAACCAGACGAGGAAGTCCTTGAAGTGGTCGGTCTGGACGTGGGCCTCGCCCGCCTGCTTGGAGGCGAAGCCCTCCACGATCGAGAACTCGTTGGGCGACTCGACGCTCTCGTAGACGTCGAACGACAGGTTGCCGGGCTCCTCCCGCACGGCGGCGGTGTACTTGGCGATGCGCTCCAGCCACACGTCACGGCGGTCGGGTCGGATCTGGATCTTGAGCACGATGAGAATCACCCTCGGCCTCCCTCCACGACTTCACGGCGGCGCAACTCGGCCACGAGCGCACCGTAGGCGTGGAAGCCTAAGCGTTCCCGGACCAGCGCGAGGAGGGCAGCCACGAAGGGCGGGCCGTGACCGGCCCCCGGTGTGACCACGTGGGCGATCTCGTGGAGCAGGACGGGCTCGGTCAGGCTGCGGCGGCCCAGGCGGATCTCGCCGGTCTCCTCGACGGCGTAGCCCCCGAAGCGGCCGCTGCGGGTCTCGCCGACCGGGATGGTCTCGACCCGGGGCCAGTGGTCGCCCCACCAGTCGCTGGCGACGAGGTCGGCGAGGTAGGCCCGGACCTCGCCGAGGTCGGCGAACGTGCGGCCGAGGTCGCCCAGCGCGGCGTCCTCGGCGGCGTAGAGGTCGTGCTGGCGTTGCCGGGCGCCGGAGCCGGCGCCGGTCAACGGCCGAGGCCCGGGACCGCGCCGGTCGGGACCGAGCCGCGGGTCAGGCTGGCGCTCCGGCCGGCCGCCCGCCCCTGCTCGAACCCGGAGGAGGACTGCGAGCCGGACAGGCGCGACGTGCTGAGCCGCCCGACCTTGGCCTTCAACTCCTCCTCGACCCGCTGCGCCTTGTCGGCCAGCACGAGGGCGACGCTGCGCCCCCCGGCCGCCGCCGCACCGTCGTGCCGGCGGGTGGCGTCGGCCTGGGCCTCCCGCGACGCCTCCCGCAGCCGGCGGCGGACCTCCTGGGTGAACCCCTCCAGGAACGCCGTGGTGAACGACCGGCCGTGTTCGCCGGGGCCCTTCTCGGCGAAGCGGAGGGCGGCGTCGGCCTGATGGCAGAGGCTGAAGAACAGCGTCTCGGCCCACTCGACGTCGGCGCCGAAGCCGAACACGGTGAAGCGGTAGCCGCCGTCGCCGGCCCGGGAGAAGTAGCCGGCGCAGCCGGTGTGGAGCGACACCACGTGGGCCAGGTTGACCTTGCGCCGCCCGTAGGCCCCGGGCATCGCCCAGGTGCGGTCGACGATGGCCTGAGCCCGCTCGCCGGCGGCGCCGTCGGCCAGCATCGCCTGGTCGATCGAGTACTTCTGCTGCAGGGCGTGGGCCTTGGCCACGTAGGCCCCGGCCGCCTCGTCGTTGCCCTGCTCGGCCAGCGACTCGGCCGTGGCCAGCAGCCCCTGGATCTTGCGCACGTAGTCCGCCTGCATCCCCATCGGCGGGGCACGGTAGCGCGCCCGGCCCCCTCCGGAGGTCGAATATCGGCCCGGGGCCGGCACCGGGTTCAGCCGGCGTACGCCCCGGGCGGGAAGGCGCCGGTGGCGACCACCGCCGCCGACCAGCCGTCGAGGGCCCGGGTCACCGGCTCGAAGTCGTCGCCCATGGCGTCGACGATCGGCTGCTCGAGGGCGTCGGTCCGGTCCTCGAGCTCGTCCCGCAGCTGCCGGCCCGCCGGGGTGATCTCCCCGCCGGCCACGAGGCCGCGCCGCTCGAGCTCGGCGACGGCGGCGCCGATGGCCTCCTCCGACCAGCCCCGCCGCAGGGCGGTGTAGACGCCGAGCGGCATTCCGAACCACAGCTCCGTCAGGAGGTTGATGGCCACCGGGCCGAAGCCGGCCGCCACCCACACCGCCATGTGGCTGTCACCCCGGTGCTCCCGCACGAGGGCGCAGGCCCGCCACAGCTGGCCCAGCGGGCTGTCGGGCCAGTCGAGCGACCGCAGACCGGCGAACAGCATGCGGCCCGACCCGTCGGCGGCGTCGAGGCCCCGGCGCAGGACGGCGACGGCCGAGGCCACATCGGCGTCGCCCAGGACGTCGGACAGGCTGGCGATCGTCGCCTCGTCCCGGGTGGCCACGAATCCGGCCCGGCCGCACTGCCGGCGGGCGTGCTCGTAGACGGCGGCGACCAGCCGGGGATCGTAGATGGCGAACGCCGCGGCCACCGTGGCGCTCGACGGGTCGCCGAGACCGACGGCCCGGCCCCAGAGGTAGGCGGGCACGTAGGCCAGCCCCAGCTTGGCCAGCACCTGGTTGGTGTGGGCCGACCAGATGGCGTGCTCGCCGATGGGACCGGTCACGTCCCGCAGGCGCCGGGCCGGCGTCGTGGCCGGCGGGGGTGGCGGAGGCCAGCTTCCCGGCATCTCGAAGGTCGCCATCACCGTCTCGTGGTCCCAGGACAGGTAGGCGGCCAGCAGCTCCTCGAAGTCCATGGTGCATCCCCTTTGTCGGCGGATCTCTCACCCTGATGGCGTGACGCGGGATGGAACAATGTTCCGTGGCCGCCCGGGCTACAGCTCCCAGGCGATGGGCAGGCGGGGGTCGGGGGTGTACCGGCAGTACGTTCCGGTCTTCACGGTGGTGGCCAGCAGCAGGCCCAGGTCGGTGTGGCGCGCCCGGATCTGGGCCACCGACGCCGTGATGGCCTTGCGGACGCTGACCCGGGCCCGCTCGGCGGCGGCCGCCGCCCGACGGTCCCGGCCCCCGAGGCCGACACCGGCCGCCAGCTGCCGGGTCACGGCGTCGAGCTCGGCTTCGGCCCGGGCCGCCCGCTCCGGGTCGTTCCACGACTCGGCCTCGGCGATCTCGGCCTGGAGGTCGAGGATCCGGCGGCGGTAGGCCGACTTCGCCGCCTCGTCCAGCAGCGGGCCGGCGTCGCCCCCGTCGGCCGCCCCGCCGGGCTGAACCAGATCGAGCACGTGGACCTCCCGGTCGGGTTCGGCCAGCAGCCGGGCGAGGTAGCCGAGGCCCTTGGCGTCCGGGAGCTCGAACCGGGCGTCGCCGTAGCCGAGCACCCAGCGCTTCCCGACCCGGCGGAAGACCGCGACCGTCGGCCCGGCGGCCGCGGCGGGCCCTCGGGCGGACGGGCGGGAACCGTTCTCACCGCCGGCCACCGGGCGCTCGAGCTCCCGCAGGGCGACCGTGGCGACGTCCCGGGACCGGACGGCGCCGGGCTCCGGGAACAGACCGGCCACCCGGGTCCGGCAGGCGGTGAGGAGCGGCGTGACCGGCCGGTCGTCGGACGTCTCGCCCGTGGCCCGCCGGACACCGTCGCCGGCGTCGAGCAGCTCGGCCGCCGACCGAGGGTGTCCCCGGGCGTCCTGGACCAGGGCGGCCAGCTCCAGGGCGTCGGCCAGGAACGACCGCCCGCCGGTGTTGCGCAGGACGCTGAACAGCTCGACCAGCGCGGCGTGCGCCGGTTCCCAGCGGCCGAGGAGGGCGGCGACCTCGGCCATCCGGGTCAGCGTCATCACGAGGACGGTCTGCAGTCCCAGCGCCCGGGCGGCCTCCACGCCCTCCCGGGCCAGGGCCTCGGCCCGTTGGCCGTCGCCCGCCGCCGCGGCCAGCAGCGCCGCACCGCCGAGGACGTGGGCCCGGAGATTGTCGGCCGAGGCCGGGGCCAGGGCCAGGGCGGTCTCGAAGTGCCGCCCGGCGGCCGCCCGGTCCCCGCCGGCCAGGGCCACCCACCCCAGCATCATCTCGTTCCAGGCCACCCCTTCGGGCAGCGACCGGAGGCACCCGATCGCTTCCCGGAACAGTTCCGCCGCCCGCTCCGGGTCGCCCCGGTGCAGGACCCGGTTGCCGACGTAGAACGCACCGACGCCTGCCTCGACGGTCTCACCGGCCGACCGGGCCGTTTCCAGCGCTTCCTGGTGCAGCGCCAGCGAGCGGTCGAGCTCGCCCTGGTGGGCGAGGAGCAGCCCCAGCATGTTCGTGGCCCGGATCCGGGCCCGGCTGTGGCTCCCCACCGTGCGGCCCAGGGCCTCCTCCAGCCGGGCCCGGCCCTCGACGAAGTACCCGCCGAGCACCCAGTAGAGGCTGAGCACCAGGGCCAGCGGCAGGAAGGCCTCGGGGTCGTCCCGGGCCAGCGCCCAGTCGAGGGCGACCCGCAGGTTCTCGCGGGAGAGGCCGACGCGCCCGAGCCAGACGGCGTCGTCGAACGGATCGCCGTCGACGTAGCGGCGGGCGATTCCGAGGTAGAAGGCGCCGTGGCGGTGGCGGGCGTCGTCCTCCCCGCCGCTCTCGGCCAGCTTCTCGGCGGCGTACTGCCGGACGGTCTCCAGCAGCCGGTAGGAGGCCTCCCCGCCCTGGCCCCCGACGGTGACCAGCGACTTGTCGACGAGGCGGCCCAGCAGGTCGAGGACGTCGCCGGCGGCGATGACCCGCCCGTCGGCGGTCACCCCCTCGGCGGCGGTGAGGTCGAAGTTCCCGGCGAAGACCGACAGCCGTTGCAGGAGGACCTGCTCGGGGGCCGGGAGCAGGTCGTAGCTCCAGTCGAGCGTGGCCCGGAACGTCTGCTGGCGGGGGACGGCCGTCCGCGGCCCGACGCTGAGGAGCCGGAAGCAGTCGTCGAGCCGGTCGGCCACCTGGTCGGGGCTGAGGACGCCGATGCGGGCGGCGGCCAGCTCCAGGGCCAGCGGGATGCCGTCGAGCCGCCGGCAGATGCGGGCGACGCCGGCGGCGTTGCCGGCCGTGAGCGTGAAGGTGCTGTCGACGGCCCGGGCCCGCTCGCAGAAGAAGGCCACGGCGTCGCCGCCGGGCAGGGGCCCGGCCTCGCCGTTCCGCCCGGCCGGGGCGGGGTCGGGCGGAAGGGGCAGCGACGGCACCCGCCACAGGACCTCGCCGCCGACGCCGAGGGGCTCGCGGCTGGTGGCCAGGACGGCGACATCCGGGCAGCGGGGCAGGAGCGAGTCGACGAGCCGGGCCACGGCGTCGATGACGTGCTCGCAGTTGTCGACCACCAGCAGCATCGACCGTTCCCGGAGATGGTCGCCCAGGCCGTCGACCATCGACCGCCGGTCCCGCCCGTCCGACCGGGGTTCGGTCATCCCGATGGCCCGGCCGACCTCGACGGCGACGAGGTCGGGATCGGCCAATGGCGCGAGGTCGACGAGGAAGACGCCGTCGGGCCGGTGGTCGATCGATCCCGCCGCCACCTGGAGGGCCAGGCGCGTCTTGCCGACGCCGCCGATGCCGACGAGGGTGACGAGCCGGGCGCTGGCCAGCAGGTCGGCCACGGCGGCCAGGTCCTGCTCCCGGCCGATGAACGAACTGCTGGCCACCGGCAGGTTGTGGCGCGCCGCGGTGAGCGACCGCAGCGCCGGAAAGGCCCGGGGCAGGTCGGGGTGCGACAGCTGGAAGACCCGTTCCGGCCGGGACAGGTCGGCGAGGCGGTGCTCGCCGAGGTCGAGAAACTCGGCGCCGGGCGGGAGGGCCTCCCGGACCAGTTCGGCGGTCACCAGCGACAGCACCACCTGCCCGCCGTGGGCGGTGGCCAGGAGGCGGGCGGCGCGGTTGAGCGGCGGGCCGAAGAAGTCGCCGTCGCGCTGTTCGGCGATCCCGCTGTGCAGCGCCATCCGCACCCGCAGGGGCGCGTCGCCGGCGGCCCACTCCGCGCTCTGGAAGCCCCGCTGGGCCTCGAGGGCGGCGGCCGTGCCGGCGGCGGCGGTCGGGAAGGCGGCGCAGACGCCGTCGCCGGTGTGCTTGAAGACGGTGCCACCGGCGCCCTTGACCACCGTCTGCAACAGCTCGTCGTGCCGGGCCAGCGCCAGCGACATCGCCGCTGGCTCGTTCTCCCAGGCGCGGGTGCTGGCCTCGATGTCGGTGAAGAGGAACGTCAGGGGGGCTGACGACCCCGCCGGCTCCATCGCCGTAGCCTACCGACTTCGACCTGAGCGCGCCCTTTGTCCGGTTCATTCCCGTTGTAGGGCAATGGTATTCTCCGTATGATACTCAGTATGCTACCGAGTGAATCGACGGCGGGCCGATGAGCGTCCGGCACGCCCTGCTGGCGTTGCTCAGCGAGGGGCCGAAGTACGGGCTGCAGCTCCGCCAGGAGTTCGAGGCCAAGACCGGCGAGGTGTGGCCGCTCAACGTCGGGCAGGTGTACACGACGTTGCAGCGCCTGGAGCGCGACGGGCTCGTGGAGTCCGACGACGCCGAGGCCGAGGGCCCGCAGAAGACGTTCCACCTCACCACCGACGGCTCCGACGAGCTGCACGAGTGGCTCCGCACGCCGGGCGGCGACACCGCCCCGCCCCGGGACGAGCTCGTCATCAAGGTGCTGGTGGCCCTGACGGTGCCGGGCGTGGCCCTCCCCGAGGTCCTCCAGGCCCACCGCCGCCACCTGATCCAGCTCATGCAGCGCTACACCCGCCTGAAGCAGGACGCCGACGCCGGCGACGTCGGCCTGGCGCTGGTGGCCGACGCCGAGATCTTCCGGCTGGAGGCCCAGGTGCGCTGGCTCGACGCCGCCGACGCCCGCCTCAAGCACCGGCCGGTGGCCGCTCCGGAGGCGGCCGCCGGGCCGGTGCCCGGTGGGGCGGCCGGCCGGGCCCGGGGCCGGCGGGCGGCGGGGGTGCGGCGATGACGCCCGTCCTCGAGCTGCGGGGTGTGACGAAGGTCTACGGGACCGGCGCCGGCGAGGTGCGGGCGCTGGGCGGCGTCGATCTCACCGTCGGCTCCGGCGAGCTGGTGGCCATCATGGGCCCGAGCGGTTCGGGCAAGAGCACGCTGCTGACCATCGCCGGCACCCTGGAGCAGCCGACCGCCGGGCGGGTGCTGGTGGCCGGCGTCGACGTGACGGCCCTGTCCCGCAACGAGCAGGCGGCGGTGCGCCGCCGATCGATCGGCTACGTGTTCCAGGACTTCAACCTGCTGGCCGGGCTCACCGCCGCCGAGAACGTCGCCCTGCCGCTGGAGCTCGACGGCGTCGCGGCCCGCCGGGCCCGGGCCACGGCCCTCGAGGCCCTCGGCCGCTTCGACCTGGCCGGGCAGGCCGACCGCTACCCGGAGGACCTGTCCGGCGGCGAGCGCCAGCGGGTGGCCATCGCCCGGGCCGTGGCCGGCGACCGGCGGCTGCTGCTGGCCGACGAGCCGACCGGCGCCCTCGACTCGGTCAACGGCGAAGCCGTCATGCGCCTGCTGCGGGACAGCTGCCGGCGGGGCGTGGCCGGCGTCGTCGTCACCCACGACGCCCAGCTGGCCTCGTGGGCCGACCGGATCGTGTTCATCCGCGACGGGTCGATCGTCGACGAGACGGCGCCCGTGCCGGGGCCCGAATCGCTGCTCAACTCCGGCTCGCCCCAATGAGCCGCCCCCGGCGGCGGCTCGGCGGCGGCGGGCCGGCCCGGCGGGCCATGCTGCGGTGGGGCTGGCGGCTGTTCCGGCGGGAATGGCGCCAGCAGGTGCTGGTGCTGGCCCTCCTGACGGTGGCCGTGGCCACCGCCACCTTCGCCGGTGCCTTCGGCTACAACTTCCCCCGCACCGCCGACGCCCGGTTGGGAACGGCCCGGCAGGCCATCACCTTCAACGCCGTCGAACCGCAGGCCGGCGCCGACATCGCCGCCGCCCGCCGGTACTTCGGCACGGTGGACGTCATCGAGGAGCGGGCCGTGCCCGTGCCCGGCCTGGCCGGCCGCCTCGACGTGCGCGACCAGGACCCCCACGGCGCCTACAGCCGGCCGATGCTGGCGCTGCGCCAGGGCCGCTACCCCACCGGCGCCGACGAGCTGGCCGTGACCGACCGGGTGGCCCGCCTGCTCGGCGCCACCGTGGGCCGGCCCGTCACGGTCGCCGGACAGGCCTTCACCGTTGTCGGCATCGTCGAGAACCCCAGCGACTTCGACGACCAGTTCGCCCTCACCGCCCCCGGCCGCCTCGGCCGGGCCGAACGGGTCACGCTCCTGACCGACGGCCGCCACGACGTCGAGGCCTTCCGCCGGCAGATGACCGTGCCGGGCAACGTCGACCGGGAGACCCGGCCGAGCCACGAACGGGCGGCCACCGCCCTGGTCACGCTCAGCCTGGCGGCGGTGGGGATGCTCCTCGTGGCCCTGATCGCCGCCGCCGGCTTCGTCGTGCTGGCCAAGCGGCGCCTGCGCCAGTTCGGGATGCTGGCCGCCGCCGGCGCCACCGAGCGGCAGGTCCGGCTCGTCACCGTGGTCAACGGCGGGCTGGTCGGCGTCATCGCCGCCGGGGCCGGCACGGTCCTCGGGCTGGCCGCCTGGGCGGCGGCGCTCGGCCGGATGGAGTCGGCCGCCGGCCACGCCATCGACCTCCTGGCCACCCCGCCGTGGCTGATCGCCGCCAGCATGGGGCTGGCGGTGGCGGCGGCCACGGCCAGCGCCTGGTGGCCGGCCCGGGCGGTGGCCCGGGTCCCGGTGGTGCAGGCGCTGTCGTCCCGGCCGCCCCGGCCGGTCCCGGCCCACCGTTCGGCGCTGGCCGCCGCCGTCCTCATCGTCGCCGGGCTGGTGAGCCTCCACTTCGCCGACGGCGGGCAGAAGCCCGTCCTCCTCCTGGCCGGGATGCCGATGATCCTGATCGGGGTCCTGCTCAGCGCCCCCATCACCATTCAGGCCTTCGCCCGCCTGGCGGGGCGCCTGCCCCTGGCCGGCCGGCTGGCGGTCCGCGACCTGGCCCGCTACCAGGCCCGCTCCGGAGCCGCCCTGGCCGCCATCGCCCTGGCCCTCGGCGTCCCGGTGGCCATCGTGGTCACGGCCGCCGCCGAGGAGTCGAAGACGCCGAAGACCAACCTGGCGGACAACCAGCTGCTGTTCCGGGTGGGCGACACGCTCGACCCGCTGCTGCTGCCCGTCCGGCCGGCGGCCGACGTGGCGGCGTTGGACGGGCAGGTGAGCCGGTTCGCCGCCACGCTGCCCGGCGCCCGGGTCCTGCCGCTCGACAAGGCCGTCGACCCCACCCTGCCGCCTGACTTCACGCTCGGCGGCGGCGGCCAGCACACCGCCGCGCTGTTCTCGCAGCCGGCGGGGTCGGACCGGGCGGACGCCGTCCCGCTGTACGTGGCCACGCCCGAGCTGCTGGCCCGCTTCGGCGCGGGCACCGGCGATGTGAACGCCCACGAGGTGTGGTTCACCGGTGCGGTACCCGGCGCAACGCTGAAATTCTTCAGCAGCAAAGCCAACCGGACCGACGTGACCGACGCCGTCCCGCTCCCGGGCGGCAACCGGTGGGCCCTGCCCGAAGCCTTCGTCAGCCCGTCCGCCGTCAACTCCCACGGCTGGGTGCCGGCCCGCTCGGAGTGGCTCGTGGAGACCAGCGCACCGCTGACGGCGGCGCAGCAGGCGGCGGCCCGGAACCTCGCCGTCGCCGCCGGCCTCACCGTCGAGACCTACAACCCGAGGGCCTCGCTGGGGTCGCTGCGGACGGGCGCCACCGCCGCCGGGATCCTCCTGGCCCTGGGTGTCCTGGCCATGACCGTGGGCCTCATCCGCAGCGAGACGGCCGGTGACCTCCGGGCCCTGACCGCCGCCGGCGCCTCGAGCGGGATGCGCCGCCGGCTGGCCGCCGCCACCGCCGGAGCGCTGGCCCTGCTCGGGGTGGTGCTGGGCCTGGCCGCCGCCTACCTGGCCCTGACCGGCGCCTACCTCAACAACCTCGACGCCCTCACCAACGTGCCCGTCGCCGACCTGGCCGCCACCGCCCTCGGCGTCCCCCTCCTGGCCACCCTGGCCGGCTGGCTCCTGGCCGGGCGCCAACCCCCGACCATCGCCCGGGCCGCCCTCGACTGACCCGGCCCCGGGCGGCCCCCGACCGTGGCAAAGGTGTCGGGCCCGCATCGCGGCACCCGGTGCCATTGGTGTACCCGGCGTGGACACTTTGGCGCGGACGGTGATTTCAGGGGAAATGTCCGTCATGCCCGTTCCCTCCCGGCGTTCCTCCGTTTGTCGACGGCCGGCTCCCGCACCGGCCCGCTGAAGGAGGACCCCCTTGCGCCGTCTCCGCCTGTTCGCCGCCGCGGCCGCCCTGCCCCTCGCCACTACTGTCCTGCTCGTGACGCCCGCCCGGGCCGACGACCCCACCGAGCTGATCCAGGACGAACTCCGGGTCGCCCACGCCCCCGACGGCACCCCCCAGACGGTCGTGATCTCCCGGGTCGTCACCCCCGAAGGCGACGTCATCTCGTCCACCACCGAGACGATCGACAACCCCCCGTTCCGGGCGCAGGACGCCCAGTTCCCCTGCCTGTCCGAAGGCAACCGCCCCGGCTTCGGCCCCCGGAAGGTCGAGCACCTCTTCTACAAGAACCGGAACGACATGGCGGAGTTCGCCTTCTTCCCATATGCCGCCGACAACGCCAGGCGCGACCCCTCGAACTATGGCTTTTCCAAGCAGTGGCTGATTTGCGCCACTGGCGGCGCCGACGCGAACAACGGTTCGCGCACGGTGATGACCGGCCCGGGCATCGCCTTCCGCGACAGTGGGCAGACCTACAAGCTCGGCCAGAACTGGAAGGAAGGGAAGACCCCGGCGAACTACTCCCTCAATCTCGGGTTCGAGGTGCCGACCGGCTTCGTGACGATCAAGGGACAGATCACCCAGACACCCACGGCTGCACTACGCGGTTCGTTCCGACCGCCGTTCAAGGCGTCTGAGGTCGATGCCTTTTCCCGCAATGGTGCCAACGCCTGGTGGGAGGACAGCTGCGCCCCGCGCTGTGCCGGTACGGGCGGCAGCAGCAATTATCAGGGATCTGTCGTGGAGGCACTGTGGCAGTTCCCGCAGGACAAGCCGGTGGCAGTGAGCGACTTCGCGTTGAGCGGCTTCTTCATGCACCGCTGCTCCAATCCGTTCGGGTGCCGCTAGGTGAGGCGCGCCCTGGTCGGCCTCCTCGTGTCGGGTTTGGCCGCGCTCAGCGCCTGCAGCGGATCGAAGGGTGAGACCATCTCAGCCACGCCAACCGACCCGGCCCTTTCGGGTCGTTTCTTCAGCACGGCCGGCGAGAGTTCTGCCACCGCCGACCTTTACGAGGGTCGCTTCGCCTCCGGCCACCTCCTCCTCTATCGGTTGACGAGCACACAACGCGTCGGAGGCATCGGAGGTTGCCAGTCGAAGCTCACCGTGACGAACGCCGATCAGACGGTGGGGCTCACCGACACAGTGCAGAACTTTGATGCCGGGACGTTCTCACCGGTTGCCGGTCTGACCGACCCGAAGGGTTCCGTACTGGCGGTGGGACCAGACTGCCGAATCATCTTCGCCCGCCTCGATCGGAGTACGGACCCGCCCACCGACCATCTCATCCTGTTCGACCCGGCTCGGGGAACCAGCCAGGAGCTCTACACCCCGGGCCCAGGCAAAGTTCTAGGCGCAGCCGACTTTGGTCCGGGTGGGAAGATCGCGGTGATCGAAGGGACCATCCCCACTGAGGGCCATCCCACCGTCGTCGACGGCATCGTCATCGTAGGGTCCGAAGGCCCGAAGCGCACGATTGCCTCGCCAATCAGCGGCCTCGGCAGCCTTCAGTGGGGGCTATCGAAATGGATCGCCCTAAGCGACGAAGCGAATCACCGCACGGTCTTTCTCGACGCCGAGACCGGTAACCATTCTGAACTCGCCGGGTGGTTTCCCCTTGCCTGGTCGCCGGACGGGCAACGCCTCATGCTGACGGATCCAGCCACCCGGCGAACGCTCGGGTTGGTCGATGCCACGAATCTTGCGAGCGCCCGCGTGGTTGGACATACCAGGAATACTTCGTTCTACGACTTCGTCTGGCTCCCTGACAACGCCACGGCAGTGGGTCCGCCCGCGGCTCTGCCACGCCGGCCGGACGACGGCGACCTGCCGAGCTGACGAGCTACGGCGTGCGGCCGGTGATGGCCAGGAGCTTCGACTGCACGTCGGCGTCGCCCGGTACGTCGACGGCGGCGGCGAAGACGCCGGCGCCGCGCCACTGCTCGGCCTGGGGGGCGAGGAAGTCGTAGACGAACTGGGCGAGGTCGGGGTCGAGGCGGTCGTCGGCGCCGATGCCCCGGGCCAGGTCCCAGGCGTGGATGATGTGGTCGGCGGTCAGCTGGCCGAGGTAGACCTCGCCGGGGAAGTCGCCGAACGACAGGTGCACCGTGCGGCCGAGGGCGTCGGGCGTGGCGGCGTCGAGGCAGGCGGCGGCCGCCTCCTTCCAGGCGGGCTGGGGATCCTGGCCGAGGATGTCGCCCTCGAAGCGGTCGCCGACCTCGGCCATGGTGGCCCCGGCCAGCAGCGGCGGCGCCCACAACTCCTCGTAGACGAGGTGGCGGACGAGGTCGCGCACCGACCAGTCGGTGCACGGCGTCGGCCGGGCCCAGTCGTCGGGGCCGATGGCGGTCACCCGCTGGCCGAAGACTTCGACCGACCGGCGGAACATCTCGAGGGCTGCCGTCATGGATCCGACCTCCTACTTGCCGAGAACCGGTACGCAGCCGGGGGCGTCGCCCGGGCCGTCGGGAGTCTTGTGGAGGACGGCGGTGGTGGGCTTGACCGCCACCGTGGCCCCGGTGTCGCCGTCGCCGCCCGGGCGGACCTCGGCCGTGCCGTCGACGATGAGGGCGAACCCGTCCCGCCCGGCCAGCGGCCACAGCAGCGACACGTCGGGCGACCGGCCGGCGTTGGCCGCCGTGCGCCGGCCGACATGGCCGACGAGGACGTCTCCGTCCCACGCCATCTGCAGCGACACGGCGTGGGGCCGGCCGTCGTCGGTCACCGTCAGGAGGTAGGCGTGCGACCGGCAGGCCGCCACCTGATCCCGCACCTCGTCGAGCTCGACCTTGAGGCTCATCGCTGATCAGCCCTCCTTGACGACCGACACTCCGCCGCCACCGCCGTCGACCCGGAAGATCTCGCCCGTCATGTAACCGGCGGCCGGTGATACCGCGAAGCGTACGACTCCGGCGACGTCTTCGGGAGAGCAGACCCGGCCGAAGGGGAAGGCGGCGTCGAGGGCCCGCATGTCGTCGGTCCCGAACGTGGCCTTGGCCAGCCGCCGGCCCATGTCGGTCTCGACGAGGCCGGGGGCGACCACGTTGACGTGGATGCCGTGGCGGCGCTCCTCCTTGGCCAGCGTGGCCGCCAGCATCTCCAGCGCCGCCTTGGCCATGGCGTAGGGGGCGCCGTTGGGCGGGACGTCGCGGGTGATGACCGACGAGATCATCACGATGTCGCCCCGGGGCCGGGTCCGCATCGAGGGCAGCACCGCCCGGCACAGGCTGTGGGCGCCGACGGCGTGGACCCGCAGCAGGCGTTCGACCTCGTCGGCGTCGGTGTCCGCCACCGCCCGGCCCCGGCTGGCGATGCCGGCGTTGTTGACCAGGATGTCGACGAAGCCGAAGTCGCCCAGCACCGCCGCCACCGCCGCCCCGACCTGGTCGGTCGCGGCGACGTCGGCGGCGTAGGCCCGGGCCCGCCGCCCCCGGGCCTCGACCTCCTTGACGGTGGCGGCGGCCGCCTCCTCGTCCCGGCGGTAGACGACGGCGACGTCGGCGCCGGCCTCGGCCAGGGCCAGGGCGATGGCCCGCCCGATGCCCCGGTTCCCGCCGGTGACCAGCGCCACCCGCCCGTCCAGCTCCTGCTCCACGACGAATCCTCCCGACGCCGACCTGCGGCTGCTAGCGCCCGAGCACCGCCCGGGCCACGAGATCCTGGCCGAAGGCGGTGAGGATGGCCAGGTACAGCAAACCGGTGGCGGCCATCACCGCCGAGTACCACCGCTCCCGCAGCGCCGCCTCCACCACGAACAGCAGCACGATGGTCGAGAGGGTCGACAGCAGCCAGATCCACCCCAGCAGCCCGTTGGCGCCGTCGTCGATCGACCCCGTCACCACCTGGACCATGCCCCGGGGCAGGCACAGCAGCAGCGTCTCCAGCGGCCACAGCCAGATCCCGATCCGCACCAGCTGCTTGAGCGGGTCCCGGGACAGCCCCGGCTGGGTCAGGTAGGAGTGGCCCAGCAGCATGGCATCGGTCACGAGGCCGAGGAAGGCCGCCCCGCACACGAGCCGGGCGAATCCCAGCGGGAACGGGCCGCCCCCCGCCACGGCCGCCGCCGCCAGCGCCACCACCCCCACGGCCGGGGCCACGAGGTCGGCGGCCGGTTCGAACTCCGGCACGGTGTCGTCGTAGCGGTCGGGCCGGGGCAGGCCCGTCATGGCCGCCACCCGGGCCGCCCGGGCCCGGCGCAGCGCCCGCTCCCCGGCCACCCCGGCCCGGCGGCGGGCGAACGACAGCCACAGCGCCCACCCCGCCCCGGCGGCCACGCCGGCGGCGCCGGCGTCGCGCAGCAGCGCCGCCGTTCCGCCCGGCTCCAGCCACCGGCCGAGGCCGGCCCCACCCAGGGCCATGAGCACGTAGGTGATGCGGACGGTCCAGCCGTAGCCGATCCCGACCTCGCGCCGCCGGGTGGTGACCCACAGCACGCCGAGGCCGCCCGCCGCCCACTGCAGCAGCACGGTCGAGACCTGCAGCTTCACCGGCCGCCCGCCCCTCGAACCGGCGTTCTTCTGCCGCCATATCCGGGCAGACGAACGCCGGTTGGAGCCACCCGCCCGGTCCCCCCGTTCCGGCGTTCATCAGCCGCTATATCCGGGCAGGCGAACGCCGGTTGCCACCGGTGCCCGGCGAGGCTCGCCGGGCTCAACCGACCACGGCCAGGTCCCGGGGCGCCTGGTTGAGGCGCTCGGGGCCGGCCTCGGTGGCGACGACGATGTCCTCGATGCGGGCGCCGCAGCGGCCCGGCAGGTAGATCCCCGGCTCGACCGAGAAGGCGTGGCCCGGCGCCAGCGGGGTGGCGTTGCCCGCCACGAGGTAGGGGTCCTCGTGCTCCTCGAGGCCGATGCCGTGGCCCGTCCGGTGGATGAAGAAGCGGCCGTAGCCGGCGGCGTCGATGACCGTGCGGGCGGCGGCGTCGACCGCTTCGCAGCTCACGCCCACCCGGGCGGCCTGCACCGCCTCCTCCTGGGCCCGGCACAGGACCGGGTAGAGGTCGACCAGCTCGCCGGACGGCGGGCCGACCACGAACGTGCGGCTGATGTCGGAGCAGTAGCCGGCCATGGTGCCGCCGAAGTCGCAGACGACGGAGTCGCCCATCTCGACGACCCGCTCCCCCGGCTCGTGGTGGGGGCTGGCGGCGTTGGGCCCCGAGGCCACGATGGCGAAGTTGGCCCGCTCGTGGCCGCCCGCCAGCATCCGCTCGACCAGTTCCCGGGAGATGTCGGCCTCGGTCCGGCCGGCGAAGGGCCGCTCCCGCATGGCCACGGCCACCTCGTCGACCACCTTGGCGGCGGCCCGCAGCGCCGCCACCTCGGCGGCGTCCTTGCGGGCCCGCAGGTCGCCGGTCACCAGCGACGCCCGGCGGAACCGGGTGCCGGGCAGCGCCTCTTCCAGCCCGAGGAGGAACGTGGCCCAGGTGCGGTCGCCGACGGCGGCGGTGGCCGGCTGCCCGGCCAGGCCGGCCACGATGGCCACCGGGTCCTCGGTCTCGGTCCAGGGCCGGAGCGTGAAGGCCGCCGGCCGCTCCTCGACCCGGGGCGCCTCCAGCGCCGGCACCACCAGCGTGGCCTCGCCGTCCCGGGGCAGCACCAGCATGGTCAGCCGTTCCAGGGGCATGGCGGTGTAACCGGTGAAGTACGGGAGGTCGGCGCCGACCGACAGCAGCAGGACGTCGACGCCGAGCGCCTCCATCCGGCCCCGGGCCCGGGCGATCCGCTCCTCGAACATCGCCCGTCAGGCTACCGGCCCGGCCGGGCCAACTTCCGAAGGCACCGTTTCAGACGGGGACGGGCGGGGTAGCCGCGCCAGGCACGTCGCCGCTTCTTTGCTCCTTTCTCGGACGGCGACGCCAGAGGGAGCAGGCCAGTGCCGGGGCCTGCTCCCTCTTCTTTGCTCCGGATCACACGTAGAACGAGGCGTCGACCGCCTTCTCCGTCGGCTGGAAGGCCTTCTCGGGCACGGTCATCGGCGGGGTGATGAAGTGGTTGAGGATCGCCATGTGGCGGGCCTCGACCCCGCCGACGGTCATGGCCGTCTGGCGCAGCATCGGGGTGGACAGCTTCATGCCGACGCCCTGGTAGGTCTGGGCGGCGATCTGCTCGAGGGCGAAGGCGAACTTGAGGACGTCCTGCTCGGTCTTGAGGGCGGCGATCTGGGCCTCGAAGGCCTTGGCCGCCGTGGGGTTGGGATCGGTGTAGGGCTGACCCCCCAGCTGGGTGGCGGCGGCGTTGAAGGCCGAGGCGTGCTCGGTGTGCTGGGCCTTGAACAGCACGGCCGCCTTGGCCACCGGGTCGCTGATCTTGAGGGCGGCGGCGTTGGTGATGGCCTTGTCGTAGACGGCCACGGCGAAGTTCTCGAGCGACGCCGCCGTCCGGGCGATGGTCAGGTCGGTCTTGCTCACAGCCGAGGCCGCCGTCGTGGCCGTGGTGGCCTCCGTGGCGGCGGTCGACCCCTTGCTGCTGGCCGAATCGCTCTTCTTGTCGTCACCGCAGGCGGCCAGGATCGTTCCGCCGGCCACCGCCAGGCCCGACAGGGCCATGAAGCGCCGCCGGTTGAACCCCCCGAGGAGGACGTCGGCCTTGGCCTCGGTGGGGGTTTCCTTGTCGGCGAAGAGCCGGAAGAGCGAGTCGCGCCAGCGGGGCATGACCTCGCGGTGCTCCCGGTCGAGATCCCGCAGCTCGCGCCGCAGTTCGTCGTTGTTGATGTCCATGATCGGTTCGTCCTCTCGTGTCGTGGCGCGGCGGGCGGTCAGCCGACGGGGAACTTGGCCGGGTCGAGCGCCCCGTCCTTGGTCTCGAACGACGGCATGAAGCTCTTGTCGTCGAGGGGCTTGCCGAGCACCAGGCCGAGGGCGATGGCGTGCTGCGCCTCGACCGGCATCACCGAGGCCACGGCGTTGTAGGCCTTCTCGTCGTTCAGCACGCCGAGGGCGAAGATGTAGGTGGCGGCGGCGGCGTTCTCCAGCCCGTAGGCCAGGGCCACCACGTCGTTCTCGGTCTTGGCCGCGGTGAGCTGCGGCGTGACCATGTCGAGCACCGCCTTGTTGGCGGCCACGTTGGGGTTGGTGCCGGCCGCCTTGAAGGCGTCGCCGTGCTGCTGGTGCTGGCCGGCGAAGGCGGTGGCGGCGTCGAGGATGGCCTTGGTCTTCACCTTGCCGCTCTTGGCCGCCGCTTGGTACGCGGCGACAGCGGCGTACTCCACGCTGGCGGCGAAGGTGGCGATGTCACCGTCGCTCGGCGCCGACTGCGCCCAGGCCCGCGGCACCAGCCGCCCCATCGGGAGCACCGCCGAACCCACCACCAGCGCGGCGCTGCCCAGGCCGAGGCCGGCCAGGAACCGGCGCCGCGACGGGCCCGTCTCGAAGATGAGACCCTGGTTGTCCTCCGTGAATGTCGACATGGCGGCGCGGTGCTGGTCGTCGATGTCGTCGACCATCCGGCGCAGCTCCCGTTCACTGATCTCCACTACCAGCCTCCTCGTGAGGCGGCATCGGGACCAGCGCGGCGACGGGCTACGGCACGACTTCGACCGTCCCCATCATGTACTGGTGGATGCCGCAGATGTAGCTGTACGACCCCGGCTGGGCGTAGGTGATGGAGAAGGTGTCGCCCTTCGCCAAGTCCTTGCTCTGCGGTGTCGCCAGCGAGCTCGTGTCCTTGATGTCGTGGATGGCCGTGTCACGGTTGGTCCACGTGACCTTGGTGCCCGGCTTCACCATGACCTTCTGCGGCTTGAACTCGAAGTTGACGATGTCGACGGGCGCCTCGCCCGACAGCGGGACCGAACCGTTGGCCGACGAAGCCGCCGGCTTGGCGTCCTTGTCCTCCTTGGAATCCTTGCCACAGCCCGCCAGAGTGAGGACGGCGACCAGTCCGACCAACGCCACACGGAACGACCTCTGCATCACTGACCCTCTCTGGTGGGAGCCCGCCTCTCGGCCGGCCCGCTGTGTGTTCGGAGACATGCCACGGTCGGATGACGGAAAGTCAGCCGGCGCAGGCGTCACCGGCCGGGGCGGGGTCGGCCGCCTCCACCGCCCGTTTGGCGTGGTAGCTCGAGCGCACCAGCGGCCCGGCCTCGACGTGGGCGAAGCCGAGGCTCTCGGCGTAGGCGCCGAGCTCGGCGAACTCGTCGGGGTGCCACCACCGGGCGATGGGCAGGTGGAGGGCCGACGGCCGCAGGTACTGCCCCAGGGTGAGGATGTCGACGCCGGCGCGGCGGAGATCGGCGATGGCCCCCCGCACCTCGGCGGCCTCCTCCCCCAGGCCGAGGATGATGCCCGACTTGGTGGTCAGCCCGGCCGCCTTGGCCCGGCCCAGCACGGCCAGCGACCGGGCGTAGCCGGCCGACGGGCGGGCCGCCCGCTGGAGGCGGGCCACGGTCTCGAGGTTGTGGTTGAGGACGTCGGGGCGGGCGTCGAAGATCGTCTGCAGCGCATCGGCGTCGCCCCGGCAGTCGGGGATCAGCACCTCGATGGTCGTGGCCGGAGTGCGGCGGCGGACGGCGGCGATGGTGGCGGCGAAGCCGGCCGCGCCGCCGTCGGCGACGTCGTCGCGGGCCACGCTGGTGATGACGGCGTGGGCCAGCCCCATGCGGGCCACCGCCTCGGCCACCCGGCCGGGTTCCTCGGCGTCGACGGGGAGGGGCCGCCGGGTGTCGACCAGGCAGAACCCGCAGGCCCGGGTGCAGCGATCGCCCAGGATCATGAACGTGGCCGTGCGGTCGGCCCAGCACTCGTAGATGTTGGGGCAGCCCGCCTCCTCGCACACCGTGTGCAGGTCGAGGCTGCGCATCATGTTCTTGAGGGCCCGGTAGTCCTCGCCGAGCCGGGCCTTGACCCGCATCCACTCCGGCCGGCGCCCCTCGACCTCGGCCGTGACGCCGGCCTCCTCCCGCCGCCGGATCAGCCGGACGGGCGTGCCGGCCGGCTCCCCGCCCGTCCGGCGCTGCTCGCCTTCGCCGTCGTGCGGTGAGGAACGCCGGTGGGCGGCGGCCTGCAGGCTGAAGGCCGACAGGTCGGTGTCGCGCTCCTGCCAGACGACGTCCTGGCGGTCGAGGGCGGCGGTGGGGGCGAACGCTTCGGCGAAACGGGCCACGACCGCGTCGACGACGGTGCGCATCGTCACCGGGCGGCCGAGCAGGCGGGTCATCGACGTCACCCCCCGGTCCCGGATGCCGCAGGGGACGATGTGGCCGAACATGGCCAGATCGGGGTCGACGTTGAGGGCGAAGCCGTGCATCGTCCGGCCCCGGGACACCTTGACGCCGATGGCGGCGATCTTCTCCACCGTGCCGGCGGGCGTCGGCGCCCACACGCCGGTCAGGCCCTTCTCCACTCCGGCCTCGACGCCGAGGTCGGCCAGCGCGGCGATCAGCACCGCCTCCAGCCGGCGGACGTAGTGGACGACGTCGCGCAGGCCGTCCCGCCACTCCGGCAGCGTGACGATCGGGTAGCCGACCAGCTGGCCCGGGCCGTGGTAGGTGACGTCGCCGCCCCGGTCGGCGGGCTCGAGGTCGGCGCCGACGTCGGCCGGCGGCACCAGGAGATGGGCGGTGTCGGCGTTGCGCCCCAGCGTGTAGACGTGGGGGTGCTCCAGCAGCAGCAGGTAGTCGTCCCCGGGGACGTGCCCGGAGCCCGGGGATGCGCCGCCGCCGTGGAGGGCGCGCTGGAGGGCCAGGGCCTCCCGGTAGGGGACGCGTCCCAGCCAGCGAGCCCGGAGCACGTCGGCCGTCACGCCAGCTCCGCCTCCCAGTCCCGGGTCTCGATGATCGTGCGGATCGCGTGGAGGAACTTGGAGGCGTAGGCGCCGTCGATGGCCCGGTGGTCCCAGCTGAGGGCGATGATGCCGACCGGGTGGATGGCGATGGAGTCGCCGGCCGGCGTCTCGACCACGACCGGCTTCTTCTTGATCCCCTCGGTGGCGAGGATCGCCACCTGCGGCTGGTTGATGATCGGGGCCGAGATCAGCGTGCCGTAGGGCCCGGGATTGGTGATCGTGAACGTGCCGCCGGTGACGTCGTCGGGCGTCAGTTTCTTGCCCCGGGCCCGCTCGGCCAGGTCGCGGATCTCCCGGGACAGCTGGCGCAGCCGCTTCCCTTCGGCGCCCTTGACGACCGGGACGATCAGCCCCCGCTGGTCGAGGTCGACGGCGATCCCGAGGTTCACGTAGTGGTGCACGGTGAGCTGGTCCTCGCCGACGCTGGCGTTGAGGTGAGGGAACTCGGCCAGGGCGTCGCACACCGCCCGGGCCACGAACGGCAGGTAGGTGAGGGTGAACCCCTCGTGGTCCTTCCACTCGCTGCGGTGGTTCGACCGGGCCCGCTCGACGGCGTGGAAGTCGACCTCGACGGCCGTCAGCACGTGGGGCGACGTGTGCTTGGACCGGACCATGTGCTCGGCCGTCCGCCGCCGCATGTTGTCGAAGGGGACGACCTCGTCCCCGCCCGCCCGGACGGCCGGTCCGGCCGCCGCGGCCGCCGGGGCCGGGGCCGGGGCGGGCTCAGCCGGGGCGGTCGGCGCCGGGGCCGGAGCGGAAGGCGCCGCCGCGGCTGGCGCCGGGGCCGGGGCGGTGGGCGCCGCCGGGGCACCGGCCGGAGCCGCCCCACCGGCCGCCGGCGCGGCCTGGCGGGCGCCACCCTGGCGATCGAGGTAGGCCAGGACGTCGCTGCGGGTCACCCGGCCGCCCTCGCCCGTCCCCGGAATCTGCGAGGGATCGAGGTTGTTCTCGGCCACGAGGCGCCGAACGACCGGCGAGAGCAGCATCCCCGCTCCCGCCCCGTGCCCGTTGCCGCGCTCCGGCCCGGCGTCGACCATGTCTTCGCCCGGCCCGGCCGGAGCGCCGCCGCCGCCCGGGCCGCCACGGCCCGCGGTACCGGCCGCCGCGCCGGTGGCGATCCCCTTGTCGGCGGCCTCCCTCGACGCCGCCGCCGCCTCGGCCCGGGCCCCCGCCGGTTCGTCGGCCTCCGACCCGCCGGTCGCCCCGCCCCCGGCCGATGCGGCCTCCGGCACCGGAGCGGCCACGGTCTCGACCGCCTCGACCGTCGCCGGCGCAGCCGGCGCCGGTGCCTCGGGCTCGGCCGGAGCGGACGCCGGGGCCTCGGCCGGAGCGGCCGCCGCGGCACCACCACCGCCGCCGCCGCCCGCCGGAGGGGCGTCGCCCAAAACGGCCAGGCGGGTGCCGACCGGCACGGTCTCGCCTTCCGGCACCAGGATCTCGACGAGGTAGCCGCCGCTCGGCGCCGGCACCTCGGAGTCGACCTTGTCGGTGGACACCTCGAAGATGAGCTCGTCAGGGGCGACCTGGTCGCCGACCTGCTTGAGCCACCGGGTGACCGTGCCCTCGGTGACCGTCTCGCCCAGCTGCGGCATGGTGATGTCCACGACGGCTCCTCGTCTCTCTGCCTGTGGGTGCAGGCGTGTTATCCGTGCAGGCTTCGACCGGTCAGCGACAACGCTGTCTCACCGAACACCTCCGACAGCGTGGGGTGGGGGTGGACGAAGGCCGCCACCTCTTCGGGCAGCGCCTCCCAGTTCACGGCCAGGTAGCCCTCGGCCAGCAGCTCGGTGGCCCACGGCCCGGCGATGTGGACGCCGAGGATCGGCCCGCCCTTCTCGGCCACGACCTTCACGATCCCGTCCGACTCGCCGATGATCAGCGCCCGGCCGTTGCCCATGAACCGGTGCGTGGAGGTGTGGATGTCGTAGCCCCGCTCCTTGGCCTGGGCCTCGGTCAGGCCGCAGAAGGCGACTTCGGGGTGGCAGTAGATGCCCCACGCCACCTTGGAGTAGTCGACCGGCACCACCGGTTCGCCGAGGATCGCCTTGACGGCCACGATGGCTTCGGCGAAGCCGACGTGGGCCAGCTGCGGCGTGGCCACCAGGTCGCCGACGGCGTACACGCCCGGCACCGACGTCCGCAGGAGGCCGTCGACGGTGACGAACCCCCGCTGGTCGACCTCGACCCCGGAACCCTCGAGCCCGATGTTCTCCGACCGGGGCCGGCGCCCGACGCTGACGACCACGAGGTCGACGGCCAGTTCCTCGTCGCCCTTGCCGGCGTCGTAGCGCACCACCACGCCGTCCCCGTTGCGGTCGGCGCCGTTCACCTTCACACCGGTCATCACCTTGATGCCGCGCTTCTTGAAGGCCCGCACGACAACGTCGGCGGCGTCCTTGTCGACCCCCGTCAGGATCTGGGGCAGGGCCTCGAGGACGGTGACGTCGCTGCCGACGTCGCCCAGGAACGAGGCGAACTCGCATCCGATGGCCCCGCCGCCGATGACCGCCACCCGGGCCGGCACGGTGTCGATGTCGAGGACATGGTCGGAGCTGAGGATCCGCTCCCCGTCGAAGTCGAAGCCCGGCAGCGAGCGGGGCGACGACCCCGTCGCCAGGATCAGGGCCTTCGTGCCGGTGATCTCGGTGCCGTCGTCCACCCGCAGGGTGCGGCCGGCGGCGTTCACGACCGTGCCCCGTCCGTTGAACGTGGTGACCTTGCGGCCCTTGAGCACCGACTCCAGGCCCTTCGTCAGCCGGTCGATGACCTGCTGCTTGCGCTGCTGCGACACCGACAGGTCGAGGACGGGCTGCCCCGCCTCCACCCCGAACTCCTTGGCCCCGGCCACCGTGCGCACGACCTCGGCCGTCTGGAGCAGCTCCTTGGCCGGGATGCAGCCCCGGTGCAGGCACGTGCCGCCGACCCGGGCCTCCTCGATCATGCCGATGGACAGCCCGGCGGCGGCGCCGTACAGCGCGGCGGCGTACCCGCCCGGCCCGCCTCCGAGGATGACGACGTCAAATTCCTGAGCCACGGAACCTCCCTGAGCAATACGCTCCGTCGCGGAGTCTAGGGCGGTGATTTCCCCTATCCCGCCTCGACCTTGCGAACGCCAGTTCGGCGCTCCAGATTCCCGCCCGGGAGCCCAGCGAACCGCTCCCCGACCTTGCCGATTCCGCGCCCGGGGAGCCACCATGGCTATCGATGAACGCGCCCGTCACGAGCTCTACCTCCGCCTCGAGGAGCACCTCGGCCCCGAGGCGGCCTCGACCCTGATGGAGCACCTCCCGCCCACCGGCTGGGCCGAGGTGACCACCAAACGCGACCTCGACCACCTCCGGGAGGTCACGAAAGCCGACATCGACCGCTACACCGCCGAGATGCGCTCCGACATCGACCGTTACACGGCCGAGATGCGCTCGGACATCGAATTGCTCGGCACCCAGCTGCGGCTCGAGATGCGCGACATGTCCCTGGCCCTTCAGAAGAAGATCTCGAGCCAGACCTGGGTTCTCCTGTCGGCCCTCCTGCTGGCGGTGCTCGGCGCCCTCATTTCGGGCGGAGGGCGCTAGGAAGCCGAAGGCCCGCGGGGCGCGACCAGCTCAGCGCGCCATCAGGAGCTGGATGGCGGAGGCGGCGAGGATCACCAGGCCGGTGACGAGGGCGATGATGATCAGGTAGCGGGTGCTCATGGCCGGACCATGATCCCCCACCGGCGCGGCCGGGCCGCAATCGCCGGGGCCGGCGGGCGGGGTAGGCTGGCGGGCGAGTCGCAGGGGAGTCCGGCGGACCGGGCTGAGAGGTGGCGGGAGGCCACGACCCTCGAACCTGATCCCGTTCATACGGGCGGAGGGAGCGCCGCATGTCGATCCGAGACACGTCGTCGCAGGGCCCGCCGGCCGGCGCGGGCGGAGCCGCCGAGCCCGGCAGGCAGGGATCGGTCGCCGGGAGCGACCCGCTCGTCATCGCCGGGCGGGCGTTCTCGTCGAGGCTCCTGCTGGGGACGGGCAAGTTCCCGTCGTCGGCGGTGATGGGCGCCGCCGCCCGGGCGGCGGGGTCGGAGATCGTCACCGTGGCCCTGCGGCGGGTCGACCTCGACGCCGGCGAGGACGACGACATCCTCGCCGCCCTCGACACCGACGAGATCCTCATCCTCACCAACACGTCGGGCGCCGTCGACGCCGAAGAGGCCGTGCGCCTGGCCCGGCTGGCCCGGGCCGCCGGCCTGCCGGAGTGGATCAAGCTCGAGGTGACCCCCGACCCCCGCTACCTCCTGCCCGACCCGGTCGAGACCCTCAAGGCGGCCGAGCGGCTGGTGGCCGAGGGGTTCGTGGTGCTGCCCTACATCAACGCCGACCCCGTGCTGGCCAAGCGCCTGGAGGAGGTGGGCTGCGCCACCGTCATGCCGCTCGGCTCGTGGATCGGCTCGAACCAGGGCCTCCGCGCCCGGGCGGGCATCGAGATCATCGTCGAACAGGCCCTCGTGCCGGTGGTGGTCGACGCCGGCATCGGCGCCCCGTCCCACGCCGCCGAGGCGCTCGAGCTCGGCGCCGACGCCGTACTCGTCAACACGGCCATCGGCACCGCCGCCGACCCCGTGGCCATGGCCGCCGCCTTCCGCCTCGCCGTCGCCGCCGGCCGGGCGGGCTACCGGGCCGGCCTCCCCGCCACCCGCCCGTCCGCCGAGGCCTCCTCCCCCCTGACCGGCTTCCTCGAAGCCCCCCCGGCGCCGGCCCCCGCCCGATGACCCCCGCCCCCGCCCGCCACCCCGCGCCCCAACCGGCGTTCATCCACCGCCATATCCGGGCGCATGCACGCCAGTTCCACCCCGCCCCCCAACCGGCGTTCATCCACCGCCACATCCGGGCGCATGCACGCCAGTTCCACGCCGCCGGCCAACCGGCGTTCCTTCACCGGCATATCCGGGCTGATGCACGCCGGTTCCACCCCGCGCAACCGGCGTTCATCCGCCGCCATATCGGGGCGCATGCACGCCAGTTCGACGCCCCGCCCCAACCGGCGTTCATCCACCGCCATATCCGGGCTGATGCACGCCGGTTGGTGGGGGGGACGCGGTGACGACGACGGCCATCAGCCTGTCGACCCGGCCGGACGGCGTGCCGGACGGGACGGCGGCGGCGGACGTCGTCGCCGCCGACATCGCCGGCCTCCGGGGCCTCGCCGCCCGGGCCAGCGGGGCCGACGTCGACCGGGCCCTCGGCCGGCACCGCCGCGACCTCGGCGACTTCGCCGCCCTGCTCTCCCCGGCCGCCGGCGACCGGCTCGAGGACCTGGCCGGACGGGCGCAGGCCACCACGCTCCGGCGGTTCGGGCGGACCATGCACCTCTTCGCCCCGCTCTACCTCTCCAACGAGTGCGTCAGCGTCTGCACCTACTGCGGCTTCTCGGCCGGCAACGACATCGCCCGGCGCACGCTCACGCCCGACGAGGTGGCCGCCGAGGGGCGGGCGCTGGCCGAGGCCGGATTCCGGCACGTGCTGCTGGTGGCCGGCGAGCACGCCCGCATCGTGTCGAAGGGCTACCTGCGGGACTGCGTCGCCGCCCTGGCCCCGATCGTGCCGCAGGTGTCGCTGGAGGTGCAGGTGTGGGACTCGGCCACCTACCGCGACCTCGTCAAGGCCGGGGCCGACGGCCTCGTCGTGTACCAGGAGACCTACGACCGCCCGACCTACGCCGCCGTGCACCGGCTGGGCAAGAAGCGCAACTACGACTGGCGCCTGGCCGCCCCCGACCGGGGCGCCGAGGCCGGCATGCGCCGCCTCGGCATCGGCGCCCTGTTCGGTCTCCACGACGACTGGCGCGCCGAGGCGCTGGCGGTGGCCGTCCACGCCCGGGCGCTGCTGCGGCGGTGGTGGCGCTGCGAGGTCACCGTGTCGCTCCCCCGCCTGCGGCCCTGCGCCGGTGTCGACGGCCCGCCGCCCGGCGCCACCCTCGACGACCGCGCCTTCGTGCAACTCCTGTGCGCCCTGCGGCTGCTGCTACCGGATGTCGGGCTTGTCCTGTCGACGCGGGAGGCCCCGGCCTTCCGCGACGCCGTCGTCGGGCTCGGCGTCACCCATCTCTCGGCCGGGTCGCACACCGAACCGGGCGGCTACACCGGCCCGTCCGACGCCGAGCCGCAGTTCTCGGTGGCCGACGAACGGTCGCCGGCCGAGGTCGCCGCCGTGCTGCGCCGGCGGGGCTATGACCCCGTTTGGAAAGACTGGCAACGCACCTGACGCCGACCTGGGGACTTTGTCACCGGTCCGGCACCCCCTACCGCCTAGGCTCGTCGCCGATGGATCCGAGGAAGCTGCTCGAAGGGCGGAGCAACCCCCTCCCCGAGGGCACCCTGGCCGTCGGGGCCGGGCTGATCGTGAGCGGAGTCACGTCGTACGGGTTCCTGGCCATCTCGGCCCGGGCCCTCGGGCCGGAGCGCTACGCCCCGCTCGGCGTGCTGTGGGCCCTGACCTACGTCGTCTGCCCCGGCGTGTTCCTGCCGCTGGAGCAGGAGGTGGGCCGGGCCCTGTCGTCCCGGCGGGCCCGGGGCGTGGGGGGCGGGCCGCTCATCCACCGGGCGGCGCTGGCCGGCGGGGTGGCCTCCGCCGTCCTCATCGCCGTCACGGCCGGCACCGCGCCGCTGTCGCTGCCCCACCTCTTCGACCACAAGGTCCTGCTGCTGGCGGCGTTGATGGTGTCGCTGGCCGGGTACTACGTGGAGTTCCTCGTCCGGGGCGTGCTGTCGGGCAACGGCCGGTTCAGGTCCTACGGCGTGATCCTCGGCGCCGAGGCCTCGTTGCGGATGGTGGCCTGCGCCGGCCTGGCCGTCGTGGGCATCGACACCGTCGGCCCCTACGGCGTCATCATCGGCCTCTCCCCCGTCGCCGCCACGCTGCTCGGTGTCCGCAAGGAACGCAACCTCGTCACGCCCGGGCCCGACGCCCCCTGGTCCGAGCTGTCCAGCGCCCTCGGCTACCTGCTGGCCGGTTCGGTGATGGCCCAGCTGCTGGTCAACGCCGGGGTGTTCGCCGTCCAGGTGCTGGCCGACGCCGAGGAGAAGGGCAAGCACGGCGTGGCCGGCCGGTTCCTCAACGGCCTGATCATCGCCCGGATCCCGCTGTTCATGTTCCAGGCCGTGCAGGCGGCGCTGCTGCCGAAGCTGGCCCACCTGGCCGGCGCCGGCCGCCACGACGACTTCAAGGCCGGGCTGCGGCGGCTGCTCCTCGTGGTGGTGGCCATCGGCAGCCTGGCCACCGTCACCGCCTTCGCCATCGGCCCGTTCGTGGTGACGACGATGTTCGGGAAGGACTTCCGCCTCTCCCACACCGACCTCGGCTACCTGGCCGCCGCCAGCGCCGTCTACATGCTGGCCCTGGCCCTGGCCCAGGCGCTGATCGCCCTGGCCAACTACCCCCGGGTGGTCGCCGGGTGGGCCGTCGGGCTCGTGGTGTTCGTGATCGTCACCGCCCTGTCGAGCGACCTGCTGCCCCGGGTGGAGCAGGGCTTCCTGGCCGGGTCGACGGCGTCGGCGGTGATGATGGCGTGGTCGGTGCGCCGGCTCCTGTCGGCCGGGGCGGGCAAGGCCCACGCCCCCGAGGAGATCCTCGAAGCCAGCCACCAGCTGCCGATCGAGCCATGAGCGACGTCCGACCGGACCTCTCCCCGGCCGCGCCCCCCGTCGCCGACACCCCGTCGGTCGGGCGGCGGCCGGTGGCGGCCGATGCGCCGTCGGTCGTCGTCGAGCCGAGCGGCTGGAAGTACACCGTTCCCGGCGGGCTGGCCCGCAGCGCCCGTCCCCGGCAGTGGATCAAGAACGTGCTGGTCTTCGCCGCTCCCGGGGCGGCGGGCATCTCGATCACCCCGCACCACATCGCGCCGGTGGTCGGCGCCTTCGCCGCCTGGTGCCTCGTCTCGTCGGGGACGTACCTGCTCAACGACGCCATGGACGTCGAGGCCGACCGGCTGCACCCCAAGAAGCGCAACCGGCCGGTGGCGGCGGGGGTCGTCGGCGTCGGCACCGCCCGGGTGGCCGCCGCCGTGGCTCTGGCGGCCGGCGTCGGCGCCCCGCTGGCCTGGGGCGCCCCCGGCGTGGCCGGGATCCTGGGCCTCTACGCCGCCATCACGATCTCCTACAGCCTGTGGCTGAAGGAGATCGCCATCGTCGACATCGCCTGCGTGGCGTCGGGATTCGTGCTGCGGGCCATCTCCGGCGGCGTGGCCGCCCACGTGGCCATCTCCGACTGGTTCCTCATCGTGGCCTCGTTCGGCTCGCTGTTCATGGTGGCCGGCAAGCGCCACGCCGAGCACCTCGACCTGCGGGAAGGGGCGGGCGCCCACCGGGCCACACTGGAGGCCTACTCGCTGGGGTTCCTCACCTACGTGCGGTCGGTGTCGTCGGGGGTGACCATCACCGCCTACTGCCTGTGGGCCTTCGAGAAGGCCAAGCTGGCCTCCGACCCGATCCTGTTCCAGCTGTCGATCATCCCGTTCGTCATGGCCATCCTCCGCTACGCCATGCTGCTCGACGCCGGCCGGGGCGGCGCCCCCGAGGAGATCGTCATCGGGGACCGCGCCCTGCAGGTCCTCGGCGTGGTCTGGGTGGGCCTGTTCGCCGTCGGCGTCTACGCCGCCTGACGACGGTCTTCTACGACGCCCGGCCCAGATGCCAGAGCAGGTGCTCGCGAAAGTCCTTCTGGAGCCCGGACAGGTCGCGGCGGACCTCGCGGACGTCGGTCTTGATCTCCCCGAGCCGGCCGCCGTGGTCCTGGAGGATCCCCAGGATGCGGTCGAGCGTCTGATCCTGACGGGCGAGACCTTCCTCGAGCCGGTCGAACCGAATGTCGGCGTTGCTCACGGCGCTCCTTCCTCCTCGCATCGTAGGCGCCCCAGCGGCACCGTTCATCGCCGACGGTACCGACGGGGTGTGACGGTCCAGCTCGGCGCGGCCCGGGCGTCCGATCGAACCGGTGGAGCCCCGGTCATGGCAAGATCGTCGGGATCTTGAGGTCCGACCCGCAGCCCGCGCCCCGCGACACACCCGCCGCCCCGAGCGAGGGAGCGGGCCGCGACGCGGGAGACCGCACCCTCCTGACCGGCTGGGGCCGCACCGCACCGACCGCAGCGGCGCTGACCCGGCTGGAACAGGCCGCCGACGCCGACGCCGTCCTCCGGTCGGCGCCCGAGCGGGGCGCCATCGCCCGGGGCCTCGGCCGCAGCTACGGCGACGCCGCCCAGAACGCCGGCGGGCTCGTCCTCGACGGCACCGGACTCGACCGCATCGAGGCCGTCGACCTCGGGGCGGGCACCGTCACCTGCGGCGGCGGCGTGAGCCTCGACCGGCTGATGCGGACGCTGGTGCCGCTCGGGTGGTTCCCCGCCGTGACGCCGGGCACCCGCCACGTCACCGTCGGGGGTGCGATCGCCGCCGACATCCACGGCAAGAACCACCATCGGGACGGGAGCTTCGCCGAACACGTGGCGACGCTCACGCTGGCCGCCCCCGCCGGGCGCTTCGAGCTCGACCCCAAGGGCGAGGGCGGCGGGCCCGACGGCCAGGAGCTGTTCTGGGCCACGGCCGGCGGTATGGGCCTGACCGGTGTCGTCACCTCGGCCACCCTCCGGCTACGGGCGGTGGAGACGTCCCGCATCCGGGTCGACACCGAACGGGCCGCCGACCTCGACGACGCCATGGCCCGCATGGAGTCGGGCGACGAGGGCTACCGCTACTCGGTGGCCTGGATCGACTGCCTGGCCCGGGGCCGCTCCCTGGGCCGCTCGGTCCTGACCCGGGGCGATCACGCCACGGTCGACGAGCTGCCCGAGGCCGAGCGCCGCCCCGAGCGGGCGCTGGCCTTCGGCCCGCCGGAGCGGCTGGCGGCCCCGCCGTGGGTCCCGCCGGGACTGCTGAACCGGCTGACCGTCGGGGCCTTCAACGAGCTGTGGTTCCGCAAGGCGCCGAGCGCCGAGCGGGGCCGCATCGTCCCCCTCCACTCGTTCTTCCATCCCCTCGACGGCGTGGCGGGCTGGAACCGGATCTACGGGCCCCGGGGTTTCGTGCAGTACCAGTTCGTCGTGCCCTTCGGCCCGTCGGGCGACGCCGCCCTGCGCACGGCGATCGAGCGGCTCAGCTCGGCGGGGTCGGCCTCGTTCCTGGCCGTGCTCAAGCGCTTCGGTGCCGCTGATCCCGGCCCGCTGTCGTTCCCCGCCCCGGGCTGGACGCTGGCCCTCGACATCCCCGCCGCCGCCCCGGGCCTGGCCGCCCTGCTCGACGGGCTCGACGAGCTCGTCGCCGAAGCCGGCGGACGGGTCTACCTGGCCAAGGACGCCCGGCTCCGGCCCGAGCTGCTGCCGGTCATGTACCCCCGCCTGGCGGAGTGGCGGGCGGTGCGGGCCAAGGCCGATCCCGCCGGCGTGCTCCGTTCCGACCTGGCCCGGCGACTCCGCCTGACCGAGGAGACCGCACCGTGAACGACGCCCTGGGATCGCCGCAGTCCGTCCTCCTGCTCGGCGGGAGCTCGGAGATCGGCCTGGCCATCACCCGCCGGCTGGTGGGCCGCCGGGCCAGGACGGTCATCCTGGCCGGGCGCGACCCCGCGGCGCTGAAACCGGCGGCCGACGACCTGCGGGCGGCCGGCGCCACCACCGTCGACGTCGTGGCCTTCGACGCCCTCGCCCCCGAAGGGCACGACGCCTTCGTCGACGACGTCTTCGCCCGCCACGGTGACATCGACCTGGTGCTGCTGGCCTTCGGCGTCCTCGGCGACCAGGAGGAGGCCGAGCGCGACACCGCCGCCGCCCTGGCCGTGCTGCGGACGAACTTCGTCGGCGCCGCCTCGGTGGCCCTGCCCGTCGCCCGCCGCCTCCGGGCCCAGGGCCACGGCACCCTGCTGGTCCTGTCGTCGGTGGCCGCCGAACGGGCCCGGCGGGCCAACTTCGTCTACGGCTCCTCCAAGGCCGGGCTCGACGCCTTCTGCCAGGGCCTCGGCGACAGCCTGGTGGGGACCGGCGCCCGGGTGGTGATCGTCCGGCCCGGCTTCGTCCACACCAGGATGACCGCCGGCCGCAAGCCGGCGCCGCTGTCGACGACGCCCGACGCCGTGGCCGACGTGGTGGTCCGGGGCCTGGAGAAAGGCGCCGAGACGATCTGGGCGCCGCCGCCCCTGCGCCTCCTCTTCGCCGGCCTGCGCCATCTCCCGAGGCCGCTGTGGCGCCGCATCAAGGAATGACCGGCCCGGGCTCCGCCTCCGGTCCCGGTCCGGCCGGCCCCGGCGACCGCCCGGCGCCGCCGCGGCCGCTGGCCGCCTTCGACCTCGACGGCACCCTGACCCGGCGGGACACGCTCATGCCCTACCTCGTCCGGGCGGTCGGGCCCGTCCCGGCCTACCGGGCGGTGCTGGCCTCGTCGTTGCGCCTGGCCCGGGCGGCGGCGCTCGGCGGCGAGCACCGCGACCTGGCCAAGGCGGCCGTGCTCGGCCGGGTCCTGGCCGGCGTCGCGCTGGCCGAGGCCGCCGAAGCGGCCGAGGCCTACGCCGACCACGTCGTGGCCCACGCCCTGCGGGCCGACGTCCGGGCCCGGGTCGACTGGCACCGGGCCGAGGGCCACGAGCTGGTGCTGGTGTCGGCCTCGCCCGAGCTGTACGTGGCGCCGATCGGCCGCCGCCTCGGCTTCGACGACGTGCTGGCCACCCGGCTCGAGGTCGACGGCGACGGCCGGCTGACCGGCCGCCTGCTCGGCGCCAACTGCCGGGGGCCGGAGAAGGTCGCCCGGCTGCGTCGCTGGCGGGGTGACGGGCTGGCCCTGGCCTGGGCCTACGGCGACAGCGCCGGCGACCGGGAGATGCTGGCCCTGGCGGCCACCGGCGTGAAGCTGGCCCGCCGCCGCGCCCTAAAGGTTCCTGAGAGCTGAGGGCGCCAGAAGCCGGGCGTTCGGCCCGACGGGCTTTACCATTGACCTTGACACGTGACCAAGGCTTGGCGGCGCGCGGCCGCCGGCTGGCAGAAGGGGGCCCATGACGGCCGAGGAGCCCATGACCACCGATGTCGTCGTGATCGGAGCGGGCCCGGCCGGGCTCACCGCCGCCTACAAGCTGGGCCAGCGGGGCCAGACGTGCACGGTGTTCGAGTCCGACGACACCGTCGGCGGCATCAGCCGCACCGTCGAGCGCGACGGCTGGCGCTTCGACATCGGCGGCCACCGCTTCTTCACCAAGGTCACCGAGGTCGAGGACTTCTGGCACGAGATCCTCCCCGACGACGACTTCCTCATGCGGCCCCGGATGAGCCGCATCTACTACAACAACAAGTTCTTCGACTATCCGCTCAAGGCCGGCAACGCCCTCGGCAACCTGGGGATCGTCGAGGCGCTGCGCTGCGTGCTGTCGTACCTCTGGGCCCGTATCCGTCCGCCGAAGGACCAGTCCAACTTCGAGGGCTGGGTGGCGGCCCGCTTCGGGTGGCGGCTCTACCGCATCTTCTTCAAGACCTACACCGAGAAGGTGTGGGGCTGCCCGGCGACCGAGATCCAGGCCGACTGGGCGGCGCAGCGGATCAAGAACCTGTCGCTGTTCAAGGCGGTCATGAACGCCCTGCTGCCGAAGCGCAACCAGAAGGAGATCACCTCCCTCATCGAGGAGTTCCAGTACCCGAAGTACGGGCCGGGGATGATGTGGGAGGTCTGCCGGGAGAAGGTCGAGGCCCAGGGGTCGAAGGTGGTCATGGAGACCCGGGTCGCCGCCATCCGCCACGCCGGCGGACGGGCCACCTCGGTGGTCGTCGAGTCGGAAGGCGGCCGGACCGAGCACCCCTGCACGCACGTCATCTCGTCGATGCCGCTGTCGGCCCTGGTCCTGGCCATGGACCCGCCGGCCCCGGCCGAGGTCCAGGCCGCCGCCCGGGGCCTCGCCTACCGCGACTTCCTCACCGTGGCGCTGGTGGTGCCCGAGGCGGCCGGCTTCCCCGACAACTGGATCTACGTCCACTCCCCCGAGGTGCGCCTCGGCCGCATCCAGAACTTCGGGTCGTGGTCGCCCTACCTCGTCCAGGAGGGCCGCACCTGCCTCGGCCTCGAGTACTTCGTGTTCGAGGGCGACGACCTGTGGGCCTCCGACGACGCCGACCTCGTCGAGCTCGGCAAGCGGGAGCTGGAGACGATCGGCCTGGTCAAGGCGGCCGACGTCGAGGCCGGCTACGTGGTGCGGATGCCGAAGGCCTATCCGGTCTACGACGAGACCTACCGGGCCAACGTCGAGACCATGCGGGCCTGGCTGGAGGCCAACGCCGCCAACGTCTATCCCGTCGGCCGCAACGGCATGCACCGCTACAACAACCAGGACCACTCGATGTACACCGCCATGCTGTCGGTGGAGAACATCTTCGGCGCCCGGCACGACATCTGGAACGTCAACGTCGAAGAGGAGTACCACGAGGAGAAGACCGTCGACGTCCGCAACGGCGGCGGCGGCGAGCACGGCACCGGCCGGGCCGCCCCCATCACGCCCCGCCGGGCGACGGCCGAGGTGGTCCTGCCCGACGACGCCGACGTCGAGACGGCGGGCTGAGGGCCCGCCACCGGCCCGCCCCGCGGCGGCCTACGGCACCTTCCAGACGACGACCGTCGCGTCGTCGGCCAGCACCGGCAGGTGCAGGCCGGCGAGGTAGGCCTCGGCCCGGGGGCGGGGCTGGTCCCGGTGGTAGACGACGTAGCCGATGCCGGCCCGGTGCAGCTCGGCGGCGTCGAACTCCGTCGGGTAGCCGGGGTCGTCGGCGGCCTGGAGATCCATGACCTGCTGGTAGAGCGGGTCGTCGAGGATGCGGCGCAGCCGGCGGTCGGGGTAGCGGGCCACCATGCCGCCGACCAGCGGCTTGCCGTGGCGGACGGCGTCGTACATCGTGATCGTGTGGTCGCCGGCGGTGTCGCCGTACTGGCCGAAGCCCGTCCGCCACTGCAGCGGCACCTCGAGCACGGCCCGCTGCCCCGGGTCGGCGGCGATGGCGGCGTAGGGCCGGGGCACGGCGGTGGTCTGCGTCGGGATCGCCCGGGGGTAGGACTCCACCAGCACGAGGCCCAGCGCCACGATGGGGACGGCCGCCGCCCACCCCCGGCCCCGCCGGCCGGCCAGGGCCGAGAGCCGGGCGACGGCCACGGCGGCGAGGACGTCGAGGGCGAGGACGGCCACGATCGAGAACCGGCCGGGGACCCGTACGCCGTTCACGACCGGCACGAAGTGGAGCACGAAGTAGGGCATGGGCAGGCTGAAGTGGGCCCCGTAGGCCGAGAACCACCCGCCGGTCCGGTTGGCCACGTGGAGGAAGGGACCGAAGGACAGGACGGCGAACACGCCGGCCATCGCCAGCCACAGCCCGGAGCGGCGGGCCTGGCGGAACACCACCAGGCCGGCCACGAGGAGCAGCACCACGGCGCCGGGGAAAGCCAGCCGCTCGCCGCCGGTCGTGGCCGCGAACCGGCCGACGTGCGACGCCCAGACGCGCTGGAGGACCGTCGGCGTGACCCAGGAGAACAGGTCCGAGGAGTAGTTGTCGGCGTTGGCCCAGTTGGTCAGCGGGTCGAGGGAGTGGAAGACCACGATCTCCCGCACCATGGCCACGATGAGCGGGGAGGCCACGACGGCGGCGGTGGCGGCCGCCTCGCCGAACCGCACGGCCATCTCCCGGACGATCGTCTCCCGCCACCGCCAGGCGGCCACCACCACCGAGGCGATGAGGAGGAACACGACGTAGTAGAGGTCGGTGAGGAAGGTGAGCCCGACGACGGCGCCGTAGACCACGGCCCGCCGCCGCGACGGCCGCTCGTAGAGCCGCAGGAGGGCCAGCAGCCCGAACGGCAGGAACTCGAGGTGGGCCAGGTCGTAGTGGGAGAGGTGGGCGAAGCGGTAGGGGGCGAAGGTGAAGGCCGCCCCGGCCACGAACGCCGCCCGCCGGTCGCCGGTCACGTGGTCGGCCAGGAGGTAGGCCCCGAATCCCGACAGAACCACGGCGCCGAGCTGGACGAGGTTGGCCGCCGCCCCCAGCCCGAACAGTTTCTGGAGCGGCCACGACAGCACCGCCACCAGCGGCATGTTGGTGTTGAAGGCGGTGAGCGCCCCCACCGGGTAGAAGAGATGGTCGGTGGCGAACGGGTTGTGGCCGGAGAACAGGGCGTGGGGCAGCGCCCACAGGTTCCAGAGGTAGGCGGCCCCGTCGCCGCCGTCGGAGAGGATCCGCGTCCCCAGATGGGCGACCACCGGCCAGAAGAACACGGCGGTGAGAACGGTGAAGCCCCCGAGCGCCGGGCCGTGCCGGGTGACGGCGGCCCGCGGGCCGGCGTCGACGGTGGGGACCATGGGCCGGGTGCCTGGCCCCGCTAGCCCGTCCGGCCCCGGCGGCCGACCACCACGAACTCGTTGTAGGGGAAGACTTTTCCGACCGGCCGGGGGAAGGGGAACGACCGCATCGTGACCGGCCTGAACCCGGCGCCCTGCTGCAGCGCGCCGGCGGCGGCGAAGTCGACGAACTCCACGTGCGTGGGATCGGTGCGGAAGCCCCGCTCCTGGGGCGTGATCAGGATGAGCGCCGCCTCGGGCTTGAGGAACGGCACGTAGGCCCGCAGCAGTTCCGCCGCCGCCACGGTCGTCATGTGCTCCACCACGTGGGCGAGGAGCAGCGAGTCGAACGTCGCCGGGCGGGCCCACTCCGAGGCCAGGAACTCGTCGGGCAGGAAGGCCCGCAGCCCCCGGCTGCGGCAGTGGCGCACGGCGGCGGCGTTGTGGTCGACGCCGATCCCGTCGACGGCCCCGAGGTTGCGCCCCAGCCCGCAGCCGATGTCGAGCGTGAAGCCGGGGCGCAGCCGGCGGAGGTTCCACCGGTAGGGGGCCTGGACGTCGAGCAGCCGCTTCCACCAGACGCCACCCCGGGCCTGCAGGCGTTCGGCGTAGGCGTCGCTGGCCGTCGGCTCCGTCACCGGGGTCACACCGCCGCGGTGGCCGTCACCGTCAGGGGCGGGCCGTCCGCCGCCGCGGTGGACGGCTCGTCGGCCCGGCCGGCCCGCAGCGAGCGCCGGAGCAGGACCCCGCCGCCGACGGCCATCCCGGCGAAGACCGGCCCCATGAGGAGCAGCTTCTTCGGTCCGTGGGCGGGGAACACCCAGTAGGCCCAGCTGTCGAGTTGCGGCGGGAGGAAGTACCAGCCGTAGCGGGCCTGCGTCCCGTCCGGGAACTCGTACATGCCCTTCTCGTAGCCGTCGAGCCGGCGGGCCGAGTGGCGGACGACGTCGGGCAGCGCCCGGATCGTTCCGGGGATCGGCGACCAGTACCAGGTGTAGTGCATCGGCAGCCAGTAGCTGGGGCCGGCCGGCGTGTCGTGGGAGCCGTAGGTGTGCTCGACGATGTAGAAGTACTGGTTGAAGTACATGACGACGCCGAGGCCGGCCGAGAACAGGCCGAGGACGGCCGAGGCGGCCAGCGCCCGCTGCCAGCGGACCCGGTCGAGGAGCGGGGCCAGCGGCAGCACGAAGAACGGGATCGTCATGATCAGGTAGCGGGGGCCCCAGGCGTGGTCGCCGTGCCACTGGAAGAA